>SDGW01000144.1_pt1 | contig 29406 bp, 31 predicted proteins | sample 2873831 | NCBI WGS metagenome assembly SDGW01 (sample SAMN08132700, study PRJNA421101) | hypersaline lake metagenome | isolation source: celular fraction 0.22 microns magnesium sulfate-rich crust from ephemeral... | place: Spain: Penahueca Lagoon, Toledo | collected 2011-07 | reverse complement strand
AATGTCAGGTCTGCTACGAATTCGGGTTTCAAAGGGGTTGTGAGGTTATGTGAGAAAGCTACTACAGTATCTTCGTAGAGGGTTTTCTCTTGTATCAGGTCTTCGTACGTCTCCATACCTATAGAAAGACAATTACATTCACATTTAACAATTAGGTCTGAGAGGTCTCACTTTGAGGAAAGAACTTCTGATTAAAGGGATGCATTAGTTGGATAAAGTAAGAAAAAGAGGAAGAGGAGTTACTCCTCTTCTACGGAAGGCATTTCCTGTTTCATGCCCTTCCTTTCTCTGATCTCCATGATCTTCTCTTCCTGTAGGTTTCTTGGAAGAGGTTCGAAGACCATGTCCTTGTTGTTGAAGAAGCCCTTTCCGTTTGTTGCTCCTTTCAGGGCTGCTTCGAACCCGAACATCTCCTCGACAGGGATCTTACACTGTAGGATTGTGGAGTCTCCTTCTTCCTCCATGTCCTGTACGTCTCCTCTTCTGTTTGAGACTTCTGTCATGGCGTCTCCCATGACGTCTGTCGGTGTGTCGATTCTGAGGATTCTTACCGGTTCGATGATTCTCGGTGTGCTTTCGAGGAAGGCTCTTGTCATTGCGTCCTTCGTTGCCGGGATCATCTGGGATGGTCCTCTGTGGATTGCGTCTTCGTGTAGTGAAGCGTCGTGAAGCTTGACCTTGAGGCCGATTACCGGTTCGTTTGCAAGCGGTCCTTCGTCTGTAAATTCGTGGAACGCGTCGACTAGGTATTCCTTGATCTCTCTCAGGTTCTTGATACCTCTGGATGCGTTGATGAACAGGTTTTCTTCGTATACATCCATGACGTTGTCTGCTTCATCTTTTGTAAGTCCTGCGTCGACCATTGCGTCTCTTAGTTCTGTCTGGTCGTCGATTGTCTTCTCAAGCTCTTCGTATTCTTCCTTGAGGAACTTTCTGACGTCCTCGCTTAGAGGTTCTACTGAGATCTCCAGCTTGTTGTGCCGGTTAGGTGATTTTCCTGTGTAGACATCGCTTTCTTCTGCGATTCCTTCACGGAATACAACGATCGGTTCGGATACATCGATGTCGATTCCTTTCTCTTCGAGGTGTCTCTCAATCTTTGCCTCGATGTGTAGCTCTCCGAGTCCGGAGACAAGGGTTTCTCCTGTGTCTTCGTCAATATCGACTTTGATCGTGTTGTCTTCCTTAGCTCGTTTCCGGAGTGTTTCAATCAGCTTTGGAAGATCAGAGGTTCTCTTAGGTTCGATGGATTTTGTAACGACAGGTTCGAATACGTGTTCGATCTGCTCGAACGGCTGGATCTCGTCTTCTCCGTCCAGGATGAATGTCTCTCCTGTTGAGAAGTCCGGTCCTGTGATTGCTGCGATGTTTCCACATGGTACGGAGTCGACTGTAAGCTTTCTTGGTCCGGAGTAAATTCCGACCTGCTGAGCTCTTTCAGTCTTCTGAGATCCAATTCCGTATAGTTCGTCTCCTTCGTGCACTGTTCCGGAGAAGAGTCTTGCGGTTGCAATTGTTCCCGCGTGTTCGTCGTCTTCAACGTTTGTAACAACTCCGACTGTTCTTCCGTCCTGGTCGTGCTTCATCATGTCCTGGCCGACTTCTGTGTCGACGTCTCCAGGCCATACAGCTGGAATTCTCCATTCTGCTGATTCTCTTGGGTTGACAAGGTGCTTTACAACCATATCGAGTACAACTTCTTCGATCGGTACGTCTTCTCTCAGTCCTTCGTGGTCGCCTTCGTTTACTCTTTCGATCAGGTCTCCGAAGTTGATGCCTGTTTCTTTCATGTAAGGCATGGAGATCGCCCAGTTCATCAGTGCGGATCCAAATGCTACTGTTCCATCTTCCACACTCATTTTCCATTCTTCAGCTGTTTCTTCGTCAGCGTACTTTCTGAGTGCTGCGTTAACTCCTCTGATGATTTCCTTGAATCTTTCCTGCATTTCTTCAGGAGTTAGCTGCATCTCTTCAATTAGTCTGTCAATCTTGTTGATGAATAGTACTGGCTTGACGCCTTCTTTCAGTGCCTGTTCCATGACTGTCTCTGTCTGAGGCATAACGCCGTCGACAGCGTCGACAAGTACGACTACTCCGTCGACAGCACGCATAGCTCTTGTAACGTCTCCTCCGAAGTCGACGTGGCCTGGTGTGTCGATAAGGTTGATCAGGTAGTCGTCGTCATCGTATTCGTGGACCATCGAGATGTTAGCAGAGTAAATAGTAATTCCTCTCTCTGCTTCCTGGTCGTCGAAGTCCATGAATCTCTGGTCTCCGGCCAGCTTATCAGAGATCATGCCGGCTCTCGCCAGAAGGTTGTCAGTTAGTGTAGTTTTTCCGTGGTCGATGTGTGCTGCAATAGCGATGTTCCTGATGTGCTCAGGATCGTTAATTACGTTCTTGATTGCGTCAAGCTCTTTATCAGACATTTTTGGTATACCTCTATATTTAGAAAAAAGAAATTGCAAGATTTAAAAAAGAGTGTTATATGGGGGGAGCGGTGCCTATTTTACTTAGCTCAGTCTTCGGTCAAGCTCTCTAGTGTACTCGCTGAGGGTTTTTCGTTCTGTCTTCTAAGGTCGTGGTGAACTGAGAGCAAGGTTTCTTATTCAGATTATTTCTTCCAGTGGGTATGCTTCTCCCTTTCCGTGTCTGTGCGGCAAAATGTCCTGTTCAGCGACTGCTTCGAGTTCAGGAAAGTCTGTTTCCGGGCTGATTCCTTCCCTTTCAAGAATTTCCTGTACGTCTTTTCTAACTCCCTTATTTGCATAATGCTCATTTCTGGTTCTTGGAGTCATATCCGGTGTGCTGATCAGGGTCAGCGGTATTTCTTTGTAGCGTTTAGTTGAGAGTCCAAGAGGATCTCTTAGTTCGTCTTCAACTTTCCTGGTTACGGCTTGATCAGTTAGGTCGTTGAAGAAATCTTCCAGCTGCGGTGAACCTAATATGTTTGAGTAGTAGTTTCTCCATCCGTACTCTGCGCCTGTAACTGACTCATCATTCTCCTGAAAGTTTGCTCTGTCCGCTATGAAGCAGGTGTAAGTGACGTTGTCTATCGTTGCACTATCCAGATAGTTTACTACGGATGCTACTGCTTCCAGATCCAGTACTTCATCATATTCGGGGGAGTCCAGGATCGAATCATAGTTTTCAGAGCGTATTCCTCGATCTAGAGACATAGAATATATTTAGAACCGAATATTATAACTCTCTGATAATAGAGATATGAATTGAAAAAGGATATGAAATGAGAGGAAATGTGGTTTAACGGGCTCCGTCTGCTTCTCTTTCCCGTCTTTCTTTCTCTCTTACTGCTCGTGCGTCGTCGTCGCCGTTTGCAGCGATAATGAGTTCGTTTGCGAGAACTTCTGAAGCCTTGTTTCCTTCAGCAAGTCTTTTCTCGTATGAACCCTGTGCGAGAAGTCTTAGTGCGAGGTCGACTCTTCTCTGCGGTGAGACAAGAACTGCTTTTCTTGCTCGTACTCCTCCTCTCTGGTATGTAACTACTTCTTCCTTTGGAGCGGAGTTTTCGATCGCGTCAACGAGTACCTGGATAGGATTCTCGCCTGTTTCGTCTTCAATTATCTCAAATGCTTCTTCGATTACGTTCCATAGCTTGTCGCTACTTCCGGTGTTTCTTCCGGATGTGATGTAGTGCTTGCTTCCTCTGTGTCCTGCGACGTACATCCTGTTGAGAAGTCTTTCTACAATAGGTACTTCTGCCTTGTAGAACTGTTTATCTGTGTGTCTTCCCTTGGATCGTGGGGCCAGAATGTTTTCCAGGTTGATGACTCTTACGAGTCCGTCGTCTTCGATTTCTACTTCTCCTGCGTCCCATCTTCCGAATGTGAGAAGTTCGTCTTCTAGGTCTAGTTTTGCTGCATCTGTCATTTTATCACCGTGTTGGTTTCTGCTGGTTTCCGGCGACTAGTTCTTCTAGTGATACGCCGTTGACTTTTACGACCTGGTATCGGACTGTTGGAATGTCTCCCTTCGGTCCTGCGTCTGCTCCACCGATTCCTTCGATAAGTACTTCGTCGTGTTCATCGATGTGGTCGATTGCTCCGTCGCCAGGGACGAAAGCTGTCAGTTGTTTACCGTTTTTGATTAGCTGTACACGCACACATTTTCTCAGTGCGGAGTTAGGCTGCTTAGCCTCAATAACACGTTTTTCTAGTACAATTCCTCTACCCTGTGGACTTCCTTCCAGAGGGTCAGATTTTTCTTTTAGATTATTCATTCTCCGCTTGTAATCGATGTCACTCCAGCGGTATTCTTGTCTTTTCTTTCGCATCTTGCGTGCGTTGTACAAACCCATACCCGGAAACTTGAAGTTAAACTTTTTATACCGGGGTGTTTACCTACCTTCCAGTAATTTGATCAGAAGTAACATGGCAACTATAAGCTGTCCTACGCCTATAACCGCTGATAACTGGTTAGTGAGCGACTGTGAAAGCATTATTCCTGAGGAGATCAGGAGGCCTGCGACAAGTGTCTGGAAATGTTTCTCCCTATGTTTTTTCTCGATAACTTTCCTGTGTTCGGAGGCCAGTTTCTGTATCTGTGTTAGTGGCCGCGTGATCATCTCCTTATTGGATACAACATCTATCAGTAGATCCTCCATTATGTCCTTGGGCTGGTTGCTGTCAAGAAGCATCTTCCGTGCTATCTTCTCGTACTCTTCTGTTACTTGGAACTGAGGGTAGATTGCGAGTCCGATACCTTCCATCGTGACCAGGCTTTTACCGACGATCGCAAACGAAGTCGGCATATGGACGCCTCTCTCCGCAGCTTTCACAGTTATATCGAAAAGTTCCTTACTGATGCTGTGCTCCTCCAGAGTCGAGTTCCGTACCATCAGAAGCTTCTTCTCTATATCCCTCTTCAGGCCTTCGATATCTGCGTCGTCCTCCAGGGTCGCGATCTCTGTGACTATATCGGTGGCGGCTTCAACGTCTTCATTTGCGGCGTGTAGGAACAGAAGTCCAAGGTTTTCTCTCATCTCTCTGGAGAACTTGCCCATCATACCGAAGTCAAGGTAGACCAGCTTTCCCTCCGAGTTGATCAGGAAATTCGAGGGGTGTGGATCGGCGTGGAAGAAACCGTCTTTGATCACCTGTTTCAAACCACCTCTTATCGCAGTTCTTGCTATCTCTTCCACATCTACATCGAGTTCGGAGAGCTTCTCTTTATCGTTACATTTTACGCCTTCCACGTACTCCATTGTCAGAGCTTTTTCTGTAGTATGCTCCATGTAGACTTTCGGTACTTTGATTCTCTCCTCTTCTTCAAGGTTCTTTCTTAGTTTCTGTGCGTTCCGAGCTTCCTGTTCAAGATCGAGTTCGTCCCGTGTCCATTCAGCAAATTCTTTAACCATCTGATGAGCTTTCAGCTCTCTTAGCTTCCCAATCTCTTTCTCCCCGACTTTTGCCAGGAACTCAAGTATTTCCAGATCTTTCCTTACTTTCTCCTTGATGCCAGGTCTTCTGACTTTGACGACCACTTCTTCGCCGGTTTTGAGACGTGCTCTATGTACCTGTGCGATTGATGCCGCGGCTATAGGTTTTTCCTGGACGTACTCGAAGTTTTCAAGCCCTATCTCGTCTTCTATTATTTTCCGTGCTTCTTCAGAGTCGAACGGAGGTACGTTGTCCTCAAGTTCCTCCAGTTCTTCTGTGTATCTTTCCGGGAGTATATCCGGTCTCTGTGCCAGTACCTGTCCGAATTTGATGAACGTGGTTCCCAGCTGTTCGAACGTCTTTCTGAGTCTTTCCGGGTTAGGTGAGCTTCTCCAGGACTTGGTTCTCTTCCTTATTGGAAGATGACTTTCCATGTCTAACCGGTGTACAACAGCTCCAAAGCCGTTTTTCAGGAGAACTTCCAGTATCTGCTTGAACCGTTCAAAGTCCTCTAGCTCTTTTCTCGGATGTAGCACGGATAGGTTTTTGTGAGGCTAAATAAGTAGTTTGCATTCATACGAGTAATTTGTAGAGAATATAGATTGTGATCACAGGAAGTACGATGTAGATAAGATAACGGAGGTAGGCAGTTCCGAAACCTGTATCTTCCCTCGGATACTCCTCATCAGGTTCAAACTCTATTTTTTCCTGTTCTTCATCTAACTCTTCTGGATCTCCTTCAGGCATAACTCCTGTGTAGTTGCAGTCGTTGCACTGCCAGGTGTTGGTGTTGCCTCCTATGGAAGCATAGGCCCTGTTGGAAGTATCAGGTTCGACCCAGGTGCTTCCACAGTTAGGGCAGAAACGCGGCATATTAGTGTTTATTGCTCAGGGTTCAAGTCAGCTGCTGTCCTCAAGTGAGGAAGAAGTGGAGAATTATCAGTAGAGAAAAAGCGATCATCACGAAACTGATGAGTTTCCTGTAGTTGATCTGTTCTACGTCCAGACGTAATGGTGCAAAAACCCCATTAAGATGGCTGCTATCCAGCTTTCTCGAGTGGATTCGTAGACAGGACAAAAGCGTTTATCCTGGTCCTGTAGAAGGGTTCAATGAGTCGTAGAGTTAAGAAAAAATTGTTTTACTCTACTGTTACTTCATCGACTTGGTGCGTTCGTTCAAGGATCTCTCGGATTGAGTCAATCTTGTTGCCGCTCTTTCCTACTACTCGTCCTTTGTTTTCCTGTGAGACCATGATCTCGACAGTTTTTTCCTCGTCTTCGTCGTCAATGTCTACTCCTCTGATGTCTGTTGGGACGAGGTTGTTCAGGAACTTTCCTAGGTTGTCACTGTACTCGTAGATCTTTACTTCTTTTCCTAGTTTGTTCTGGACTTGTTTGACTGTTTTTCCGCCTTTTCCGATCGCCATTCCTGCTTTCCCGTCAGGAACGATGAAGTAAGCTTCGTCTTCTTTCAGGATTACGTCTCGAGATTCCACACCTGTTATAGATTCAAACAGGTTCATTGCTCGAATGTTTTCTGTGTCGTATTTTACTGTAGCCATATGTATAGATACCTCAGAAAATAGGTTGTTAGGTTGTAAGCTAGGATTACTGCCTAGCTTTTATAAACCAATTGTTTGAGATTTTGTTCACTGGTTTACTCCTCCTCACTGAAACCTGCTTTTAGATCGACTAGGCCTGTTCCAACTGGAACTGCCTGTCCGACCATCAGGTTCTCTACTACTCCTTCAAGATCGTCTTTCTCTCCTTTCAGTGATCCCTGTGTGAGGTGTTTCTTGGTTTCTTCGAAGGCTGAACGTGCGAGGATTGACTTCTTCTCTCCAACGATTCCGTAACGTGTGGTTCCGTTGAGCTCTCCTTCTTTTGTCATCATGTCTGCGAGAAGCATGATGTGTCTGTCGTCGACTCCAATACCCTGTTTCTCAAGAGTGGTGTTGATCTCGTCGACAATTCTCTGTCGAAGTGCTTCGACTCCCAGCACTTTCTTGACTTCGTACAGGTCGTTGGAGACAGTTCTTGTATCGTCTACTTCCTTCATCTTCAGAGTTTTTCTCAGAGAAGTTCCTGCTGTTTGAAGTCTCCATTCTCCGTCTTCTTCCGTTACAACTACCTGTTCGATTCCCTTAATTCCTTTGATCCGTGCGTCTTCTGACTTGTTCTTAAGGTCCTTGAGATCTCTCAGGTCGTAGTCGTCCTCTGAGGACTGGAGTGTAAGTGTGTTTCCATCTATGGAGATCTTTGCTTTCTTCGCCGATTCTTTGATCCGGGATCGGACATCTTCCATGTCGACATCGTAGTCTTCAAGCAGATCTGGGTTGAGTTCGTACTCTACTTCCAGCTGCATGATGTCGAGCGTGTCTTTACTGATCAGGTCTTCGAACTTGACCTCTCTCAGTTTTCGCGCGACTTTCTTCGCGTCTTCTTCACTGCTGTAGTCTTCGTTGAGGTAGACGTCCATTGCCGGTGTCTTCGGGTTTCTTCTTGCGTCGACGATCTCTTCCATCCTTGGAAGTCCGGCTGTAAGTGATACCTGTGCGGCACCAGCTGCGTGGTATGTTTCCATTGTCAGCTGTGTTGCCGGTTCACCGAGTGACTGTGCAGCGACAAGCCCGATCGATTCTCCAGGCTCGTACTGCATCTTTTCGTACCTTTCTTTCAGTTTTTCCTTTTCTTCGCCGTTATCGGCTCTACTTTCGTAGATGTCTGGTAGTTGATCTGTTCTTTCTTTCCATGTTAGTCTTTGTGTCATTTGGTATCACCTCTAGCTAGTTTCAATCTCCGTGGACAGTATTCCTCTGTCGGATTTTTGTGGGTCGACTCCGTCTTCTCCAGCTCTGAACTGGACGATCTCTCCTTCTGCGTTCCGGACTGTCTGGTCTTTCTCGACCTTGAGGTCCTGAAGCGAGTTGGAGAGTCTTCTGTACATGTATCCGGATGTCTTTGTACGGAGTGACTTGTCCATCAGTGCCTTTCTCTGGGACATCTGGTGGAAGAAGATCTCCTGTGCGTCCAGTCCTTCCAGGATGCTTGAGGATACGAAGCCTCTTGACTTCGGACTGAGCTCGTTCTTCTTGAAGTGTGAGGTTGTCCTGTCTTTGTATCCTCTGTTGATTCTCTGGTCTCTGACAGAGTTCTGTCCGAGGAGTCCTGCCATTGTGGTAACGTTCTGCATGGATCCTCTTGCTCCGGAGTCTGCCATGATCAGTGCTGAAGATTCTTCATCGACGTTGTCTTCAATGATCTGTCCGATGTCTGTGAAGACTTCGTTCAGGGTCTGTGTAACTCTGATCTCTCTTGACTCTTCCAGGGTCTTACCTGTGATAGCTTCCATTTCTCCTTCTTTGTATTCTTCGACCACTTCTTCTGCGTCTTCAACTGTTTCTTCAACAAGTTCTCTGATTTTTTCTGTTGCTTCGTCCGGTACTTCCAGATCTTCAAGTGAGATGGAGAATCCTCTTCTTGTCAGGTATACTGCTCCGACTCTGGAGACTCTGTTAAGGAATTCTGCGACTTTGTCGCTTCCGTATTCAATGTTCAGTTGCTGAATGATCTCTCCTCCGTAGTCTCCAAGTGCGTCTTCGTCAAGCACTCCCTTCTTGAGCTGTCCGTCTTCGATTACTACTTCGTCTTCCTCTCCTGCGTTGATTGTTAGGGAGATGTCGTCAGGGATGAACAGTGAGACTAGTTCTTCTCCTGTAATGGTTTCTCCTTCAGGCAGTGATTTTTCATGTTCTCCTGCCTCTGCGAGAAGGTTGAATGCTTTTTCTCTGGAGAGTTCGGTGTCTCCGCGTGTAAGTAGGTATAGTCCGGATACGAAGTCCTGAAGCATACCGAGGATCGGCCCTCCCATCTTTGGGGATTTGGCGTGTTCCTGTACTTTCATCAGTTCCTCTGCTTCTGCACGTGCTTCTTCTGTCTGTGGGATGTGCAGGTTCATCTCGTCTCCGTCGAAGTCTGCGTTGTAAGGAGCACAGACGTTCGGGTTGAGTCTGAATGTTCTGTATGGCAGTACTTTAACTTTGTGTGCCATGATGGACATTCTGTGGAGGGACGGCTGTCGGTTGAAAAGCGCGATATCTCCGTCTTTGATATGTCTTTCAACTTCCCATCCTTCTCCCGGACTGATTTCTTCCTTCAGGTCTTCAATGTTTTCTTCAGTAATTTTTCTTCTTCGTCCGTCAGGCTGGAATACGTAGTTGACTCCTGGATGGTTGTCTCTCCCGTTTTCAAGCCATTTCTGGACGTCTTCGTAGTTGTCTTCCTGTACTTTCTTCTTGACTGTCAGTTTCTCTGCGACTTCGTAAGGTACTCCGACTTCGTTGATCCCGATGTTAGGGTCCGGGTTAATTACTGTTCTTGCAGAGAAGTTGACTCTCTTTCCGATAAGGTTCTGTCGGAAACGTCCTTCCTTACCCTGTACACGTTCGATAAGTGACTTGAGGCTTCTTCCGGATCTGTGTCTTGCCGGTGGTACGTTGCTCATGTCGTTGTAGAACAGGGTTGAGACGTGGTACTGTAGTAGCTCCCAGAGGTCGTCGATAATGAAGTCTGGGGCTTCGATCTCAATGTTGTTCTGAAGTCTCTTGTTGATTCTGATTACGTCGACCAGTTTGTGTGTTATATCGTCTTCTGATCTTTCTCCTGTCTCCAGTGTGATCGATGGTCTCATCGTTACTGGAGGTACAGGTACGTGTGTGATGATCAGGTTTTCTGGTCGTCCTCCGCCTACTCCTAGTGCTTCGGCGTTTTCGTCAGGGATCTTGGATAGCCGGTTCTTGATTTCGTCCGGCTTGATCTCGTCGCCGTCTTCGTAGTATGTGTACGGCTTGTCAAGATCGATGTCGTGCTGGTCTTCGCCACATTCAGGACATTCTGTCATCCTGTTGGACTTTCTCAGTGCCTTGTCTTCGTCTTTAACCAGAAGGCTCTGGCATTCGTGGCATGTGAATCTGAGGAGGTTTCTGACCTTCTTGTTGTAGAGTACGTGGACTACCGGCCGGGAAAGTGTTATGATCCCAAAGTGTCCTTTACATTCTCTGATTCTTCCTCCACATGTCTGGCAGGTCATACCTGGGTCGATGACTCCTAGCGCAGGGTCCATGACTCCTCCTTCTACTGGGAAGCCGTCTGCGTCGTATACTTCTGCTTTTGTGATTTCTTTAACTGCGATGTTCTGCAGTTTGTCTGCGCTTAAAATTCCGAAGTCGAGTGATTCTATTTGCTTCATTTGTGGATCACCTACTCTTCCTCCTCGAGGTTGAGTTCTGTGTCGATCATAAGTGATTTTAGCTCGTTCATGAGCAGTAGGAAGGCGTGTGGAACTTCTGTATCGTCAAGATCTTCTGCTCCACAGTTCGGACAGTAATGTCTGTCTTCTGTCTTGTCGTGGAGTCCGAGCTCCCCGCATTCTTCACATACTTCGATCTCTGTGGAGTCAGCTCCGAACCTCTCCTTGAGTAGAAGTGATGCTCCGTGTCCTACGAAGACGTCCTTTTCCATCTCTCCGAGTCTGAGTCCTCCTTCCTGTGAACGTCCTTCTGTAGGCTGTTTTGTAAGTAGTGTTACTGGTCCACGTGCTCTTGCGTGGATCTTGTCTCCGACCTGGTGGTCGAGCTTGAGGTAGTATCCAGGTCCGATCAGGATCTCTGCTTCCATTTCCTCTCCTGTTACTCCGTCGTACATTGTCTCTTTTCCTGAGGACTGGAATCCTAGTTCTTTAAGCTGTTCTCTGAGGTCGTCCTTGTCTTCTGAGTGGAATGCTGTTCCGTCTACTTTCTCTCCACGCATAGCTCCGACTTTTCCGCCGATGATTTCAATCAGCTGTGACACTGTCATACGGCTTGGGATAGCGTGTGTGGATAGAATCATGTCCGGAGTGATTCCCTGTTTGGTGAAAGGCATATCCGGTTCGTCTGCGATCATCCCGATAACTCCTTTCTGTCCGTGTCTTGTTGCGAACTTGTCGCCGAGTTCAGGGATTCTGTATTCTCTGAGCTTCATCTTGAGAAGCTTATCTCCTTCCCCTGTCTCGGAAACCATTACAGTATCGATTTTACCTTGTTCTCCGTGTCTGACAGTTAGAGATGTCTCTCTTCTATCTGCCAGTCCCATCTTGACTTCTTCTCCGCCTCCTGATCCAAGGAACTTTGGAGGTGAAGTCTTTCCTACAATTACATCGTCGGAATTGACTTCTGTTTCCGGGTTGACGATTCCGTCTTCATCCAGATGGTTGTATGCTTCCTCGCTTCTGTAACCTCTAACGTCTTTGCTAGGGATTCCGATTTCGTCCTTCTGTCCTCCCCAGAATCTCTGTGCTTCTGTCTTGTAAGTCCTCATGTAGGAAGATCTTGCAAGCCCTCTGTCAATTGATCCTCCGTTCATGATAACTGCGTCCTCGATGTTGTATCCTTCAAAGGATGCAAGCGCTACAACCATGTTCTGACCGATTGGATGGTCCTGGAGAAGCGTGTCATATGTCTGTGTTTCAACAATCGGCTGCTGCTGGTAATCTAATACATTCGAGTTCGTGTCAAATCTCTGGTGGAACTCTCGGGAGTGCATTCCAATTCCCTGTCCTGCCATCTTAGCTCCGAAGTTAACACGGTCTCCTCTGTTGTGCTGTGGGTAGACTGTAAGCGATGCGGAAAGTCCGTGTGTGATGGCTGGGTCGATCTCCATGTGGGTGTGCTCTTCTGTTACTTCGTCTTCATCCATTGCGACGTAGGTGTTTTCTTCTTCCTCTGCATCGATGTACTCGATAACTCCCTGTTCTTCAAGATCTTCGAGGCTGATCTCACCTTCTTCAAGCTTTTCTCTCTGTTCATCTGTCAGTTGAGGTTCTCCGTCCTCTACAATGATTACGGGTCTGAGAACTCTCCCTGAGTCAGAGTTGATCCGGACTTCGTCCTTGTCCTCTGCGTAGTAAACGGAAACCTCTGTGTCAAGCTCTCCGCTTCTCCTCTTGTCGATAAGTGCTTCCTTGATATCTTCTGGAGATTCGATCGTGTCCAGAAGCTCTCCGTCTAGAAATACTTTTGTCACTGGGTTATCACCCTAAGTTATCCGTTGAGCCGCATTTCGCCTGCGGCTCCAACGGCTTTCAAGTTTTGTTCTTTTCCGAATTTGTTCATAGTATCGTGTTGGTTTATCATTTCGATCACCGTGCGTCGATTCCTGCTTCCTCAAGTTTTGCTTTGAGAGAGTTTCTTTCCATGTCGTTCATCCCTGTTGAGACGTTTGCGGACATGGCGAGGTGGGTTCTGAGTCCGATGTTCATACCTTCCGGTGTCTTGATAGGGTCGATTCTACCCCACTGTGTTGGGTGTAGGTCTCTTGCCTCGAAGTGCTGTCTGTCTGAGGAAAGTGGTGAGACAACGTTTCTGAGGTGCGATAGTGTCTTGATTCGGTTGTCTCTGTCGAGTCTCTGACAGATTCCTGTTCTTCCTCCTACCCAGTTTCCTGTTGCCATAGCTCCCATGATCTGTTTTGTGAGCGTGTCGGAGACTATAGTTGACTGTAGGGAAGGTAGTCGTCCTCTTTTAGCTGATTTTCTGAAGTTGTATTTCATACGTGCCAGGAGACCCCATTTTCCTAGGAAGACTGATCTGAACTGCATTTCAAGTAGCTCTCCTGCGAGGTTGAGTCGCTTGTTTGCGTAGTGGTCCATGTCGTCTTCCTTGATGTCTCCTTTGCCTAGGGCGATCGTGTTTCTGATCATGTTTGCTAGGAACTCTGCCTTTTCTTCTCTTACATCCGGTTCCTGTCCTAGGTGTGGTAGTAGGTATTCGTCGAGAATGTTGTCGACTCTTTCTTCAACGTCGTTTGTAACTCCGGCCTTGTTTGCAACAAATTCGTATGCTTCTTCCTTGTTGGAAGCTCCCGTCTCGTAAATGTTCAGGTAGATGTCGGAAGCATAATCTTCGCCGATCAGTTCGATAATCTCTTTGTCGGTCTCGTAACCGAGAGCTCTAATCAGTGCGACAGCTGGAGTCTTCTTGACGTTAGCAAACGAGATGTTTACAATATCGTCATCTCTTCTGAGTACGTGTCTCTGTACGTACCCCTGCTGTTCAGAGTTAACTCTGCATGTCTGTTCTCCATCGTCTTCAAGGTAGATTGGCTTGTTGTTTGCCATTTCTTCCATACAGATCAGAGTCTTCTCTGATCCGTTGATGATGAAGTATCCACCAGGGTCTTCAGGGTCTTCTCCTGCGTCTCTAAGCTCTTCTTCATCCATTTCGTTTGTCCAGCATAGATCCGATCCAACCATAACCGGGATCTCTCCGATAGTAACTTTCTCGGACTCCTGCTGAATTCCCTCGAAGATCGGAGTCATTGTAACTTTGATTTCTGAAGAATAGGTAAGGTCTCTCATCCGTGCTTCTTTCGGAGTAATCTCTCTTACAGATCCGTCTGCTTCGTTAATTTTAGGTCTTTCGATGTCAACGTCTACTATTTTTATTACAAGTTCTTCGCCATCCGGTAGTTCTGGCTTGATCTCGCCGACTTCGTTTAGAATTGACTGTACACGGTCTTCAACGAAACGGTTGTATGAGTCGATCTGGTGTTTGACAAGGTTGCGGTTAATCAGCTGGTCCAGGAATTCTCTTTGCATTCAGTTATTCACCTTTCGATAACGTGTCTGTAATAGGTAGCTTCCCCTGCTGTAGGGCTATCCCTTACGATTTCGATAACGTCATCGACTTCGACATCCATCTGTTTCAATGCGGCGTCTGTACGCTCTATCTTTGGAAGATCTTCTTTTTCAACGTCGAATTTTTCAAGAACTTCTTCAACTTCGTCTTCCTCGAGTTTCCTGTGTTCCGGAACAATGTCGTGGTCAGTTATGTCGATGGCCATGTTATCCTCAGAGATTGAATTTGTTATTGTTTGGAGAAACTACATTTAGACAGGCTCAGGTAAGTTTTAAATAGGTGGTGTAATCGTCCGAAACATATTAAATGAGGTTCTGACAATTCTTCAAACTTGGCTCTCAGAACTTGAGCTCGGTGTCCTTCCTCATACTTACTGCTTTGTTTCCCACTATAATATGGTCCAGAACCGAGACACCTAACTGGTCGCCGAGACCTATCAGCTCTTCCGTTGTTTTAATGTCTTCTTCTGTCGGTTCCGCCTTTCCGGATGGGTGATTATGGGCTAGGATTAATGCGGCAGCATTTTCTTTCAGTGCTTTCGAAAATACGGTTCTCGGCTTTAAACTTACTGAGTCTACACTTCCCTCTATTTCTTCCTCCTTCAGAAGCTCGTTTCCTGAGTTCAGCAGGAAAATTCTCAGCTTTTCCTCTCCGAGAAACTTCATATCCTGTACTCTGGATCTGACGTCTGAAAGCGACTCAATAGAATCTTTCTCCTCGTTCTGCATTCTCAGGGAAAGTTCGCCGACAGCTTTCAGCTGTCCGGCTTTCACGCGGGAAACTCCATCAAACTTTTTCAGGTCTTCCAGGCTTCTCTCCGCCAGTGAAGATACGGGGTATGAGTTCAGTATCTCGGCGGAAAGCTCCTTCACATTCTTTCCTGAAGTTCCGGTTCTCAGAATTAATGAAAGAAGTTCGACATCTGTCAATGCAGAAGAACCGTTTTCCTCAAGTTTCTCTCTTGGCCGCTCGCTCTGAGGTAGTTCTTTGATCGTATAGTCCATATTTCCTGCCTTGAAACTACTTGCTTAAAACGGTTGTTTTGCTACAGGTACATTCATTTAACACTTTGTGAGAATGCTGGTTGCGTGAACAAGGACGAGATTGTGTATCTTAGAGGGTTGGTTTCGGAACTAGGAGAATATGTTGAAGGTAGATGGTCTCACGAAGATTTTAATGCTGATAGAGTGGATAGCTCCGCTGCGCTTGTGAAAAGCAAGAGCGATAATAAAGAGGCTCTATTTGAGGATCTAAGTCTCCTGATTGAGGATATACCTGATTCTGTTAGAGAGGACGTTCCTGGAGCTCAAGAGATGAGTCATGAGGACAGGTCGAAGAAAAGCGATCGAGGGCTTGAAAGTCTGGGAGACGAATCCTTGGATGCTGAGTTCTTCGGTGCAGAACCTGTAGAAATAGAAGATCCTTATTTCTGGGATAAAGAGGAAACGGATTTCGAGATAAGTTCTAGGGAGGTCAGTTCTCTGGAGAACATTCTAGAGCAGATACGCGACTGGAGCAGTGAACTGAGAGCTGATGAGAGCAAGAGCTATGATTCATTCATGTATCAGGGTGATCCTTCAGAGGCACAGCGTTTATCTCTGGTTTACAGAAGGGCTAATATGAGCAGAAACGGAGGTAAAGGAGAGCTATCCCATGAGAAAAGAGATGAAATTGAAGACAAAACAGGTTTCGATTCTGCAGAAGACTTCCGATCCCACGTACATAAAGTAAATAGGGAGGCAAGGAAGATCCCTTTAAGGACTGTTCCGGGGCCGGGCACTTCGCTTCGAGAGTACTACACGGATATCTTAGCGTACGGCTCGGAAGCAGACATAGGTGACTTTCTGGAGACGGAGGAAAACGGATACGTGATATTCGATTCGGAAGACTGGCTGGAAGAGTATCAGGTTGGAACGGACAGCAACGCCTCGAAACTCTTCCACAGTGGCTACATAGGTCTTATAGGGAAGGACAAAGGAGACACTGTCTCGGAAGCGGACGCAGTAGTTCTAGACTACGACGGAATTATGGAGGTAATCGAGACAGGTTATGCTGAAGCCCGTGAAGGAGATGTTTCCGGTGTGGCAGACTAGAGGTTAGAGCTATAAATTTCATTGTGAATTCTCTGTCATGGAAAAACTCCTCCAGGAACCAGACTTTGAGGAAGCAAAGGAAATTCTCGCCGAATACCTGAGACGAGACTATACTGTACAGGTAAACGGGCTTTGTTCTGTAAACTACCGCGGAAGAGCTAAATCCAAACTCGATCGCGGTGAAAGACTTGTTATCAAGAAGCAGGACTCGGCGCTTCTCGTCCATGGGCCGGACAACTACCAGCCGAAGAACTGGCAGCCGGAAGTGGATTCCTGGGATGTCAAAGCGAATGAAGAAGGACTGGTACTAGAGGCAAGGAGGACAAACCCGGATGAACTTGTTGAGATCCGTTTCGAAGAGATAGATATTGTAACTGTTTCACAGCTTGTGGACAAGTCGGAGCTGAAGATCGCCGGTCACGAAGTAGATATACATGAGTCGATTGAGGACGATCCGGACCTAGTTGAAGAAAACATGAAAGTGATTGAGAGGGAGAAAGAGACTCCTGCAGGATTCATAGACGTGTTTGCACGTGACTCCGAAGATAATTATGTTGTTATTGAAGTAAAGAGGAATCCTGACTACAACACGGTTCTCCAGCTAAACCGTTACGTAGAGGAGATCGAAGAAGAGTTCTCCGGCGATATCAGAGGTATCTTAGTCGCTCCCAAGATGACTGACAAAGTGCTGGACTACCTAGAGGAACGCGGACTCGAGTTTATCGAAGTAGAGATGGAGGAAGTAATCGCCTCCTATGAGGCAATCGATAACAGCCAGAAAGGACTCAGTGATTTCTCACCACAGTGCTCCACGGACTGAACTAGGAAGGTGTTTCTGGAGTCCAGAAAGCCTCAATCATTTCCGCGTTCACAAAACCCATGGAGTTTTCCAGGTTGATCTCTATCATTTCTTCGTCCTCATGGAACTCAACGTCTTCTTCCTCAATATCTATTTCGCCGCCAGAGGCCAGCCATACGGTAACAATATCGTTTTTAGATAACGTATCTTGGAGCTGTTCGATCATTTTGTTTTCTCACCGGTTGGTAGGGTTACGTCCAGCCATTTAATCATTGATGAAGGGAAGGAAAACATTCAGAGGAGCTGCGAGAACTAGCTGCGAAGATATTTCCGCTATGGTTCCGGCCAGACCGTGAATGTTTAAGACAGTTGTTAAATCAGAAGAAGTTAAGATGTGCAGTATCGCAGGAGCTGAGGAATTAGGGCTGGTTGAGCAACTGGTTCAGGAAATGGCGCACAGAGGTAGCTCCTGCAATGTAACAGAACAGGACGGTTTTCCTCTAGGTCATACATTGCATTCAGTTGTAGGAGCAGTCGAACAGCCGCTTGAACAGGAAGGAATGCTGGCTGCGAACTGTGAGATCTACAACTGGGAAGAGCTTGCGGAAAAATACGGTTTTGAAGTAGAGAATGACGCAGAGCTTCTACTTAAACTACTGGATATGAAAGATCTGGAAGCACTTGGGGAGCTGGACGGTATTTACGCCTTTGCATACCTGAGAGATGGTGAAATCATAATTGCACGTGACGTACTGGGGGTGAACCCGGTCTGGTATTCTGAAGATCCCTTCGTCTTCGCCTCCGAGAAACAGGCGTTGGAGAAACAGGGACTGGAGGCAAGAGAACTCCATCCCAGACAGGTGCTCAAATATGATATCGAGAACGAGGAGCTAGACTTTGAACAGAGAGAGTTCTTCGAGATAGATATCAACGAGGGTAAGGAGATAGAAGAGACAGCTGAAGAAATCAAGGAAAAATTCCTGGAAGCAGTTGAGAAAAGAGTGCCTGAAGGAGATCTCGGACTGCTGTTCTCTGGAGGGGTTGACTCAACATTGATCGCCGCAGCTTTACAGGAACTAGATGTAGATTTCACGTGTTACACTTCCGGAATCCAGCATGGCAACGTTAATGCTCCTCGAGACGTTGAATGGGCGGAGGAAATCGCCGAGGAAATGGATCTGGAGCTGGAAGTTTATGAAGCGACGCTTGAAGAAGTCGAGGAAACACTTCCACAGATAGCTGACTGGATCTCCTCCACTTCCGTCGTGAAAAACGGTGTCGCCCTGCCTTTCCACTTCGCTTTACAGGGTTCAGAAAAGGTTGTCATGAGCGGTCTAGGTTCAGAGCAACTATACGCAGGATATCACCGACAGCAAGGATACTTGAACAAAGAATGTCTCTCGGGTCTGAGAGGGATATTTGAAGGCGACCTTTACAGAGACAACGTCATCAGCTTCAGGAACGGCTACGAGCTCAGGGTTCCGTTCCTGGACCAGGAGCTAGTAGGGCATGCGTTAACAATACCTGAGGACTACAAGGTCCGTGACGACTACAGGAAGTACGTTCTCAGGAAGGCGGCGGAGAAGCTTGGAGTTCCGGACAAGGTTGCCTGGAGGAAGAAGACGGCGGCGCAGTATGGCTCCAACTTCGACAAGGCGATAGATCGCCTGGCCAGAGACAAGGACTACGAACACAAACAGGAATACCTGAATTCTTTCCGTGAAAAGCCGAACAGAAAGCTGGCGGCATTGACCTCCGGAGGAAAAGACTCGAATGCCGCACTTTACAGGATGCAGCGCAGGAACAACGAGATCTCCTGTCTGGTAACTCTGAGGTCGGAGAATAAAGATAGCTACATGTTTGACTCTAAAAAAGAGAAAAAGGATATTGAATGGCAGTCGGAGGAGCTTGGAATTCCTCTGCTCGTACAGCACACTGAAGGTGAGAAAGAGAAGGAGCTTGAGGACCTGGAAGAAGCTTTCAGGAGAGCGAAGAATGAATACAATATTGAAGGGGTTATCGCCGGTGCTCTGGCTTCAACATATCAGAGAGACCGTGTGGAGAAGATCGCAGAAAAAGCCGGTTTGAAGGTTTTCAGCCCGTTATGGCAGGAGAACCAGGAAAGGTACATGCGCTGGTTGATCCGTGAAGGGTTCGAGATCGAGATCACTTCTGTTGCAGCAAGAGGATTAACCGAGGAATGGGAAGGAAAAGTGCTGGATGAAGAAAATATAGACGAACTTATCGATCTATCACAGGAATATGGCTTCAACGCGGCCGGAGAAGGCGGAGAATACGAGACCAAAGTAACCGGTTTTCCTGAACAGATGACTGACTAGAAACTTGTTTCTTCAATCTCCCATTCTTCCAGGCTGTCGCCGTCTTCATCAAACTGGAACTTTGCTTTAAGCTGTTTTCCATCGAATATTTCCGGCATCCAGTACCGGTCGTCCTCCCACATCTGGTCGTAAGGCATATTATCGATAGAGAACCATTCCGGCCGTGCTTCCTCGGTTTCCTCTGGCTGACCTTCGTATTCGGCAGTTTTGAAGGCGTGGACGTACATGAAAGGCGTCTGACCGAAAAAGAACTCGAGTTCGCCGACTTTCTCAAGGTTCTCTACTTCGACTCTGGTTTCTTCCTTCACTTCTCTCTTCGCGGCTTCTTTCACGGTTTCATCGTGTTCTTCGACCTTTCCGCCAGGTCCGTTGTAGAGCCCTTCGCCAACGCCTCTTTTCTTGTATATCAGGAGGACTTCTCCGTCATCGATTACGTAGCACAGGGTGGCGACTTTCTGGAAATCTGTTTCTGAAGTATTCATCTAGGAAGTAGTTAAGGCTGTAGATTTAGAAAATCAACGTAGCCAGAAATACGATTAGCATTAGAGCGGTCAGTACGAACTGGACGATAGAGGAGCCCAGCACTCCTATAGCGCTATAGATACCAGCTTTCAGGCTCTGGTTGTTTTCTCCGGTTCGAAGGAACTCTCTAATATACACAGTAACTGCTACACCGACTACAGTTCCAACAGGTACGGCTAAAAAGAATGCCAGAAGCCCGACTATCCCTGCTGCTACTGTTGTTCTATTCGATGCTCCTCCGGCTTTGGCTGCGACAGAACCGGCCAGCCAGTCAAAAATTAGGGCAGTTAAACCGGTTAAAATCAGTACTATGAAGACAAACAGATTTGGTTCCGTGAAACCTGTGTTCCATGAGTAAACCAATAATCCGGATATAGAAAGGAGAGCTCCCGGTACCATAGGCGTCAGACTGCCCGCAACTCCGAGGATGAGAAGTAAGATAGCTAGTATAGCGAATAAATCCATTTTTATTCCTCCGTAAGTGCTATTTCCTGTGCTTCTTCAATGTTGCTGGCTTCCACGGTTTTCATACCGAATCTTTCCTGAGTTATGTTATTTAGAGAGATGGTTTCAGGAACATATCTTGTGTCTTCATAAATAAATCCAAGAGGGCTTCTCTGTCTTTCGACGACCTCTCTGTAGTAAGTGAAAGTCTCCTGACCTCGAGGTACAATGAATATATCGGCTCCTGACTCTCCGGCGGCGAATGCTTTCTCCGGTACTCCGCCAACTCTTCCGATGCTTCCGTCTTCTTCTATAGTCCCGGTTGTCACTATACCATCTTTCAGTTCCCAGTCCTCATCTATCGCAGCTATAGTTGCTAAGGTCATCGCTGCGCCAGCTGAAGGACCTCCTACATACTCACCGTTTATAGAGAAACTGTAGATCACGTTCTTATTCTGAAGGCTGACTCCGACCTCTTCCTCAGCTATCCTCTTAGCTGTCTTAATCGAAAGCTGTGTATCTGTCTCGATGAACGGGTTGGTATCAAGTAAAACTCTGCCGGCGCCGGGTTCAATATCGACACTTGCTTCTCCTATAGCGCCCTCGCCGTCCTGGGTCGTAGCTGCAATATTGGCTGTAGCAGATCTACTGCCTTCTATAGTCGTATCGAGTTCGGGTACATCCGTTGAAGCAGCTAGGAAACCAACCAGGAAAAGCGCTACATGACTCAAGATAAGAAGATTTTTTCTTCCCATACCTAGCTTTTGGAATCCTAGAAGTTAAGTTTGTGGGCAGAGAAGCATGAGTTGCATGAATTTATTTCCTGATACTGTAATTTTCTTCGCGCTCAACAACTTCTAACTCCGGTATACAGGTTTCCGCCCAGTCTGCTACAGGTTTAGTTACTTCAAGGCTTAAACTGTCAGGAACTTTCTCAACTGTCACGGTATCTGCAATAAAGTCTTCAACTGATTCTGGAGCTACAGGTGAAGGGTTAATCGTATAGTCGGGTTGGTATCCGGTAATACTGTAGCCTTCATCTATGAGATAATCTATAGCGGATGCAGGGTCGGGCGCATTCATATTTACTGTGAAAGATTGATGTTTAGAGTTCCGGTATTCTCTCGAATCAAAGATGTCATCTATTGTGCCGGCACCGGGTCTTCTAGTTATCCATCCGTGAGGGATTTCGGGTGATGCGAACTGCGTCTCAATACCGTAATCCGAAGTGAAGAACTCTCCGTCTATTACCTCTGTAATATAACCAGTCTGTTTCATTTTAGGAGGATCGAGGAGTTCGGTGCTTCGATCCAAAACTTCTCCTATCTCCGTTTCCATATAGCTTTCAACAAACTCCTCAGAAGATGGAGTTGTATAGATTTCAGGCTTTCTATCTATGAGGCTTGCGGGATCCATCATCAGTATACTGGACTCGGCATGGTTTGAAGCTGCTGAAAAACTATTGAGTTCGAGGCCTGATGGAAGAAAGCCGTGTTTTCCAGCTATCGCTTGAGCGCCCGGATCAGCAGTAGCTTTGGTGTATATCGGTCCTTCGGATTTCTGCCGGGCATTCTTGAGCATAGAGCTGAACAGACCTGAACCTATTCCTTTTCCCTGAACTTGCGGAAGAACAGCAGCGCCTGTGAGTTCCGCTCCCGTAACTCGATCACCTACACTATCATATCGGACTTGACCGGAGCCCAAAGCCTTTTTCGTTCCATCTTCATGCTCTAGTTCAGCTATGAACTGCTCCCAGTAAGGATCTTCTATACTGGAACGCAGGCGTCTAGGGCTTGTGCCTTGAGGATACGCTTTCTCATAGATGCTGTGAAGGCTGTCAAAGACTTCTTCATCCTCATCTACAGAAACTTTCCGAATACTTACACGAGGCATAGAAGATAATTAACTTCTGGCAATTATATCCTAGTCTGTGGTCAACCACAAGCTTCTCTAGTTGAGAGATCGAGAATATCAATAGATCGATTAAATGGGCCAGACGGGATTTGAACCCGCGACCACTTGGTTAAGAGCCAAGCGCTCTGCCAGACTGAGCTACCGGCCCATGCACTTCTATGGATTCTTTAAAGGCCAATATTTAAGAAGAGGGTTTACTCGGAGTATTGGTAAAAAGTTATCACTAGGTAACAACTGTAGTATGGCTGAAGAAGTTGTCGTCGCTGAGACTGAGACTTCCTGGGAGGAGTTAGAGGAAGATCTTGAACGGAGAGATCCTTCTGATTTTTCTTCTGTCAAACCTCCTGAAGAGCTGGAAAAGCTATCGAATAGGTGGCAATGGGCCAGAAGTGCTTCTGGCGTAATTTATCCTACTGCATCTATAACAGGAATGGTAAGTTTGTTCGCTATGAATTCTCCTTTGAACGTAGTTACTGGATTAGGTTTAACGGCTGCAAGTTTTTCTTCAATGGTCTTAGGTGCGACTTATTCTCCGGAAAAAGTATCGGAGTATGAGGATGAAAAGGAGAAATGGCATGAGGTTCCAGCAATGGTCGATCTGAGCTACCTGAAAGAAGATTCTTTTGGTATGAACAACTCTGTTCCAAAAAGCTACGAACGCTGGAGATTTGAGAAGGCGAGTGAATGGGCTACGAAGTCCCAGCGAAAAGACGAACTACAGTATTCCATTACTCAAGAATTGGAGGAAATAGGTATAGAAACAGAGCAAGATGAAGCAGAGACGTTAGATCCATTCGAGCTTGGTCGTCAAAGAGTCTATATAGATCAGCTTGATGAGGATATGGGAGGTCAGAACTATCAGTTTGTGATGGAGGTTTACGGTGAGGGCGATCTCTTATACGGGTTTCAAGGTTTTACCGATGAAAAAGGGAGACATATTATTGAGGAAAATGATGGTGCAAGAAATCCTGTATGACTCTGTTTTTTAGAAACGGATGCTTTCTCTTGAACCTGCTTTCTCTGGATCCGGTTTTACCAGTCTATACTCTTCATCGTCGATGTCTGCGAATCTTCCGCAGGAAGGGCAGCGATCGTAACCGTTATGTTCAGGATCGTCGACTTTCTGCTGGTGGCCGCAGACACATTCCATCTTTGTTTCAAGTGGTTGTGCATTGAGGTCAAGTCTTTCGAGAAGTGTTCCTCTTGAGAAGTATGTGAAAAGTTTCTCGAACTCATCTGGTTCACAGAGATGCGTGTTTACTTTTATCTCTGCGTGACCGTTCGTGGAGATTCGGGAGAGGTCCTGCATTACCTGGATTAAAACATTTCCTAGTTTCTTCATGGTTATCTAAGTTTCAGTTTCTTTTCGCATTCTCCCCATACTCGTTCCCCGTATTATAACACATTTATACGTTCTTATTTAAGTTAATGGATTGATGTCCAGAAACTCTTCCAATGTTCACCGCCAGTTATAAAGTGTTTGAAATACTTTAGGATGCTTCTTAGCAAAAACAAGAACTGTACAGAGACTTAGTATAGCTAAGTTTCCCTCTAAACTCGAAGAAGTGGTTAAATCGAGAGCAAAGTTTTTGGGAAGTGGGAATAGTAACGGAGCTCCTGAGGAAGTCAATGTTTCCAGCAGTATGGCGGATGAATAGCCCAGAAAGCAGCTTTCCGCAGATCCTCTGTCTTCAGTGTAAATATAGACGAGTGACGTGAATAAGCCGGCTGCCAGGAAGCTGTGCATGATTCCTCTCTGGGTGAAAGGGTAGAGGAAATCAAAGGTTTTATCGAAGCTCGGAACTAAAGCAAAGGCTGAAGCAGTAACAAGTCTTTTATCAAGAACGTAGGCAAGAGTGAGGCCAACTGCGAAATGTGTTAGAGCTATCACGTTCAGAAATGATCGCCGAACGGTTCTAAATGTATCGATCTCAGATCTTCGTTGCTCTCCTTCTCACGGGAAGTGTTAGCTAGAGCTCCCAGGAAGGTAATTTTCTTACCTAGGGGGGTTCGCCTGATTTCTTCTTCCGGTTCTAGGACATCCCATTTTTCTTCGTCCATTCGTTTTTTAGCCAGTTCCAGTAAGTCGGGTTCACTGTCGTTCTCTAGAATTACCGACCCTCCTACTGTAAGGAGATCGGGATTAAGGTCGTTGACTGCGGTGGAGAGACCTGCCGCTATGGCCAGAGATAGGTCTTCCTCTACGAACTCCTGGACCTGTTCATCTTTATTATATCTTTCCAGAAGTTCTCCTGCATCGAGGTTTTCTGAATTTATAGATAGATCTCTCTCCTTACACCATTCTCTGTAGTGGTCAGGTATACTGGAACCAGAAGTATAAGCTTCTAAGACGCCTCTACGTCCTAGAGAAGATATTTCTCGGTCTTCGTTGAAGTTTATCGGTGTGAAACCAACTTCTCGATCAGGTGATACAGCATGGTTCGTTATAACTCCGCAGTTTGTCCCTGTTCCAAAGTTCATGTGAGCCACATTACCGTATTCTTTATCCGCGGACAGGTATTCTGCGAGAGCTGCAGTGGTGACATCATTTTCAAGTCGGATTATATGTTCCCAGGGGGTGAAGTCCAGTTCGCTAATGTTTGAGCCCAGCTCCATCTTAGGTTTTTCGTCATCGATTATTCCTGTACATCCAAGGCTTACAGTGTATATCTGGTCTTCAAAGCTGATTCCTTTTTCTTCCGCATAACTGGAGAAAATATCCATCACATCTTCCGCTACTTCAACATCTTCCATACTTTCTTTTCGCGGGCTGTGTTCCAGAAACTCTTTCTCATCAAGATCCCATATATCAAAATCTACGGAACTTCCTCCAATGTCTCCGATTAAGTAGTATACAGACTTTGGCTCGGATTCTCTTGCACTACCTCTGTACAAAGGTTCATCGAGGAAGGAACCGATGGAGTATCCGACGGAGGTAAGAGAATCGAGAGATGCCATGGGTTATACTCTGTATAACTATTGAGAAGTAAACATATATCAAGAATATTTCAGTGAAGTACACATGTTTCCGGTTTTACTCTCTGAAAATGTCTTTCGGAGAAAAGTAAGGGGTGAAAAACTTACAGAAACTTTAGATTTTTAGCGGTTCGAAGATTGGAAAATCTTCGTCTCCAGCTAATCTGCGATTAGCGGGGCGTGGATTTGAACCACGGACCTCCGGGTTATGAGCCCGACGAGCACTCCTGGCTGCTCCACCCCGCTGTAAAACAAGTTTCAACAAGGAAGTTTTTTTAACCCTCTCTTGGTTATAGAGGAGAACATCAAAACTTAATACTCTATGCTATTTAAATAGAAGGTTATGGCGACTGAAGATGTCGGTAAGCACGACGATGAGTTCCTGTTCCTGAAGAACGACCCGGAATTTAGAAATGAACGGCTACTTTTCACTGAGTTTGTTCAGGAAGAAGATTTGGACGACTATGCAGCATCTTTACTCCGGGAAAGTATTGAGGAAATCTCTTTCTCAGGGGCCGCAGCGTTTCTTTCAGAGAACTCTGTTCATGCAGAGGAAACGGTAGATACCACCGGTACAGCATACCTTTTCGAGAGCGAGACCAGAGGAAGGGCTTTACCGGCACGATTCCTCGGCCTAGAGCGGCTTGAGGAACTTTCCTCGAATATAGAACAGGAAAATGATATGGGGCCAGGAGCTCTTGAAGAACCTATTAGATCGTTTAGGGAGAAAAACCAAACTTTAGTATACCTATCTGACACGTACAGTTTCCAGGACTTCGCCTTCCGTATATCTGAGGTAAGAGCTACCTGGGACGCTGGCAATTATCCTAGTTCGCCACATGATGAAGTGGTTGTACTGGAAACGGACACTGAACCGTGTTTCTCTGCAGAAAGAGGTAGGATGGAACTTAATGGAGTGGCGATCAAGAGCTACGATGAGGTAGCCGGCTTTGAGAAAGGGGTCAAGGACCTTGAACACAGTATGTCAAGATATCTCTACGGTATTGACAAGGAGTAAAAAAGGCTTTCTTCCAATCCATTATCTATGGCTAAGGTTGTAGGGATTGATGAAGCAGGGAGAGGACCGGTAATCGGAAGCATGTTTATCGGCGGATTCATGGTTGACGAAGAGAAACTTTCTGAAGTGGAAAAACTTGGCGTTAAGGACTCGAAGAAACTGAGTGATGAGAAACGAGAAAGTCTGGCTGAGAAGCTTAGGGAGATGGGAGAACCGTTTCTCAAGGAAATAACGGCTTCTGAAATCGATGAGCTCCGGGAGCTGATGAGCCTTAACGAGATCGAGATACAGGGATTTACTGATGTAATCGAGAGATCGGATGCTGACAAGATAATTGTGGATCTACCGGAGCCGGACGGAGACCGTTTCATTCGGAAGATGAAGAAAGAACTTCCGGCAAGGTTTCAGGAGAGAGACTTTACAGCAGAACATGAGGCGGACGATAACTTTCCGATTGTTTCCGCGGCTTCAATCATTGCCAAGTCTGCGCGTGAAAACCACGTCGATGAGCTGAAGAAGAAGTATGGTTACGACTTCAAATCTGGTTATCCTCACGATGCACCAACGATCAACTTTCTTGAAAAATACGTGGAGGAGCACGGCGACTTGCCTGAGGAGACAAGGGAGAGCTGGAGTACAGCGGAAAGAATTCGAAGAGAAGCTGGCCAGAGCGGGCTCGGCGATTTCTAAAATATAATTAACCTCGAGGTCTAAAGCAGAGTATGGCTTCAGAATCTGTTTCTAGAAAAGAGTTTCAGATAGAGGACTACGAAGTAATTCTTGAAGAGTACTTGGAAGAGGACGAAGAGTCTCCAAGTTACCGCGCTCTCGTTGAAATGTCTAAAGACGACTTCCTGGATCGACTTGAAGAAGGAACCGGTCTCGATGTATACGCTCAAACTGAAGAATGGGAGAAACAGTGGTCAACGGATGTAGAGAGTCTATTGAACGATGGAAGATACAGCACGATTACAAAGATAGAAACAGATTATATGACGTGGCGCGATGATCCACAGCTAGAGATAGGGATGGGTCCGGAACTGTATGATGCGGTCCTGGAGAGCTTAGATTAAAAACATCTTCTACTCCTTCACTTACTATGACGGCTACAGGTAAACTCGCGGATACAAAAGTCAAGGTCTGGGAAGACGAAGAAGCGGAAGAAGTCCATTCGGAGCTTTACTACGGAAAGTTTCTGGATGATGAAGATTATCTTGAACTTTCTCTAGTCGAAGCACTGCATCTTTTCGACAGGGACGAACTTGTAATTGAAGATGAGAGCGGGGAAGAACTGGATAGGGAGGAAATATTCCATGAGTTCTCCGGGAGAGACAGTGATTTCGACCAGAAGTACGCAGTCTACGGAGATCTCAGAGAAAGAGGATATATTGTTAAGACAGGTTTCAAGTTCGGCGCACACTTCAGAGTCTACGACAGAGGAGTTAATCCGTACAAGGAAGGGCCAAAGGAAGACAGCGAACACACCAAATGGATTGTCCATGCTGTTCCCGAGAACTTCGACCAGAGCTACCAGGACATGTCCAGAGCAGTACGACTAGCGCAGAACATAAGAGCAAGAATGATGTGGGGAGTGGTCGACTCCGAGAGACAGGTAACCTACTACGAAGTCGAAAGAGTCACTCCTTAGACTAAGTAGTTTCTGAAGTTGATCCCTTCATCACCGCTGTAACTTCTCATATTCTTTTCAGGGTCTGATCCTTCGATGTTGGAAAAGTCAGTAGGTATCAGATTGTAAGAAACCGGTCTATGGGCCTGTAAAGTGTAGTTATCTGACTCCAGAGCTAGTTCGGGGGCAGAATAATCATTCTCTGGAAGTTTGTCTGGAGATTCTGCTTTAAAATTAAGAAATCCTGTACGAACTTTATTTCCGTTTTCATTAATTCCTAGAAGTCTTGCATCGGCTTCAAATCCTTCATCAAAGGATGTGCCTTCCGCATTTACCACGAGAGTAGGCTCTTCATATGTTATAAGGTCGTAAGAACCAACCAGAATGCCTTGATGATAGTTTTCTTCTTCTGAAATAGTTGGTTCTGATGTTTCCTCGTTGTACTCTATAAGTTCGTTTAACCATTCTTCGCCTGAGTCTTGAGGAGATTCTTGAAGCTCTTCAAGGAGTCTCTCAGCTCTTTCAGTAACTTCTTGAGCGGAACTCATACAGCAGTACTTTGTTTTAGAAAATTAAAAGCCTTTACACTCCTAAAGGGTTGAACACGCTGCTTCGTTGAGCGTACTCGCCCTGTAATCTCTTACCGTACCAGATTCCGACCAGCATTCCTACAAGGTGAGCTGAGGAAGCAAACCCTCCGATTACAGGCAAATAGATTCCAGCAGTTTTTGCAAGCATGTTTATTCCTTCAACTCCGGCAAAGATGTACAGTGCGGTCTTAATTTTCATCGGTATGAAGAAGTAGAGAAGTACTTCTGCCTTGGGGTAAAGCATTGCGACTACCGCGAAAGTTGCCACTACAGCTCCTGAAGCACCTACTGCAGGGCTTAGGGTTGGAAGTCCGTTGACCATAGGTCCATAGGCGTAGAACAGTATATTTCGGAACAAAATATATCCGATGCTGGCAGCTAGAGCAGAGCCTATGTAGAACTTCAGAAGTCTTTTAGACCCGATCAGTCTTTCTGTCGGCGTCCCGAAGAAGTAGAACGTCACCATGTTCGCGAAAAGGTGGAACATGCTTCCATGCGCAAGAACTACTGTGAGTAATGTCCATGGCTGCTGTAAAAGTGTGGAGGTAAGAAGATTTCCTCCAGCTCCACTGTTGGTGGCTTGAAGTGCTGCTTCAGTCAGGGCAGGAGATAGCACCAGCAAGTTCTCGTAAAATGGGAACAACTGCTGAACGAAGAATGAGAGAACAGTTACTGTGATTATAGCTAAAGTATAGTTGTGGGTAAGGGTTCTCTTTATTTCATTCGGAAACGTAGGTTTCTGAGATGTAGCTGTTCTTCTCTTCTCGGAAGGAGCAGGGTTCTTCTCCTCTTTCTCTGTGACACCTTTGCCTGACTTATCTTTTTCCTTCTCAATTGACTCCTCCAGGTTCTCGCAGTCATGGTTCTCAGGCAATCGGTGTTCCGAACCGATCTTTTTACCGCAGTAACGGCACTCAAAGCTCATCGTTTGCTTACCGCATTTTGAACACTCAGCCATGACAGTGTCTGCGGATTCCTATTTTATCAATATGGTCGCATCAACCTCAGAC
>SDGW01000143.1_pt1 | contig 29408 bp, 22 predicted proteins | sample 2873831 | NCBI WGS metagenome assembly SDGW01 (sample SAMN08132700, study PRJNA421101) | hypersaline lake metagenome | isolation source: celular fraction 0.22 microns magnesium sulfate-rich crust from ephemeral... | place: Spain: Penahueca Lagoon, Toledo | collected 2011-07 | reverse complement strand
GATGCCTGCATTGTCGCGTATATGCAAACCGAGGGGCTCGGCTACCTGTATGCGTTTGACGACGATTTTGACGCTGTCGAGGACGTCTATCGACTCGATACAGCAACGAACCCCTACGATCCGAACTGACGCTGGCAGACGGCACGGCTGGTGACGATGTTCGGTCTCAGGATAGTCGCACCTCGTAGTCAGCCGTCAGCCCCTGGAACTCGTCCCACTCCGGGGACCTGTCGTCGTCAACCTCGCCGTGCGTCTCGAGGTAGCGGAGCAAGGCGTCGATTTCGTCTTCGAGGCCATACTTCGCCGCCTGCTCCCGGAGGTCCTCCTCGTCGACGTCGACGTGGCTGAGCAGGAGGAGACAGTACGAACGGTGACGGCTGCCGTCGTCGATCAGCAGCGTGTGACAGCAGAGCTCCGCCGGCGAGACTTCGTCAAGTTCCTCGGAGTAGACGTAGTAGCGGTGGCCGGTGAGCAGGAACTGGAGGTCGTAGGACGCGAATCGAGCGAGGCCAGTTTCGTGGAACGCCTCTGCGTCGATCTCCGTCTCGGCCTGCGCGAGGAATTCGTCGTAGTCCTCCCAGAGAATCGTGCCCTTCGGGGCGACGGCTTCGAGACGCTGGCGATGCAGATGGTGTGTGAGTTCACGCGCGAATTCGTGGAGGCAGTCGAAATCAGCGTTGAAGTCATAACGGCTGTCGTCCGTCCCGACGAGACCACGGTCGCGAAACCGCTTGAGGACTCGGTTGACCGTGTTGCGGTAGTTGTCGCTCCGGTCGGCAATCTCGGAGACAGTTCGCGGCTGGTCGATGTAGTACAGCACCTCGAGTGCCTTGCCGGTCAGCAGCTCGGGGAAGTCGATGTGGGAGTGCTGGCGGACGAGGTCCTGATAGAGTTCGACGGCGCGAGCATTCGACGGGACGACCCGCTTTCGGCGGCCGTCGCGTTCCGTGTAGACGAGCCCCTTCTCGACGAGGTCGCCGACGGCACGCGAGAGGTAGCTCTCGCTGTGGTCGAGCTTCGTCGCGAGCTCGGAGATCGTGTCGCCGCGGTCGACCGTGGCGAGGACCTCGAGTTCGATTCGCCGGAGCACGGTGTAACATAGCATGAAACTACTATATGAAGAAATTTCGAGTAATGTTACAGTCGGCAGCCACGAGGGTTTCCCCATCGCCTTAACCAACGAAACTATGGATTAGCGAGTTGTGTTGGTTAACACAGAGAGAGTCGATGTCCTACGAACCACCGTCCCCACCGGCAAATCTCTCGACGGAGACCGTCGACGCCCTCAACGAAGCTACACCAGAGCATCTTCGGGATGTTGCTCGCTACGCTGAGGCGTTGGCCGAACACAAAGAGCGGGAAGCTCGTCTCGAAGAGGAGGTGGACGACGCCGACGTCAAGGAGCGCCCCGGTGACCTCCCGGACGACGTGCCGGCGAAAGCGACCATCACGATCAAGGAAATCAATGACAACCGCTACTACTACTGGCAGTGGCGAGAAGGAGATAAGGTCCGTTCCCAGTACAAAGGCCCCGTCAGTCCCGATGAGTAGGCGAGATTGAACAGTAGCCTGAAGTTTGAGACAGTGATTTCTAGCGGAGCAGATGACGCCCCCCAGAGTGGGAATGGGAACGATCTCATCGCCCACTTGTGTTTTTGCTCACCTCAGATGATCATCTGGTCCTATTCATTCGTTCCGGGCCGCTGTGAACTCGGCTAGCTCCACCTCTCGTGTCTCGGCAAGCCGTCGTCGAATGTCTGTACGATCCCACCCAAGCGGCAACAACACGCTCTCGGCAGCTCGGATCAGCTGCGTCTCATAGTACGAAGCATCGTAGGTCTCGATCTCTTCGTGGGCGAGGGCGACGCGGTCCCGCGAGGATTTCTCGTCGTCGACGACCACGTACTCGATATCCTGCCCGGGATGGACGGCGAGGTTCTGGTCACGAGCCCGTTCGAGTGCTGCCACATTCTGCGTATTCTGCGTGTAGCCTTCGAGGGGTTTGGAGACACGATTCCGTTCGATGAGCCGTTCTACAGCAACGTCGCCAGCATGGAGTGCTTCGATCGCTCTTTCAAGGACCCCGAGCACCGCTTCTGGGGACTGCGTTGTATCGAGCCGTTCGAGACAGTCTCGCTGGACTTCCTCGACGAACGCCGGGGTCGAGCGCTGCCGGGCTTCGATGCCTCTGATCTTGAAGTCGTCCTCGCCGGCGACCTTCCCGAAGTACTTCGTCAACGCGCCGGCGTCGCTCTCGCGCTGCGGCACGAACGCCACCCAGTCGTAGTGTGCTTCGTGTTCGAGCCGAATCTCGACTCGCCCAGTGATCTCCGTCGCGAGCGCCTCAAGGTCCTCGCGGTCATCGTCGTCGACATCGGGGGCCGGGGTCACCCAGATGGAGTCGACGATGCCGTGGACGACCCGCCAGCCGCCGGCTTCCAGCCGCTGTTTCGCCGTCAGCAGAATCTCGCGAGCGAACGCATTGATCGCCTCGTGGCACTCAATTCGGCCGAACTTCGCGTTGCTGAACCCTTGATAGCCGAAGCAGGCGACGAGGATCCACTTCAGCGCTCCCGACCGCCCTTCGAGTTCCGCGAGTCTCTCCTCGTCGGGGTCGTCCTGATCCTTCTCGCGACGGATGGCCGCCTTGATCTCGTCACGCGCGTCGATGATCGGCTGCAGCACGTCGACGAGGTAGCCCCGGTCGTCGCAGATCGAGTACCCTAGGCCGGGGACGTCGTCGCGGTCGCTGTGGCAGTCACACCGGATGACGTCCGGTGAGACGTTTCGGGTACAGATGATGTTCGGATACAGGCTCGAAAAGTCGAGTTCGTGGACGTCTTCGTGCAATCCGACGTCGGGCGCGAAGATGAAGCCGCCGCGGTCGGCGTCGTGGAGCGTCCCCATCGGCTTGTAGAACTCGTGGCGCCAGGAGTTCCACGGGACGAGGACGCCGCGGTCATGAGCTTCGCAGATCTGGATCGCGGTGAGCACGTTCCCGATTGACGCCCACGCAATCTCCTGGACGGGCTTTTTCGAGCGTGACACGAGGTCGAGAACGCCGTCGAGGTTCGTCTCCCCGTAGAAGAACGTGTTCGACTCGTCGATGATCGCCCGTCCGGGGACGTTGTACCGCGCCGGCGAGTGGCCGACGCGACCGTAGCTCGAGTACGTCGACCGGCTGGCGAGTTGCTGGTAGTCGACCTCGGGCCACCGACTCAGAGAGAACTCGTCGACGCCGGCGTCCGTCGCCATCTCGTGGAGGGTTGGGACGATCTCACTCGTCGAGCAGACCAGAACATCCGGATCGTGTGCTTTGAGCGCCCCCTGGACGGCGGTCAACAGCTCTGTCGGCGAGCCGGTGACGGTGTCGCCGGCGACGGACAGCTCCCCATAGACGTCGTTGCTCGTTTCGGTCACCGGGACGCTGAGCCGGAGCGTCGACAGCTCGCTCGCCGGCGTTGGATCGGCGCCGGTCTCCAGACAGTACCGGAACTCTCGGGAGAAGTCGACGTTGAAACAGGCGAGATCCCCGACTGGATAGGCCGACAGCTGGCGCGCTTGCCGGGCGAGTGGGGTGACGCGGTCGATGTGGGCGACATCGACCGCGAGAACGGTCTCCTTGTCTCGTCGAAAGCCCGGCAGTCGCGCAACCATCTCGGTCGCGACGACGTCGGGGTGCTGGTCGTACACCGACTGGAGCGTCGTGAGGTCGAGGTCGGACGCTGGGTCGCGAGCGGCGACGTAGAAGCGTGGAGTGTAGTCATCGCGCTCGGTCGCGACGGCGCCGTCGGCGGTCGCCTCCCACTCCAGGATGCGCCCCTCGTCAAGGAAGTCGATACTGAACGGCATCGTCACGGGTTCGCGTCCGGTGGGTCGGCCTCTTGGTCATCGCGTGCTGCGACCGCGGCTTCGAGTTCCTCGAGACGTTCCTCATGGCCGTCGAGGCGGTCCTCCTGTTCGAGATCGATGCTGAGCAGCGCCGGCAGCAGCGGGTTCTGGTGGTTCAACAGCCCACTCGCGTCGGCGTGCTCGCGGGCGTACTCGAATAGCCGGTCGAAGCGCGGCTGGTCGCGACGCCGCAGTGCCCGCCGGAACTCCGCCCAGCGCTCTTCGATGGCCCGCAGTGCATCTCGGTACGTCGGGTTCGTGCGTCCCATCGCTATTGCCCTCCTGTCCCGGTCGCTGTCCACGCATCGAGCAGGGGATCCGCGGTGGCCGCCACCGTCTCACCGTCAGCGGTGACCCCTGTCCCGACACCCTCCGGAGTCGGCGTCGACGGCGCCGGAGTCGTCGATTCCACGCCGACCTGCGTGGCGCGTGCCGCGAGCAGCTGCCGCCAGTACGCGAACGTCGTCTGGTAGTACGCGCCGTCGTCAACGGGATAGACGAGCGTCTCGAAGTCCTTGCCGACGACCCGTGGCCCCATCCGAGTTTGCTCGCACTCCAAGTGGTGGTCGGCGCCCGTCGCAATTGGCTCGGTGAATTCGTTTCGTTCGTTTCGCGTAACGAGCACCGGGATGTCGTAGCCCTCGGCGTAGGTCGCTAACCGGGCAAGGGTGCGGGCTTGGAGGGTTTTTGCGTGGGTCTCGCCGAGGGTATCGTCGGCGCGGTACTGGGTGTCGACGGCAGGCGCGACGATGAGGACGGGTGTGTGGGGGGACGTTTCCTCGTCGCGACTTGGTGCCCGTCGACCGGCCGCCCCGGAGTTGGTGGTGGACATTTGGATCGACTTGTTCACTGCCGTCGGGAGATCACAGACGGCGCCGTAGTGCTGGTAGGCGGTGAATCCGCGTGCCACGTGGATTCGGTTGAGCAACCGTTGACTGGGCGCGATCTGAGCGAGTGTCGTCGTTGTCGCGTGACCATTTGCGTCGACCCAGAAGGCGGGCCCATCGTTCAGGAGGAGATGGTCGAGCACGAGCGACTGCAGGATCGGGACGCCGCGGCCTCCCTCGACGTCAAGCAGCGTGATGCCGTCGTCGAGCTGCGGCAGCAGCATCTCCTCCGTAGCCGGATCGATTTGGTCAGCAAGGGCCTGATTGCGGTCAGCGTCCCGTGTCGGCTGGTCCACCGCCAATCGGTTCGACGTTGCGTGTTCTCTCATACTCGACTAGATGTCCACATTCCCGATAAGCCGCGGCGTGTCGCTTCCACGTTTCAGGGAACTCGACTTGATCCTCTCCAATCCCGGTACAGTCCGGAGTAGTCTCTGTTTGGATCCTGTTTCCGAGAATAGTTCCTGAATCGGGCGTTCTTCGTGTTAACCAACAACCGGCCGTATTGACGGTGGTGTGTTGGTTAGACCTAGACTGCCGCAGTCTCGAGCCTGACTGCTCGGGATGTTAACACTCAACGCCACATTGGAAGAGGTGCTCTATGAGCTACCCACGCCGACCACCGAAACCCCGATCACCACGAGTCAATGCACCCAAATCTGGCTATTTTCTACCGAAGATCAGGGCCAGGTGAGAAGTCAAACATGCTGGTACTATGTCTGAACTATCACGCCGACTTCGATAATAGTGTCATTGCAATTGACTCTGACACAGGAACGCTTGTCATCCATTTGAGGACGTACGAACTCAACTAATGATCGAGGGGAATCACAGTATCTCGAAAGAACCGACCGGTATCATCTGGAGGTGTTAGCTATCGAAGAGACTGCTGCACGACTGGAGTGAAGTGGCATCCTCCGATGAGAACTAGTCAGAAGGGCTGTCGACCGGTCGTTTTGGGCTGACACATTAATTGATATGTGGCGGTTCGTCTCGGCTAACCCACACTGGGTGAGCAAATTGTTTATGTGTACTCGAAAAGGCGTATATCATAGTGGCGCCTGAAATTAGTCGCGTCGTCAGAAGCGAGATCTCTACTCGTCGACTTCAGCAGGGGGATACACTACTAATCGGCGGCCCGTATATCGGCAAGTCCGACGCACTCAGTCGGCTTGATGTCACAGTCTCTGAAGATATTTCACAATCTGAACCCGATGTTGGCACGGCGTCAGTGCTTGTTATCGACCATTTCTACCAAGCCAGTCAACGGTCCCCCGACTCGCCCAGTGAAGCCCTCAATAGGCTCACCGAACTTCCCTTCCCCTGCTGTGTCGCTATTCGTCCCCGCGCACTGGACTGGTTGCTCCACCGCGACGACCATACTTTGTCACCGAGCGATCTCGAGGCCTTCGATCAGATACTGCTTCTCGAATATGATCCTGATACTAATCAGCAAGTTGAGGCTGCAATACAGGATTGTTGGTCGATTTTAGGCGGCGATGTCGCTGGGGAGCAATCTTCGGTGACACGAGCCGAGATTAAGAAGGAGACTGATTACCTACGGTATCCAGCGTACGATTTCGATAGCGAGTATCTCGCGGATGTGCTCGGACAGTATGGTCCAACGCTACTGCCACCACTTGGTCTCTACCTCTCCACAGAGACGACTGGTCGGGCGATTTTTTCTGACGGTATCATCTCGACGACCCGTGAGTTTGTCGGCGATTTTTCTCTCGCTGAGTTTATCAGTCGTTCCAAGGAATCCGTCGGCGAACTTCTCACAGACGAATCCATCCAAGAAGGAATGCTGGGTCTCGGTAAACAGCTCCCGGTCGTTGGTGCAGCTGGATTTCTCATATGGTTGTATCTTCACGATTCCGAACCACCCGTCGACGCGGTGTTTGAAGGGATTCTCGAAGATAAGTTGACACCGCCTGCACGTGCGACGATTGAGGACCACCTTGATCTCCCACCATACACGATCGAGAATCTCCGTCTCCTCGCCGAGGAGGAGACCTTTCACACCATCCAACGGCTTTGCGAGAACAATCCCCAGGAGGTCGAAGATCTGCGAAACCAGATGGCGGCCTTCGAAGAAGAGTTGAATGCGGTTCGAACAACCTTGGACTCGATCGATGAGGCGACTGTCGAAGAGACGGCATATGATGGACTTATCGGGAAATCCATCCGTGACGCAGCATCTGGGCTAACAGATTTGGAAACACATCTACAGCATCAAGAACAAGATCTGCTTCAGACCAACGTCGATTCCGCAACGATCTCGTATCACGGATCGGAAGCAGACGAAATCGTCGCGGCCGTAGAGGACACGTCGACAGATTACATCCTGTTAACCGGAAACCACGGAACCGGGAAGACGACTGCAATGTACGCAGCTTGTACCCGCCTTGACGCCGGTGGATATCAGGTCGTTGGACCGAACTTCAGCCAACCGCCGGGTTTTATCGAGCGACACTTCGAGGAAGACAGCTCTGGGAACGTACTCGTCGCGAGCTATCAGCGTGGGTTCGCGCGTGTCGAGACGTCTCGAGAGCTTGAACAACTCTTTGAATGGGCTGGCGACACTAATCGTACGCTCATCCTGGAGTGTCGAGAATCGTTTCATTCACAACTCCAGGAACAACTGAGCCTCGTCCGTTCGCCTCAACTCAGAGCACAATTCCGCAATTCCAGACAGATCCACTTCACGGCAACGAGAAACTCGGACGCACTTGCCGAGTTACTTGAAGATACACTCGGCTTGAGATTCGACGAAGAGATGGATGCAAGCATCGCCCGACTGGTGGAATTATCTGACGGAAACCCAGAAATAGCGAAATTGGCTCTCGGGATGCTTGCACAGCAAGAAATATCGGATCTACCGGAGGGAATCTCGATCGTCGAGCTCATTTGGGAACAGGTCGAGAGCGTCTTCACCAAAAAGTCGGTCGTGGTGGATGGGCATGCGATTGGTGGTCGAGTGTTACGGTATGTCGCGACCCTACAGGGAGTCCCCACCGACACACTACTTGCTATACTTGGAAGTCAGGTCCAGTACGACCATCTAACGGAAACCGCGCAGCGATTACAGGGTTATCTGGCTGAAGAGTCATTCCAAGGAGAATCTACCTTAGCCAGTGGGGACGAGCTAGTACGACCGACGCTCACGGGTGACGAAGAGTGGGAAATCTCACCGGAACCGTACCAGGTAGCGATATTCTATCATACGGTGCTGACAGAAGGCCAGGTCGGTTCGCATGCAGCAACGTTCCTTCGGCAAGAGCACAGTGAGTTGATCAGTGAGCTTGCGACCACGCTTGCGCTCACCCACCAAAGCCCGCTTGGTCATTCGTTAGCGAACTTAACTCGTAAAGCGACGACTGAATCGGTCAACCTACTTGAGACACTGATTCAACAAGGAGCCGACCCCGAGCACGTCGCGGACAGTCTGATACGGCTTGTAATGATTGGTGGGATTCCACTACCAATTTCCATCTTCGAAACCCACCGTGAGATGATCTTAGAAGGTGTCAGAACTTCGGGGTTATTAGATAAGGATGATTTCGAGGGCGCAAGTGTCTTGGTCAATCTGTTCGGGCATCTCTATGTCAATCACGTCCGCTACAATGGCAACCCAACTGCCGTACTTGACCTGATTTTCTCATACGACACCGAACAACTTGGTGAAGGGGTTGGGCTGCATATCCCTCGCCAGGCGTTGGCTGCCGGAACGGCTCAGTCAGTACTCGAGCCACCCTCTGAATCTGTCGTTGACGAAGGTTTAGCACCGCTCAACGACAGAGTCGAAGAATTGGTTAATGATGTCCCAAGGCAATTCACAGAGGACACCTTCAGCCAAGTCTGGGGGACCGCGATATCGAATATCGCAGAACGAGAGATGCCACCCTCAGAAGAGGAAGCATCGGACCTCCTCTGGTATGCGAAGCAGGTAGCCAGAGATACTGAACGAGTTGATCAACAACGCGCCGTTGCCACCGTGTTGGCACGTGCCGGTACAGGGCTCCGAGACGGCTACGACTCGCCCGACGAGACACGCGATTGGCTCACGTGGGTTTTCAATCACCTACATAATGAACTCGAAGCACACCCAGATGCAGCGATCGAATCGTATCTGTTGGAGTTCGGAAGCCGGTGGGTGACGGAATCCGTCTCAGGCTCTGCGCATGTCGACGATGTCGAACTCTGGCTCAATGACTACGACGATACACTACGCGGGTTCATTCGTGATACTTCGGTAATCCCAGATTCTGAGCGTGGCCAAGTTCTATTGCAAATCTACGGCGGCGCGCTATCCAATGTCATCTTCAACGCGTACGACCAAACAGCCATCAAAGACGAGGTCAAACGGTTACGGGGGATTATTTCTACCGCCGCTCAGGAGGACTGGCACGATATTTCGCCGGCAAATTTTGTTGCGTTGACACACACTACCACGATGATCGATATCGCGAGCAGGTCGACGCCTTCGGACGCACAACCATGGTTCGACATGCTGGAAGCCGAACTGAAGGCTGCACTCGATGATCCGGTGATCAAGGAATCTGCAGTAGATCAGGCGGTAGAAATGGCAACAGGGTCGTCTCCACTCCCTGATGAGGTAGTTTCTACGGCGGTCCGCAGTTCACTTCTAGAAGACGAGGAAGCCGGTGACGAGATCGCGCTTGAACGGCAATATGAGTGGTGTTATATGAATTTCGTGTCCCGGTTAGTACAGGATCTAGCGACAAGACGCCAACTCGACATCGATATCCTCGACTGGCTCGAGTTCGTCACGAGCCGCCTCGTCGAGTGTGCGGAGACTATCAACTATGGTGATCCGGAAGAGTGGGCGTTCGCAACGCACATGAACGCCTTATATATGACCTCACAAGGGCCTGCCCCGAAAACAGGTATCGAGCATCTTCTGACGCATTTAGAGACGGAACTCTCGCCTGCGTTGTTGGAAGAACTATACCACAATATCGATGGCATTGCGACAACGCGATCTCCGCTGTATGTTGTCTTGGTGGAACACGGTGTTAATCATCTCCAGGAAGAGGGACGAGAGCGAGGAATCGCTCAGCTCGATCAAAACCAGGCTATTGACTTGCTGACACAGTGGACAGCACAGGTACTCGCAGCATATGGAATGGATAGCGAAGAGTGGGACCGAACGGTCACGGCACTACGGTCACTCTCTCAGTCAAATCAAGAGGCATTTCGTCGGATAAAATCTGATCTCACGTCGATGGTCGATTCAGATACCGACGCATAGACTAGGGTAACAAATATTGACGCTTTCCTGTAGCGTAGTGGCACCGTTTCAAGGTAGCAGGATAGGGGAATCTCGCCCCTGTCTGGGGCTCTCGTCAGGATTCTAGGGGTGGAAATCGTCAAATGGCGGGTCGAAACAGCCCTATCGGATTCACCGCGAGGACGACCCCGCGTTCGCGATGGCCGGGCTCTGGGATGTCTGGGAAGGTGACGACGAGACTATCTCGAGCGTCACGATTCTCACGACGGAGCCAAACGACTTGATGAACTCCATCCACGACCGGATGCCAGTCGTCCTCCCGAAGGACGCTGAGTCCGACTGGCTCGCTGTAGACCTAGACCCCCGCAAGGAACTGTGCCAGCCGTATCCGAAAGAGGATATAGACGCCTACGATATCTCGACGCAGGTCAACAATCCCGGCAACGACGATCCCCAGGTCATCGAGCCGCTGGCCCACGAGCAATCGGGCCTCGGCGAGTTCAGTTCCTGATGGCTGACGGCGCCACGGTCACTGCATCGGCGACGCAGCTGCCGAATCCACGAGCGAGTACTCTCGATCCCGACTCGTCCCCTCCGCCTCAAGGAGGTTGTACTGTTCCATCTTCGAGAGGTACGTGCGGATAGTCCGTTTCGTCCGCGGATCATCGACGTCCTCGGAATAGCGCTCGTGGATCTCGCTCGGCCCGACCGGGCCGTGCTCGCTAACGATGTCGTAAACGACGCGTTGGTGCGGAGTGAGTGAATTGAGGCTCTTTTGCTTGATTTGGGCCCGGGCATCCTCGGCGGCGTCCAGAAGAATGTCGTCGGTGATACGCTCGTGGTTCTCACGGTCGGCTTTGCCGGCGGCCGTTCGGAGGATGCCGATTGCGAGGCGGGCGTCGCCGGCGGCCGCGTCGCCGATCCGGTAGAGTTGGTCGTCGGCGATGACGTCTTCGTCGAGGCCCCACTTTGCGCGAGCACTCAGGATGTCGTACAGCTGCTCGTCGTGGTACTTGCCCATCCGGACGTGTTCACTCGAACGGAGCCGACTCACGAGCCGGTCGTCGACCCGGCTGAACAGTTCCTCTTCCTTGTTCGCGATGCAGATGATCGCGAACTGCGGGAGGCTGTGGAGGTCGTAGATGACGCTGGGGTCTTCGAGCTGATCGACCTCGTCGAGGATGACGACGGTTCGCGGGCCGTCATGCTGCTGGAGGCGATCGACGAGTTCGTCATGGGGCGTCGACTGCCGGTGGATGTCGATGGTCGCGCCGAGGTCGTCGAGGATCTGGTAGAGCGTCCGAAATCGGGTGTAGTTGCGCCAGCAGTTGACGTAGGTGGCCTCGACGTCGAGCACCTCCTCACGTAGGCGTTCGGTGACGAATTGCGAGATGCACGTCTTGCCGGCGCCGCTGGGTCCGGTGACGATAGCCGTGTCGGCGGGTTCACCGTTCGTGATTGGCTCGAGGACGCTAGAGAGATGGTTGACTTCGGCGTCGCGATGCTCAACTTCCCGAGGGACGAACCCGGCGCGGAGGACGCGAGCATCGCGGATCATCTATCTCTGATAGACTGGTTTTCCGCCAAGTTATAATATATTGACTGGGTCGTTTCCGGAAAGCGGTTTTAGCAGTGGCTTGGGAGACGATATCTGTACGCCGCGCGGTGGTTTGTATGCGGAAATAACTCGTTTCCGGTAACTTCCGAGATCATCTTCTATCCTGTCGTAGTGTCTTGGATGCGATCACCAGCCTCGAACTGGCGTTCAGTCATTCTCGCTCTCGGAGGTACCCCGTCCGTTCGTGTACGTCTTTCTCGAACTCAACGAGCCACTCCTCGAATGCTGTGTCTTCTTCTTCAGTGCTGAGGAACCGTTCAATGAATCCCTCATCTGTGTCTATCGATGCCGAATCAACGGTCTGAACCGAGATATTTTGCCCCTCTGGCTGTTCGCCTGCTTTCAGAAGTTCGAATGCCCTATCGACGATGGCCGGATCGTAGTCCAGTCTGAGACGTCCAAGGTTGTCCGTCCACATCCCGAGACGACCGTCCTCAAGTTGGTCGACACGGTAGGCGAGTTGAATCGTCGTAATGCAACACAGCGTTGCCAGATCATCTATTCCACCGTCAGCAGCACACTTCGTAATCCGCTTCCATCCCTCGTCGATTGAGCCTTCAACAAACGGATACTCTTCTTCTGAGACGCGATACCGAAGAACTGTCTTTGTGAAGCTGGCATATTCCCGCCAAAAATGCCGGAGAGACTCAGCTTCATCTGGGAGCGTCCACTTTCGTCCTTCTGTAGGGGAGATCCAATTGATGTCCTGGTCTTGTATAGCAGGGCCGTACCGGTCGACGAGGATCTCGAATATCCCAACTACATCTCGGCTGTAGTAATCTCCGACGAGGTGGTGAGTCACATTCGAATCCGGTCTGCGTCGCAAGAGAAGCGTCATTTGGAACTTCAATGGGTGAAACACTGATAGAAACGTCTGATAGTCGGCATTGTTCGCTGTGGCCTTCGTCAGTTCGAGTAGCGACTCTTTGACTGGGTTCCGAAGCCGGTTCCCCTCCCACGACAAGGGAGCCGCATCGAACGCGTCTCCAAGACCTTCAGCAGCATCCTCGGTGACATCAGTAAAATCGTGGTTGAGCCCGTCGAAAGCAATTGCTTCGACATCGTCGATTGCATTCGAAACTAGGTCGTATTGGTCGTGAGTGTATGCCTGTTCTAGGATCACCGGGGCATTCTCTGTGAGGACCTCAGTCGAAACAGCCGATGCATACTGGGCGGCGTCTTCCTCGGAGTGCTCGCTCTCGAGGTACTCGAAGGTCCGGCAGAGAACCGTCCGAAGCCCGTCGATTCCCTGTTCTGCGGTTTGGTATTCTCCCAACTCGATCGCTCGGGCGATAGTTCGGTACAGTGGGCGAATCGGATGGACCTCGATTTCGCGGAACTCAGCAACGGTCTCTGGGAGGTACTCGTCGGGGGCGAGCACCCGTTCAACCAACACGGTAATGAGGTCGTCCGGCGAGCTGCGCTGTATCATCATCCGGATGAATCGGTAGAGTGCAAGCGCTGAGACGGCAGCAAGCGCGAATGCAATCCCGACGGCAGCGTTCGTCAGGCGGCTGTTCTGTGCCGGGAGTAGATATACGACGAGCAGGTTGAACGCTATTGCAGTAATGAAAAGAGCGAACGTCGTGCGGAACAGCGGATCCTTAACGAAGAGCGAAGTGAGACGGGCCGAATACCGCGTAGCAACGAGTTGCAGGGCGACGACCGTTACAGAGAACACAATCGCCAGAACCGAAGCTTCGGCCGTCGTAAGGGACGTTAACACTGCCCTGATGTTCTCGCTCTCGGTAGGCGGATTGAGGAAGGCAGTTAGTGCCCCGCACACTGCAGTCGTAGCGAGGGTGAATGCAGCATACCGAACCGTTGGATGGTGAGAATACTCTTGTCGCAACCCTCTCCAGTCCAGATCAACCATGAGATTGTTCTTGTAGAGGGCCCTCACTGCCACTACATAATTCTATGATATATATCGAAACGAGTAGAGTTCTGTTTTCAGCTAAAATACCAACCGGTCAGTAAAGTCGCTGTGTCAGACGACGTAAGTCAATACCTGTGTTCTCGCAATCGTAGGAACCAAATTGTACTCTCTGAGAGCGTCGGTTTCATAACTCCTTGTCTGTGGGTTTCCCTACATTCATATGATACGAGTGTATCCGTCGTCGTATGACTCACCAGCCGATCACCGTGGACGATATCGCGGGCTGGGACTCTCTGCAAGATATCGCAGACTCGTTCGAAAAAAGAGGGCTGGAAGCCAAGCCCGATCTCGGTAACGATAACACGCTCGTTCTTCAGCTTGCCGACGACGAGTTCATTGAGCTCGTGAAAGCAGGACCTGGCGAATCAGCGACCGATTTCAAACCGAAGGACGTCGATCGCCGCCACACGAACCTCGTCGCCACTAACGACTTTGAGGAGTTTACGTTCCTTACTCGCATGCGGACGTTCGGCCAGCAGCACGGCCAGATCAAACATCAGAAGCTCTCGTTCACGAAGTCGCAGTTCACTAGCGACAGCGGCGCGAAAAACACGATTCTACAGAAGCTCAACGAAATCGAGTACGGTTCGTCGACGGCGATCTATGGAAACCTCTACGACACCCAGCAGATCGTCAAGGAGTTCTACGGACAATTCGAGGATCTGCGGACTGATCTCGTTCAGGAGGTCTCTGGCATCCACGACGATCGTGGCGACGCCAAACAGCGATATGTCCAGGTCACACTTGACCGGATGATCTTCCTCTACTTCATTCAGGAGAAACGGCTCCTCGATCGTGATCCCGAGTACCTCCACGAGCACCACGAGGAGATAGTCAGCGATGGCGGCGATGTCTACAAAGAATTCTACCAGCCACTCTTCTTCGAGTTGCTTGCAGAGGGGAAGCAGGATCCTCGCTTCGGTAGCCTGCCGTATCTGAACGGTGGCCTGTTCAGTAAGAATCCTATCGAGGAGGAGTTCCCAGACGCAAAGCTTGGCGACTCCGCCGAGGAGACGAACGAACTGTTTGGTCGTGTTCTTGACTTTCTCTCAGACTGGAACTGGAACGTCGACGAGCGACTGGACATCGTCGATCCGAAGAACCTCTCACCGGCGGTGCTGGGGCATATCTTCGAGCAGACGGTCAACCAAAAGGAGATGGGCGCGTACTACACGCCCGAGGAAATTACGGGTTTCATGGCCCGACGGTCGATCCATCCTTACCTCCTCAACCAGCTTAACGAGGCTGTCGGGGGTGACTACGAAGAAATCGATGACGTATTCGGTCTATCAGGTGTCGAAGCCAAGGCGACAGAGAACGAGGCCATCGCAGACGGTGGCACGATCACGCAGCAGGCACCGACCGAGCACGTCCAGACCGAACACGTCGAGACACTCTATTTCGAGATCCTGCAGGAGACTCGTGTGCTAGACCCCGCAGTCGGCAGCGGTGCGTTCCTTCTCGCAGCCCAAGATGTCTTGCTGGACATCTATCTGCAGTGTCTCGAGTTTTTCGAGGAGCTTGAGGCCGAAGGAAGGGGTTGGGAACTATCCAATCGGACTCGCGACGAGCTAGAGTTAGTCCAAGACCGCAAGGGTGGCAAATCACTCTATGCCAAACGCCAGATCATCCTCAACAATCTCTACGGAGTGGATATCGACGACGGAGCAGTCGAGATCTGCAAGCTCCGGCTATGGCTCTCGATGGTAGCCGACATTGAGGACGAACCAAGTGAGGTAGAACCTCTCCCCAACATCGATTTTAATATCCGACAAGGAAACAGTCTCATCGGCTTTACTGAATTGATGGAAGTTAACGACGAGGGTGACGCACCACTAACTAATTGGGGAGGAGGGAATGAATCCGGTGTTCAGGAACTCTACGAAGATGTGATTGAGGCAATTGAGCGTCATCGCGATGCGACCAGCGCGGCTGAGGCAACGAATGCCCGCCACCTCGCCGAATCACGAATAGATGTCCACAGTCAGGAGCTAAACGAGAAAATACTGGAGCGGTTCCATTCTGCAGGGTTGGACGATATTGACTTAGACGAGCTACAAGAGTTCCATCCTTTCCACTGGGTACTGGAATTCGCTCCAGTTTACGACGAGGGAGGATTTGATGTAGTCATAGGAAATCCACCATGGGATCGTCTTAAACCACTTCGTGACGACTACTTCTCGAAGTACGACGAGACGTTCCGAACCCGTCCTCCAGATGAGAAAGACGCGAAACAGGAAGCACTCCTATCAGAGGAAGAGATAGCAGAAGGATGGGAGGAGTATCAAGAGGAGATGGAGAGGCGCTCAGAATATTTCAAAAACAGCCCTGAATACAACCTTCAGCGGCCCAAAATTGACGGACGGATTAAGCCAAATCCGAATGACCTATCATCTCTGTTCTTTGAGCGAATGTTCAGTCTCGCGGGAGAGTCATCATATGTCGCACAGATTTTCCCGGGAGCAATCTTCAGCGGAGCATCCTGCAAAGACCTCCGAAAGAGTCTATTGGACAATTCAACGGTTGATGTCTTAACGACCTTTGAGAACCACGGTATATTCGATCAAATTGATAACAGATATCGATTTGGTATCATAGTCTTTCAAAACCAGGGTTCGACGAACGAGGTGGCAGGAAAGCATTCAGAAGGGGAACTTGATATTTTGGAGGACTTCGATCAAAAAGCCATCAGAACCCCCCGAGGAACACTTGAACAGTACTCTCCAGAAGCAGGTATTTTCCCTTATATTGAATCAGAGCGGAAACTTGAGGTAATACAGACTATTGTCCAGAGTCCACCACTCGGCCACGAAAAAACAGAAGGGGTGGATATGGAACCATATCAAGGTCTTCGTCAGACAAGTGATTCAGATAGATTCGTGGACGAAGAAGAAGGAGAGTACCCCGTATACGGTGGCAAGAATGTCCACCAGTACTGCTTCACACCGGATTTTATCGAAGATATTGACCCTCCGAAGTTCTGGAGCGTTGAGGAGTCAACTGATCCTCAACGGAGTGCGAAACAGCGTATGCGCGAAAAGACGATTCGTGATCTGAAGACAGCTATTTATAATCAGTTTGATGGGAGCGGCTCACAAAAGGGGTTTGTGAATGAACTGTTGAAGGAGCATCGCGGCGAGCCGCTATCCGAGAATGATGTCCTTCTAGATTGCTCTGAGTACAGAATTGGATTCCGAAGAATTGCCAGGTCAACAGATGAACGAACACTCATAGCTGCAGTAATCCCGAAGGGTGTTGTTTGTATCAACACATTACTTACTATCAGAAACCACCACATTGAGCCGTATGAAGAAGGACTTCAAGAGGAACCACTACACAATTTCTATCAGCGGATATTCACAGATAAGGAATTATTCAATCGAGTAGGTTTACTCAACTCTATCCCATTTGATTACATATTGAGAACAAAGATAGATACGGACATTGCTACCTACAAATTCAAAGAAACCCAGATGCCTCAGTTGAGTACAGGGGACAATTGGTTCCACTATATTTCTGATCGCGCAGCCCAACTAAACTGCTATGGAGAGGAATTTGAAGAAATGCGGCAACGGCTAGGCGGCATAAATCCCGCAACTGAAGAGGATCTACGACGGAAATTGCGATCCGAGATCGACGCAGCGGCGTTCCACGCATACGGACTTGATCGAGAGGACGCGCAGTTTATTCTGAAGGACTTCCACCGTGTCGAGGATCCCAGATTGATGGATGAGAAATACTTCGAGATGGTACTCGAAAAGTACGACGAGTTAACCGAAGAGGGGCCGTTCGAATAGTCAATATATACCGGGTTACTGATGAAACACCACTCAGGAAAAGATATTCCCCCATCGAGGCGAGGTGAACTTTCGCAAGTTATCGATGGATTTGACGAGCTAGCGGTCGTCCGAGTTGATACTGTTCTACGCAACGATAGAGAGTCTGTTGAGACGCAGTTGAAATCGCTGTACACAGAATATGCATCATCAGGCTACCATAACATGGAGTCTGGCGAGTCAGACGAAGTTCAGAGATTCTGGGATCCTACCGAGGATACTATCTGCGAGGACTTTGAGACCGTTATTACGTACCTCAGATCTAACAATAGCCTGTTCGTCGATCTCATTACTGTCGCAGTTCTAGACGATGAAACACATAACGAGATCATCGACGACGAAACGCCAGCTGAGGACCCACAACGTACGCTCGAAGAGTTCTTCTCTAAGCTCTCGACGATTAACGCCTACTATACGGAGGAAACTGATGATCTCGACGGGCTTCCAGTAACATCGCTCATTGTGGGGATCCCATCTTCTCTACCACCAGTACGAACCGCTGAAAACGGCTTCGACCAGGATCGGTTACAGCAGTTCACCGAAGAGAATGAGACTCTCTGTCGGACAATTAACTTCCCCGCTCACGGCCCCGCATCAGTGATTGTTCCCGAAACAAGCCCACCGTTTCTCATCAGCAATCAATCGCACGTGTCGCCACTTGGACCGTACTCGGCAATATATTTCCACACGGATCACTCGATCCGCGAAATTGATGAGACGCAACCAACGTACAGGTACGCAGATGGATTTCGTACACTGGTGCCATTGTTCCGTCGTTTCAACTGGTTGAGACACCGTAGAAGCCAGATTGGAGACGCAGAAAGCCACTTACTCGAAGCCAATAACCAGTTGGATCAAACGCGCACAACGAGCTTCTGGGAACAGCTAGTTGGAGATGTTCAAGAGATCGCAGTGTACGAGCAGATTCTCGAGCAGTTCCGTTCTGACGTAATGGTAGCAACTCAAATCCAGCAAGAGCAAAACGCTCTTGGCAATCCGTATCACGAAAAAACGTCGTTGGCTGTCGAGATCGAGGATGCATTTCCCCTCTCCGAGAACTTGCCGCATCTCCAGATGGTCAACGACGGTGTGTATCAGAATTTAATCGTCTATTGTTCCGAGGACGAAAAGTACGTCCGCCGTACTGCAGAAAGGGTGATCAATGAACGGCAGACCATACGCGAGTCTCTCTTTGCAGAAATATCAGTCACATCTACGCGTCAGAATATTCGTCTACAGCGTGTACTCCTCGTTCTGACAGCTGTGTTGATGCTACTCACAGTGGTGATGGTGTTACCGATTATAATCGACTTCTGGGACTATTTCGGAACTGTATTCGGTTTCTGAGCATTGCTCTTACCGAGTGAGTATATCGCAGCGAACCATTCAATGGTTCGTCGAGCATCCTCCCTGGGATCTGCTGCCCATGAATTCGCAACCCCACTGTAATCAACGCACCAGATCAAATCGTCTCCATCCCAGAGTTCCCAACGGCTTGGTTTCCATTCTTCTCCAGACGATTCTGGGTCGCCCGACTCTTCACGGATTTCAACGTCTTCTGCGAGTTCGAGATAGCACCCATCCACACCATATCCGGGGACCTTGATTTTCTCCATCTATTGCTACTTATCACAATTATATCTGATATCACTTAGGACATCATGGAGCGTGAGAACGTTCGCGTACATCGCTCGGAATATTGATAGTCTACGAGTCAAAAAGGCTTGAGTAACCGATACGGATGAATTCTAATACCCAGGTCGGCGAGCTCATCGTCGGCGCGTACCACAAGATTTCCACCGACGCAGAAGTGGTCAGCTACAACTCGCGATCGAAAGAGCAAGGTGAACAGATGGAGATCGACGTCGTTGCGATCGATTCGAGTAACGGCACACAGACGGTCTACGCCTGTGAGGTGATTACTCACCTCAACGGATCTGCGTACTCAGGCACGCCCGGTTCTAACAAATGGGCCGACTTCGGTAACGACAGCTACCAGTATTCCCTCGAGAAACTCGAGGAGAAGTTCGAGTCCGATCGGAAATACGTAAAGCGCGTGTTTGAGGACGCAGACGAGTACGTATTCCAGCTCTGGGCGCCGTATATCAAGGACGGGAAACTAACCAGGGGCCTCGATAAGCTGTCTGCTGACTTCAAGGAAAAGTACGACGAGCCGATTGAACTCGTGATCAACGACAGCTACACCGAGCGCATAGAGGAACTCCAGTCATTCGCAGCCTCAAAGACGAAAGATTACGGCGAACCAGCGTTCCGGTTTTTGCAGATTCTCGAGCAGTTGCGATAAGCCACCAACAATCTTCTACTTGCGAAATTTGACTGTTCCTGGAAAGCGAGAGGACTTTAGTAGGAGTACATTTTTCATCCGGCGGCAAACAAGTCCGTTTAACAATGGTTTATCATATTGACGGCGATGGCGTCCGGGCGCTGGACTCCACGAGTTTCGAGGCGATAGACGTCCAAGAGACGAATATCGAAGAGTGGATCGTCGAGAACCCGTCGATGCTGGGAGAAGAACTCCTCGTAGTCGCCAGGCAGTATTCGAAGTTCGACAAAACCGCCGAGCGTCCGGACATACTGGCCCTCGATGAGGAGGGTGAACTCGTAGTGATCGAACTGAAGCGTGATCGGGCGGACAAGACGACTGACCTACAGGCGATCAAGTACGCCAGTTACTGTTCGACGATCAGCTCCGAGGAGCTTCAGCGGGACTATCGGACGTTCTGGAACGATCGTCGCGACGAGGAGGACTCTCTCACGCCCGAAGAGGTTGGAGATCACTTTTCCGACTTCCTAGGAGAAGATGTCGTCAAGACCACCGAAGAGGGCTACGCGGACTTCACGCTTAACGACCGCCCGCGTATTCTATTGGCGGCGGGCAGCTTCGGTCCGGAGATCACTACGCCCGTCGTCTGGCTCGAAAGGGAGTTCGGCATGGATATCACCTGCGTTGAACTGGAAGCGTACCGCGAGGGCGATGACGTGTTCTTCAGCTCCCGACAGGTCCTTCCCGTGCCGGAGGCCGAAGAATACATGGCGAAACGCCGGAAGAAGGAACGCCAGCAGGAACGCACCGGCGACCGCGCAAAGCGAGCAATCACTGTCCTTCTCGAAGCTGGCCTCGTCCAGGAAGGCGATGAAGTTGTGTTTGATGGTGAGAGTGTCCCAGACAACGCAACGCACACTTACGATCCAGACGACGATTTCTGGCGGGGACGAATCACTGGAAAGACTGGACGCAGTAACAACGTCGAATGGCTGGAAAACGGGTCCGAATACTCGTTCACAGCACTCGCACAGCAGGTACTCGAAGAAGCGACGGGTGAGGAGTTCAACGTCAACGGCTACCCGTACTGGCGGCATCCCGATCATGGAATGACTCTCTCGGAACTTCGGCGCACGAAGGTCGGCGATATCGACTGGTGAACATAATCAGTAGGCTCTCTCCACTAGCACGAAGGCAAATTGCAGTTCCAAGAGTACATCCTACGAGATCATTCTCTCGATATCGTGACCGACACGATCCGTTTTCGCGAACTCACAGCCGAGGAATTTCTCGTCGCACATCCCTCCTATCTTCTCGGTCAGGTGCGATCGTAGATCGTCTCCCGAGATATTCGTCTCACCTGAAAGGTGATCGAGGACCTGATCGTGTTTGATCCAGATACGCGCCGATTTGTACTTGTCGACGTGCTGGAGCATCTTGAAGATCGCAACGTACCAGTACGTCTTCTGTGAATGCTTCGAGACATCGACGGAGACGGTGTTCTTTTCCATGAACTGGTTCCCCTTTTCCGCCGACTGGACAGTCCATCCCACATTGAGCGTATCATCGCTCTTCCGGAACCCTACGCGGATGTTAACTCGTGATTTGTATTCCTGAAGCTCGCGCTTATTGATCCGGTGTTTTCGAGGGATGTCGAACTGCTCACCGCAGCGCTCACACATCACCACGTAGGTATCTGGTGCGATGTCGACTTCCTGTGTTCCACCGCAGTCGGGACATGTGAGCGCTGGCATTGCTGTTATGAAAGCAGGTAATCTGCTGGCATGTCACTTTCGACTCACCTGAAAAGCCACGTTTGGCGAATCCTCTTCGCCGAACTGAATTCACGGACCCACATTCATTTTATCTATATATACAGGAATTTAGACGATTTTGCCCCAATATCTTCCCCGAAATTATATGTCTAATCCGTTACAACCATTCGGCAATGAGCGGAGACGAAGAGCAATCCGAATATAGCTACGACGGCCAGCTCGTGTTCAACGGCATCTACAGTTCAAAAGTCATCAATACCGATTTCGACTTCACCAAAGTCGTGAATGATAGCCTCACAGACTTCTCAGTCGGCGCTCCTGATTCACCATCCGACGGATACCACGCCCTTGAGCTAGCAAAGTATGCAAAAGAATCAGATGATGTGAGCAACGAACTTGCAGAGACTGTCGAACACGTTAGAGCCATCCGCCACCAGTACGAAGAATGGGAACACAAAGAAATCCAGCAGAACGGAGATATAGCTGTTGAACCAACCCGCGACGTCAAAAGCTTCGACATCTACTGGATGTTCCCAGACTTCATCGCCGTCAAAGGTGATAAAACACAGTCCGGGCGCGCCGGGGAACTCCTCTCACTACAGCTTAAGGACCACATCCGGGTCTCTGAGATTAAGTTTGAACCCACGTTCTTGCTCTGGATCTTCGCTCAAGCAAAGCAGGACGCGGCACTAAACGACACCTTGGATCCGCAGATGCTAACAGACTGTTCGGTTGAGGGTGAGGAACGTGATCGGTTTGGCAAGAAGAATTCCGTCGACAATTCAATTGACGTGACTAAATCCAAGCCTGCCCTCATGGGGCTACTTGAGGGCAAGGATCTCTCCGCCCTCGAAGGTATCTATGATCAAGGAGGACAATCCGTGCAGGCTAACATCTCGACAGAAGGACGTATCCATATCAAAGCGGATCAGGCGGTTGCAGAAGCATCCGACATCAAACGGATGGCTCTCTCCCTCCGATTCATCGACGCCCTGCTTCGGCTCTATGACTCGTGGCAAGACTGGCCCGCTAAAGAGCGAATCCCTCCGATAGAATTTTTCGAGGATATTCGCGATGAGTGTGAGAAGCAGGGCGCCAAAATCGATATGCCCATGGATCACGTTGCATCCAAATACAGAGAGCTCCGAAATGATGACGACTACGGAGGCGAACAATCCGGGCTCGCTCGTTTCATTTAAATTATGGCGACTCCTCTAGAATCCCGGTACCAGTCCTATGGGATCTAGCAGCCTCCGCCGAACACAACTGCCAGCTGAGGAACACTCCCAAGAGCTGCTAGAATCTCTTTCCACGGACCAACTCAATATCACTAACATTAATGAGCGAACCGCATCTAGCCTTTGCGGCGACTACTCATTTGATGGACAGACCGTCTATAGTGGCGACTTGCACTTTCAAGAAAAGGGAGTGTTCGGCGGTGGCCGAGATCTAACCCTCGGCATCGAATTCCGGGCCGGTTCGGAGATGCTATTGCTTGAATCTGAGGTTGATCTCCCCTCTCTCGATACCATTCTTGACCACCTGAACCGAGCCACACCTAACGAAATCTGTATCTATCATAATCTCACTGTAAACCGAGAAGCCCTCTGGGACTTCCTTATCAACGCCGACCAGATCATCGAACTCTCAGTACTCTCATCTGAAGGAAAGGAGCAGCAACTCAACGAATTTGAGGGTGAGAAAAAGCAAGAAATCATAGGGAAATCCCCTATCGAGGCTGCAACAGTCGCCTTCAACGCCAACTCTCATCGCATCCTCGTCCATTACAACGCAGGCCGACTTACCGTCAATAGCGACTGGGAGGACGCAACAGAATATGCGGTTCAGCGGTTCGAGCGCGACGTAATCGACGAATACAGACCACATGAGGACTGACGATCTACCGCAACCGATACGCCATCATCTCCTCCCCTTCCTCCGCGAGTATAAGGAGTCTGTTGTCGCCTATACCACCAATACACTCGCTGGGATTGCCTGGATCGCGTCTTCTGCATTCGGTCGACCGTTATTGATGTATTTAGCTCTAGGGCTTCATACTGTCCCTGCGTCCGTATACTACGCTCAAAACAGACCGTATGGTATAGAAATCGACGTTACCCCTACTGTAGAGACGAGAGAGGGGAGGGAACCGGATAAGATAGCCGAGCATAACGGCGAGGCTGTCCTTCGCAACAGACGAGGCACCCTCCACTCCGCGGTCGAGATCTCTAACTACCGGGATCACTTCTCAATAGTTGTGGAATCGCCGTTAGAAGTCCGTGCAGAATTCCGTACGGCGCCACGAAGAGAGCATGACATCGACCGTGACCCACTCACCCTCATCGGCGAGGATATCTCAGATCGAGAGTTTCAACTGGTTATCGAACTTTTTCTCTTGGATTCTGGTTCCTCGGTGAATGATCAATATCAAATGGCAATCCTTGATGGGCATTCCGGCCGAACTCTTGAAGAGGTCCAACTAGTTCCTCGTTAAACACCTTCCTTGCTCCTGAGTCCTTGGATATGCTATCATCAGGATCCGACCACGCCCCAGCAGACCAATCGCGCTCGTACTTCACTCTCACCGACAAGCGTATCCTGGTACTCCGTCGAGCTGTCCACGTATTCGTCAAGGAAGTCCTCAAGCGCATCTAAGAATTCACCAACGGGCCAATCGGGCAGCGACTCGTACTCAGGATTATTCCGGAATCGATCGCGAAGCACACGATCCTCGTCAGTGGTGGCGAGTCCGACATCGCTTAGACGACCGCGAAGGTTCCGAGCTCGATCTTCGATCGTCTCGTACTCGCCGCTTGGATCGGGATCATCACCGTGTTTCGGTTCGACGTACTGCTTGCAGAAACTGATGAGCGTCTCCTGCTCTTTCGAGTGTTGGCCACCTTGGAGGTACGCGCCTTCGACCTGACTCTCACGGATCTCCTCCAGTCGATTCTCAACGACGGATTCGATCTGTGACCGATCGGCCAAGACACGTGACGATTCATCCTCGGTCGTGATTTCCTCTCCTTCGATTTCGGGCGTCAGGCCGAGCATCCGTACTGGTCGCTCCTTCACGTCGTCGCCAAACGGTTTGTAGTAGAATGCTCGTTGGACTCGCCCGAGTGGTGCTTCTTCGTCCTCAAACCAGAGATGCGCCAGACCGAACACACCTGGTCGAGGACCTTTGTCGTGATCAACCGCATTAGTGTAGAGGAAATCGCGCTCGGACGGAGCCGTCTCAAAGTACGTTTCGGCGTACTCAAAGTCGTCGGCATCGAGTTCGTACTCCTCGTTCAGATCGTTCTTCAGAAGGTAGCGCTCGTAGGCAGCACGTTCGTTACTACCTGCATTACGGAGCAGCGGATTCTTACTCGTATCATCGAGTTCGTTGATGTCTTCGACCTCCCGGGATTCTCGTAGCGATCGTTCGATCTCCTCGACTTCGAGCTCACCGATCGTCTTCTCGGTTTCCACGCCGGCCTGTTCGAGAATTTGATCCTCGTTCGGATCGAGGATGTTGTTCTCCTTGCCGACGATCAACGCGATGTCGTTGATTTTGGCTTGCAACCGTTCGAGGAGCTTGATCGCTGCCTCGATGTCGCCATCGGGATAGAAGTTGTGAACGTACTTTTCTGCGGTACTACCGATACGATCGATACGGCCAACTCGCTGGACGATCCGCATCGGGTTCCAGGGCAGATCGTAGTTCACGATGACGTTGACGTCCTGTAGGTTCACACCCTCGCTCAGGGTATCGGTCGCGACCACGTACTGAAGTTCTGTCTCATCAGATTCGGCCAACGTCTGCTGGTAACCTGCTGCGCCGGGCGCGAATCGTCGGATGACCTTCTGCTTGTTTTCATCACCACCCTTGATAACCGCGCTATTCTCCGCGGTCAGCGGCGAATTGGAATCATCTCTCAGCGTTCGGTAGACATAATCTGCTGTCGCACGGTACTGCGTGAACACGAGGATCTTCTCGTCGTGTTCATTCAAGATCGAACCTAATCGTTCGATCTTAGGGTCTCGGAATTCCTGAAGGCTGAAGACAGCCTGGTAGAACTCTCGAGTCGCATCACTGACGTCGCTCAGATCACTGTCCGGATAGAGCACTGGGTTTCGGTCGTCTTCCGGAATCTCGGGAAGAACTCCAGCACTGCGATCGTGGAGCCAACCTCTCGTTTCGACAGTTTGGTCACTCACGACGCCGGCGTCGTGAGCGACATCACCGATAAACTGCGAGAGAAAGTACGCTAACAGCGTTAGATCTTCACGGATATACGTTCTGACCTCGTCGACTGTAGCATCTGCTAGTTCGTCTTCACCTTCTCCACCGTCTGCTCGGACGACGCCAGTATCGAATCCGAACTCTTCGAGCGTCTGTTCGAGGTCCTCTGCTGCATCCTCACCTTCGACGAAGTCGTCAAGCGTAGTTGGGTCATCTTCCTCCTGAAAGGCACGCAGAGCGTCGATGTTCTCGTCTCCAGGAAGCCCCTCGAGAAGGCTGAGCAATGTCTGTTCGCTCTGGTGAAGCGTCTCGAGTGACTGGACGAATGCGTACGTCGACGATTCTAGGCGCTTCAGAAGGTTGAGTTTGTATAGTGCTTTGAGTGTACTCCCTGCTTGGGGATTCTTGATTGTGATGTGAGGCAGGTGAAGTGCATCCATGACGTCCGGAAGCATCCGGTAGATCGGCTGGTAAGCTGCAGGGAGCGAATATTCCTCCTTGGCGAGTTTCGGCGGCTTGAAACTCATCTCGAAGTCCTCCTCTTCCAGGATCTCGTCCTTGACGTGCTTGCGCGTCCGGAGGACCATCACCTCATTCAGAATCTGTGAGATCTCGTGAGAGCGGCGCTGGAGCTGTTTGGTGAGTTCTTCTTGCCGCTCTTCGCTAACATCCTCCTTGTCCGCAGCGATTCGTTTGCGCTCCTCTGCGAGGTCGATATACTCGTCGAATGCCTCAAAGTCGAGACTCGCCTTGTTCCGTAACTCCTCCGGACTCGTGAAGAGACTGATGAGGTTCTTGAGATCTGTCGCGGAGTTGTTGATCGGCGTCGCAGTCAGCATGATCATCGTCTTTCCGCGAAGTTGCCGGAGGTTGGCGTGTCGGCGAGTGCCTTTGTAATCGCTGTCGTGATCCGGATTTGGTCGCCACTTGCCGTGATTCCGGAATCGATGGGCTTCGTCGACGAGGATTACATCGAACTGGTCTCGGAGCGATTGGGCCTCTTCGTAGGGGAGATTCTGGAACTTCGTGATGCTCATCACGTCGAGATGAGTCCCATCGACCTCGAGGCCGAAGAACGGAATACCGTCCTCGTCAGTCGCATCCTGTAGGAGGTCCGTCCATTGATCAGTGAGATTCGCCGGGACGATCAGGAGACAACGGTCGCCGTTCTGGCGGTAATCGTAGAGGAGTTCAGACCCGATGAATGACTTCCCAAGTCCGACGCTGTCACTGATGATACAGCCGTTGTACGTCGATATTTTCTCTTTGGCACTTTCGTAGCCTAGCTGCTGGAAGTAGTATAGCGGACTATCACGCGTACTGACGTTGCCGTTGAGTTCGTCGTAGGCGAGGAGCTTGTAGAGCTCGAACGGCTCGAGGTACGTCCCAAGTTCGGCGTCATCCGTGTCACCACCATTCTCGGGGTCTTGCTTCTCCTTCCATTCTTGGTACTTAGAGCTGTTTTCGATGACCTGGATGATCTCTTCGCTGAACTCCTCGGCGTTCGCCCACTGATTGTCGTACCACTTCTCGAATGCCTCTGCATCCTGCCGATCTTGGCTCGTCATGTTCAGCTCAATATTCCGTCGCTGCCCACTCTCGGAAAAGTTTGAGGAGCCAACTATGGTTACGGCAGCTCGCTTGTCTTCCTCAGAGTCTCGTTGGGCGGAGGGTTCAGGAGGAGCTCGGAAGCAGGCTCCCTTCGCGTGGAAGTAGCCGGATTCAGGCGTACGGACGCGGATATCGATCAAACCGTTGGCGATGAAATCGCGGAGCCGATCCAAGCGTTCGACTTGTGCGCGGTTCAAGTCGGAGATGTCCTCTACAAGTTCTTGCTTAAACTGGTCGCGGAGCGTGAACCCCTCTTCTATTTCAGAAACAGTCTGTTGATTCGTTTTTCGCCCCATCAGGATACGCATCGGAGCTCGACCGAGCATCTCTGGATCGGCAAGTTTCTCGAGGTCCTCAGATAGGAGATCGAATCCAGACAGGTAGAAATAGCCGGTAGAGATCCGGATTTCTTCGCTCTCCGGGACGACCTTCTTATACGTTTCTTCGAGGGTCGATTCTTTATTATCGACGAGTGGATCGAGGGAGAGCATCTACTGCTCTCCCTTCTGTTCTCTAACTTGATAAAATATGCCTCGGGAAGTTTGTGCGGATTTTGAGCGGTATGTTGGATAGGGTTGCAATTTTATAAACTGCATATTGATATACAAATTCACAAGTATGGTCAATCAAACTCCCGCCTCAAGAGTACCATTAATCTTGTACGGGCCTGAAATTCCCCTAACAGGCTACTGAGTAACACGGATGTCCGGTTCTTTGATTTTCGGTTCCTCCGTCAGGCTGTGCCACTTCCTTTCTATTTGTATTTGAGCGACACCCTGATGTTCAACTGTTCTTCATGCCATAGCCCCACTGACGGAGGACAGCCTCCGGTGTGGTGTCTTCACCGCTAGCGACGATCATCGCTTCGACGATATCGGTCTTGTAGACGTCCTCGTCGAATTCGGATTTCAGGTCACTGAGGGTTTCCTCGATTAGCGCTTCTGTTTCGTCCTGGAGGAACATCGGTTGCTGTGTTCGACCTTCTTTGACGCTGTTTCGGCGGTACTTGTAGGGGAGTTCTGAGATCGATTCGGTTGTGCTAGACTCACTTTCGTCTGGGGTAGGGGTTGGCTCCTGAGCAACCGGCGCAGGGGCCGCTCCACGGTCGGTCTCGTCACTGTCGGCTGAGCTATCGTCTGCCTCGGATGGATCTTCCGCGAACGGATCGTCGCCAGCGCCAGATTTCATGCTGGTGCCTCCACAGTCGTTCGGAGCTCTCTAGCGAGTTCTGTAAGTTTCTCCAGCGTCTCCAGTTCGTAGTCACGTTCACGGTCACGATGCTCTTCGATGTATTTGAACGCCGAACACTGCTGTCGCCAGCACCCTTCAAATAGCGAGCCCCGTTCGTTGAGGACGACTGGAACATCGTACCCCTTGTCCTTGATCTCCGTCAGCATATCTTGCTGGTCGTTGGTTCCGGAGAAGTTGTTCGGAACGATCGCTAAGACGCCGACATTGATATTCAGATTCTCCTCGAGTCCCGGTACCAGATCCTCCAGTCCGTCGACACTCTTGAAGCCTTTTCCGCTGGGTTCGAAGGGAACAACTAGCGAGCGCGTCGCGTGGATCGCATTGTAGAGCTTGACGTCTGCGGTGGCCGGAGGGTCGATGATGAGCGTATCGTACCGCTCGTGGACGTCGTTCTCTCGGAGAACTCGCAGCAACTGGACGTTCCGGTTCCAGTTCTCGCCGAAATCGTTCGCTTCTTCTTCGCGCCGCTGGAGGTGTTTTGCAAGCCTTTCGAGGCTGTTGTGGGCCGGGATGATGTCGACGCCCTCGCTAGTCCTGATCAGATCGTCGAACTCTCCTCGCGGTCGCTCGACGAGATGTCGAACCAGCGAGTCCGCGGAGCTGTCGTCTCTGTCGTCGTCGACATCGAGAAGATAGGACAGCGATGCCTCCTGGGGATCTAGATCGATAACGAGCACGTCTTGTCCTTCGCGCGCGTCGGCAACGGCGAGATTGGCCGCCAGTGTGGATTTGCCGACCCCTCCTGCTTCCGAGTATGTCGTGAATGCAAGCATAGCTATCCCTAATGAACCGACCCACTATAAAACTCAGCCAGACAGTATGGCTATTGTATGT
>SDGW01000142.1_pt1 | contig 29436 bp, 51 predicted proteins | sample 2873831 | NCBI WGS metagenome assembly SDGW01 (sample SAMN08132700, study PRJNA421101) | hypersaline lake metagenome | isolation source: celular fraction 0.22 microns magnesium sulfate-rich crust from ephemeral... | place: Spain: Penahueca Lagoon, Toledo | collected 2011-07 | reverse complement strand
CGGTCACAAGTGGTCGTACAGCCAAGCGCACGGAGATCCAGAAGTATTCTGCAAGTGTAAGAGATGTGACGCTGAGGAATGGCGTCACGTTTGACTATCACAGAAATCAAGCGTGATACTATGAGACGAAATAATACTACAATCCGAATTGGCATGAACCAGCGAATACACATCTTGGACGAAGACCAGACGTGTGGGGAGGGTGAAGATGGTGATATCTGTATCGTTGACTACGGTGAACATCGCCCCATATCTATTGAAGAGGCAGAGAATTGGAGAGACGCATTAGATAAGGCAATCCGGGAAGTGGAGTCCCACGAATCAAGATAACGAGAATTATATCATATAATGGGACACGAAAAATACACTGAGATAGGATATAAATGTATAGATTGTGGAGGAAAATTCGAAATCACATCAGCCCCAACAATACCATTTGAGGGTTGGATACCCGTATGTCCCATGTGTGGGTCTGCTGATAATGTCATGAAAGACGATTAATATTAATATGAGCAATAATCAAAATATTGATAGAGAAGGGATAGGAATGCTCCTCGCAGGAGGGGCAGGAGTATCAGCCGGAACCGCGCTATCATATGCGCATAATCCCTCTATCGGGTGGTTGGGAGCATCATTGCTGATAGGGCTCGGATTAGCGTATGAAGCATATCAGATATATGATTGGGAATAATAAGAAATACGGTGGTTGTGATTGTTATGAGTGCGTCGGTCCCGAATATGGCTACTACGAGAGCGGGAACCGATACATAGTCAATAATATGAAATATCACACGTTTTTCGAGCCGTGTGATACCTGCGGTCGGCCCAAAACCGAGTACCGTGATCTCGGGCGCAAGGGGTACTACGAGTGTTGGTGGTGCCGGAAGCGTGCTGCCAGCAGCACGCTTCCGAGGGACAATATTTATTAGTACCCGGTACGTTTGTTCTCCTATATGAGTGAATCAGAAGACACCCAAGACTCGATTTCACACGATGATATTGCGTCGCACCTTCGCGAAGAATTGGACTGGCCTCAATTCTTCGTAAGTGGGGAAGATTCGGACGTAGAGGACTTTGTTCCAGCGTATTATCGCGTCGATGGTCCGAACGCTGCACAGAGCAATTTGAGTCTCGTTTTGAGTCAACTCCATAGCCGTGAGTACGCCCCGATCGAGATCGAAGAGATTGTCGGGAAGGCATTCGAGAGGAAATATAATAAATAGATACCAGACAATTGGCCTTCTATGGGAACATTCAATCCGGGCGCGAAGTATCACGACGAGGAATGGTTACGTGAGCAAGTTGTTGAGAATTGTCGCTCTGCGGCCGATATAGCCGACGAGTGTGGAGTAACAGGGAGTACAGTTCGTCGGGTGGTACGAAAACATGGATTTGAGCCCAAATACAAGGACAAAGATCGGCTCGAAGATATGTTCTACGATCAGGGGCTGACTGTCGACGAGATATGTGAAGAATGTAACGCGTCTCGAGGGACGATAGAGAATTGGTTGGGCCGCAAGGGTATTGAGTGGCGTGAATACTAATCTCGCTACGCGAGATTGTTTTCCTAAATAACAAAGTTTATACGTACCCAGTACGTACGTTAGGGTACACATGGAACGAAATGCATTCCCAGCACTGTTGGTAGTTCCCGGCCGCGAGCCCGGTGATCCGATCGAAGATAACGTCCAAACGTACTCGTACAACGATTACGAGAAATTACCATCCCCTGACGAAGTCAGGGGAGTCGTCGTTGGGCAACTCTCAGACGTCTGGGGCAATCCTGCTGATATGCTCCGGGACGTGTACAAGGACGAAGTCCTGATCCAGCACGAAACGCCCCCAACAGAGCCATACGATGCGTACGCAATTGTGATCGCGTTCGGGCAACTACCTGTCCAGACGTACGACGGGCAAGTTACGAACGAAGACCCGTTCAATCTCGTTAGAGATGCGCTGCTCGAGGAGTATGGCGTCGAGATCGAACTGTGGATCGATGGGGTGTCCGTCGCCTCCGGCGACGGAGGTGATATGAGATGAGTGATAAAGACATGAGCGATACTGAACGGTCGGCCACCGCTGAGGAGATCCGCGAGTGGGAAGAGGAACACGACGAACCTCACCCGGTCTTCAAGGTCGAACACCGACCGGAACGCAAACGCGTTTTCGAGGATGATCGTTGCCCCGTCTGCGGGTACAAGTTCCGCGGGATGCCGACCGTGTACCGGCTCTACAACGAGAAGGTACACCGCCGTTGCCGAGGCGGACTGCCGGAGGACATCAACCCGAACTCGCGGTACATCGACACGGGCACTGACCAGCAAAGCCGGAGGTCCTGATCATGGTAAACTTACCACGTTGTCCTGACTGCGATAGTGTGATCGAGGAGACCGGGCAATGTCTGGGCGACGACTGTGACTACGAAGTTCCCGTCACATTTGCCCCGGACAGAAACCCCGGATCGCTCAGTGATAGCGACTACGAGAAGACAGTAACTGTCGAATCCGAGATCGTCGCCGAGGAGTACTCGGAGTTGATCACGTACGCGAACCAGCAGGTCAGTATCCCGTACGTGTATATCGCTGCGAAGTACCCTACGGGACAGTATAACACGATGGTGCCAATGTTCTCGAAGGGGCTCCCGTTCCGGATGGGTCGCCTCGAGTACGTCTACCTACTGGAGCGTGGGACGATCCTGGCAGTATACACTCGTCAGAGTGATCCGGATATGGCTGTCGAGGTTGAGATCACCTCTGACGAATTCGAGGCGTACGAGTGGACTGGTCGGAAGCGCTCCATGAAGGATAAGAAAGACGTTCTCTGGCGTGCAGACGACCAGGACACAACGCACCCGATGGACGATATCGAATTTCCGGAGGAGGATTTCTGATGAAGAGATCAAAAGCAGAAGAGCGCTTGAGCGACGAGGAATTGCTCGGAGGAAGCGTCTGTATCGGCTGCCATGGATTCACAATGGAGGGCGAGCGTTCTCGTTGTAGTTGCCCTGTAGGTGCACTTGGCGTCTACACAAGATGTGAGGATTGTGGAGACGTATACCTCGACGATAGTGGCCTCAGTCGTTGCGTATCGTGTGAGAACGATCGGTTCTACAAATCGGCACGTGACGCCCAGATCGAGCACACGCTCCGAGAAGACGGACCCCTCAACGAGACTGCTCTCGAGAGCAGTCTCGTTGATGATCTCTATCAGATCGAAGCGTCGCTCGATCGACTCGAATCGGAGGGGCGAGTCGAGCAGAATTCCAATGGAGAGTACGTCGTGATCGAGGACGAGTTATCATGACTCGTCTTCGATTCGAATGACGCAGACCTTTATATTCTTATCACCGTAGTCTGAGCCGAGATTAATTCGTCCGGCGCTATCAGTTTTGAAAGTGTCAACTAAAATAGGATTCTCCACTTCATAGTGCTCAGTACCCATACTCCACTATACGTCTCTACGTCGGATAAAAATACGCGTCGATTTCGTCTGCCGTAAATCTACTTCGTGACGCCGCCGTTGGCCTGCCCGTTGCCGCCAGCAGAAGCCTGGCGGTTCTTAATGTGGACGTTCATTGTCGCCGTGTCGGAGAACACTGCCTCGTCGTTCGGATCGGCAACGTTCCCGTTGGCGTCGAGAAGTGCGACTTCGACCTTTAGAACGACGGTCTGCTTTTGGACGGTCCCGTCGTCGGGCTGTTCGAACGGATCGGCCGCCGATCCGTCGTAGAGTGTAATTCGGTGCGTCCCACTGTAGTCCCAGGAGCCGTCCGTCCCGGCGTTGCTGCCGGTCCCGAATTTGGCCTGGAACTTCTGCTGCATGGACGTCACGCCCTCGATCTTCGCCGAGATGGTGACCTGCACTTCTTCGATGGACTCGTCGAAGTTCTGCCAGTTAACCTGGCCGGTCGGTTCGATGAAGACCGACTGAATCTCACCATCGTCGGAAGCGGCCGTGACTTTCGACGCGCTGAAGTCTGCGCTCGCAGCGGCCCCGCTGCCAGACATGGCAACGAGTCCACCCGCCCCGAGGGCAGTGGCTGCGCCTGTACCTTTGAGAACTGTGCGACGGTCGAGTTTGCTGTCTTGATCTGTCATGCTACAGTCGAAACATACACGGGAACTAACTTATAGTTTTGGGTGGGTAAACCAAATCGAACCAATTTAGTCCAAATGGTCCCAACTCAGCCCGAGTGTGCGAAGCCTTTATATGTATCCGGGGCGTAGCGTATGATACATGTCGCAGAACAACATTCCCGAAATTCCGGACGAATTGGCAGCGATGCTCGAAGATGAAGAGATCGAGAACATGAAAACCCTCGACGGTTGGTCTTACGGACGCGTGGCGTCCGTGAAAGGACGTGAAATTGTTGACACTTTTGATGCATGGATCGAGACACTCGACGGGAACGGGCGTTCGATCGGGGAGTTCTTTGGTGTGCGTGTGCACGCAACCGACGAGGAGTACTTCGAGGACGTGGCGAGTCAACATCTCCCCGATCAGGTCCCACTTGAGTCGTACGCGTACGCGAACCAGAAGAAGTTCGAGGAGTCCACGAAGGATGATGGGTATTTCGTGCAGGAGTATACGCATGGAGAGGAAGTGACGTACTAATGTCAAGAGATGAAGAACTCGAGCAGGTGCTCGACGAGTACGATCCCGAAGAACTTCGCCTCGTTGCCCTCGACGGGTTCACTATTTACCATGACGAGGGCGATGATAATATCGGCGACGAAATGCTTTGGAAATGGGATTCGGAGTACGACGGTGCACCGTACGGCACATTAGAAACACTGTTTGCTCGAGAAGGATTGGAGCCTGAGTACTAATGTCAGATACTATAAATTTCAAAGTGTGGCTGTTCCACAAGGAAAAGCACGAAGAAGAGGCAGTAATCGTCGAACGAGTCCACTACGAGGACTATCTCGATTACTACGTCCGCCTCACCGGGACTGATCCATCGTGTTACCCTGAGTGGGCTCAAGGATCGTCAGAGACGAGGAAGTGGGTTTCGAAGGATCTCTCCCTTCTGTTGAAGAAGGACGATCCTGTGGAGATCTCGGGCGTTAAGCGCACTGATGAAGATGTCCCAGAACCAGAGGTGACGTACTGAGATGGCGTTCGGTGAGATTATGCTGTTGATTGTGCTGTTACTTATTCCAGGTATACACCTATGTACCGGAGTATATATCTGGTGCGAGAAGGATCTCGCACACGCGCTGGCGTATCTGGATATCACGGGCGGAACAGCGCATATGTACGGGATCGAAGAGTATGAGTGGTGATGTCACGAACGGTGACGTTGCGATAGCATACTTTATTTTCATTTTCGGTGGCCCGAGTGTGCTCGCAGGAGCGATTGCACTTGGTGAAGAGGGCGTCTTGGTTGGGACGTTCCTTGGGCTTGTCTTGTCGTACGCGTACGCGGTCTACATGTCTCAACGACGAAGTCGTTGAACGGCTATTTTGGGCCCCATATACGTCCGAAAGTTTTAAGTTAGAGTATACCGTAGTGTACTGCATGGCACGAGAGAATACCATTAAAGTATCAGACAAAGAGAAGGAATTACTCGATCGAGCACGTGAGAGCATGTACGGGACTGATGAAGTTCCGTACGGGAAAATTGTTGAAGACTTGAGTGTGACATATTTGAATCAAGTAAATGGGTGTTAATAATGGAAGAGACAGAGTGTCATGTTTGTGGAAATAGTTTTACATATCTCGGGAACCATTGGAAGGGGGAAAATAAATGCAGTTACCCAAATTTGACTGATCGGCAATACCAAATAACAACTGGCCTCCTTCTGGGGGATGCGAATTGTAGCCGATCGGGAACAAATCCACATATAGATGTGAAAAACACAAACAGAAAGTTTCTTGAGTGGGTGAATGAAGAATATGGGATTATATCTAATGGCATTTCATTATCGAGAACCGCTGAAGATTCTGCGAGATCCCTTCAGAATACAATTAGCCCCAATACAGTGGCCGAGGGTTGTAACGATGTTTATCGTTTAACCACACGATCTCACCCTGAATTTGAAGAATTCAGGGAATGGTATGAAACCGGGGAGAAGAGATTTCCTGAAGATCTGATTTTGACACCATTAATTGTCAAAGTGTGGTACGTTTGTGATGGTAGTTTGTGGATGAATGAGGGATGTACAGGAAGAGTTTCTATATCATCCGTAAATGAATCTGATAGATGTGAGTTCTTGATACAGTTATTCGAGAATAAAGGCTTTAGTCCTACATATACAGGAGATCATATTTTCTTTGGTACTGACGAATCATTTGATATCCTTCATTGGATGGGAGAGCCTATTCCAGGGTTTGAGTATAAGTGGGCTATAGAAGATTTCGAGGGATATCAAAGAGAATACAGTGAGAGATGAGATTGCCGTAACCGAAAGTCTTATTATAACCCACCACATAGGTTTAGTCGCAAGGAAGCGTCAAAGCGGCGTGAGCGCGACACCAAAGACCATGACGTTGAGTGTGTCGCCGAGGCGTTAATTACCCTCGCAGGCAAAGTTGTCTGCGGGCTTGGGGCGGGGACCGCTCCAAAAGGTTTAATACGTCTCGTCGCATACGCTTGAACACAAGACAACATAGGTGACTTCAGATATGGGAATTACTAATCTTGGCAAACAGGAAGCAGAGAAGGCACAGGAACGACAGCAGGATATGGAGGAGTACGCTCCCTACGACGTCGAGGGTGACGCGTGGGGCCGATCGCACCCGACCACGGCCGTGGCTGGTACGGCAGTTGCTCTCCGCAAGTGGGAGCCCCAGGACGGTGACGTCTACGGCGGCCTCGTTCTCGAGGACCCGTACGTGATCACGGACGACGCGGACACGGAAGGGACGACTATCGTCGAGTCCTCCGAGGACTCGGGCGACGACTTCAAGGTCGTTAACGAGGATGACGAGGCGACCGAACTTCTCGAGAACGTCGGCGTCGACTTCGACGGCTCCCTCTTCAAAGGAGAACCCACTGACGACTTCGACCTTGACGACGACCAGAACCTCGTCCTGAAGGTCGGCGGCAGTACCATGCGACAGGTGCTCCGTCGGCTCGACGTCTCGGGCGACCAGGCGGCTGGCGTCCAGACGGACGAGGACGGTGAGTACGTCCTCTCGGATAACGGCTATCCGATTCAGAACGAGGGCCTCATCGAGTACAACGACGACTCTGACGAGTTCGAGTACAACATCGCTCGCAATCCTGAGATCCGCCCCGACGTCGAGGGCGAGGAGGTTGCGGTGATGATTCAGCGCAAGAAGGACGTCTACGACGACTACGACGGTCGTGCGTACTTCACGACGGTCCTCGTCGAAAACGACGACGGCGAGTTCGAGTCCGTCGAGCCGACCGACGAGTACAGCCCCGACATCGGGAACATCATCGACTCGGGCTGGCTCGAGTGGTCCTATCCTGATACGGACAACTTCGGCGACAGTGCCGAAGGTACTGGTGATTCGGGAAACCAGAGCAGCCCGACGACGAGTGAGTCGTCGGGTCTGACGGCGAGCGAGATTTCGGCGATCGACAAGATCGAGACTGCCCTCGAAAAGGGTGACGCTGATCTCGGCTCCATGAGCCGAGAAGAAGTTCAGGGTGTCGTTTCGGACAACGCGGACGAGTTCGAGACGGACACCGACATGGAGACCGTCGTCGACGAACTGCTCTCCCGCGCCTAACGGCGCATAGAGCAGATATTCTTCTTTTCTAATTCTTTCTCCTTCTTTTCTTCTTTTATATTTCATTTCCCAGGAGCGACTGCTTCTGGGAAAGTTTTATTATTACTCGTACGGTAAGTGTTCGTATGAGTAACGCAGAACCTGACGACGAGTGGATGATCTCGGATGAGGAATTGGAGGACATGGATTCTGAGTCGGCTGAGGTGGCCAACTCAGAAGAAGAGATTTCGGACTTTACCCGTGCGTTTGGTTGGGGAATTCTGGGATTCATCACCGCCCCAATATATCAATTTCTTGCACTCCACACGCCGATCGGTCCTCCCCTCGATGGATTAGTCGACTTATATCTGGGTGTCGGGTTAATTTTCGTCGTTGCATACGGGTTCTATAAATTCGTCCGACACGTCTTGTGAAGTGAGAGAACCGTAAACTACTTTACGACCGTGCATTTCTGTACAGGTAATGGCAGATAACAATTCCAGCGAAGAAATAGAGCGTTCGGACAGTCGTCAGGCCGGTCGACTCGAACCTGTCGCACAACTTCCGTTCCCTGATCGATGGGAGTTTGATGTTCGAGCCGGTTCAGATTCGGGTGAAGCAGTGTTCGAATACGAACGATCGAGCCATCCGGAATTCGATTCGAAGCGGCTCGCTGAAGATAATTCAATCAAGATTCAGAATTCTGGCCGAACGTATAATGTCAAAGTGCCAGCACTGAACAAGGATATTTGGACGGACGATATTTGGCGTGTGACCGGAATTCTTGAGGAATGTTATCACTGTGGTCTCGGTCAGTTCGGCGATCACGAGGGTGACTGTGAGACGTTATTCGAACTTGTCGAGCGCCAGATCGAGACGAATCGAATGGAGAATTTACTCATTGATGTAGACAATGTTGGCGAGAAACTTGCAGAGCGCATTGCAGAGCGATTCGATTCTGTGTACGACCTGAAGGACGCGCCGGATAAAGATCTACTTCAGATCAAATCTGTTGGCGAAGGGATCGCCGATAACGTCCGCGAAGTGGCTCGCCAGGATTCAAAGAAGTAGCAGCCCCTCTGGGCTACCGCCCAGAGATTACTATTTGGGAAACTTTTATATGGCAAGCAGCCGTAGGCTGATACGCATATGACCGACATCAGTATTCAACAAGAGGACATCGAGCCAGCAGAGTTCAAAACATTCGATACGGAAACGGATCGTAATCGGGCCCGAGACAAAGCCCAACTTGAGAACGTATTGAACGTTCTTGAAACACTAAACTCCAATGGAGTTGAGGACGAAGAGCGCCTCGAGTCCTTTGGAACTCGGATGGCGAATCTCATCTACTACGGTGGGATGAAACCGTCTGAGGCGAAGGCACGGGCCATTCGCGAGCAATTCAGCGCACGCAATACGTACGCAGACTACGCTAAGTTGCTCGGCATGACGAAAGGCGGCTTCGCGTCGATCAATAGCAAGTCGTCGTCCAGAACCGAGGGCTCACATCGGCTGCACTACATGACGTTCAACGTCCCGCTTAACGTCATGTTCCACGATACGCTCCGGGCCGAGCCGCCCGCCGATTACGAGACGACCTACTACATCATGGACGTCGTCGGTGCACGCGAGGAAGGTCAGGAGCGAACCGAGATGGGACGCCACGGCCCGATCTCGAGATACGAGCCAGCGGAACCTCAGTACGCAGTTATTACCGAGACGCATATCCCCACTCCCGGTGACTGGTCTGCTGATGAAATCAGAGAACGGGACTTTGGGCCGTTCTCTGACATGGAAATCTTGTGGATGATGGACGAAGGCGAAGTCGTCGAGGAACTATACGAGGACCGCTACTTCGAGACCGAAGACCGGGCCGAGTTCTGGGAAGAAACGCTCTCAGACCTGGGGTTCGAGGATGCAATCGTGTCGGAACCGGCTGACCGGATCAACCCGGACGCGATGGTGGAGTAAGCCATGGATCTCTCTGCCACAAAATCCCCAGTGTATCCAAGTGAACTCATGAAACAGTGCGACTACTGGGGCGTAGATCCAAGGCGAGTACAGGCCCTTGCGGACGTACTTCAACAACTGTTTGCCCCGTACGTAAAGGAACACGCTCCCACTGTCCCCGTCGATGCTGACGGACGGAGAGTCGTCTGGGACTACTATGATAGTGGTGTTGAGTGGGGAGATATTATGCGAGTAGTCGAGGTTGTGGAGGATATGGATATCTCACATGAGGAGTACCGTGCAGTGAAGGATGCACATCGGAACACCATCTATGATCTACCGATAAACCGTACTGATGGAGTGTTGTTCTTCGTGGGTAATTAAAAACCTCGTCGGGTAGGACACCGCACACCTAACCCCCTATTAGGGTTATGATTCTCGTATACTTAAATGTTTCGCCAGTCTGCCTCTGGCAGACTACATTTCCGCAATGAAAACGTTTAATATGACTCGGCGGGTACGTTGGGATGTGAAAATGATGAAGTCAAACATCGTGACCAACAATAACGAACCGCAGCAAGCACAGCAGCCGCCGAATATGGCAGGAGGACTTAGTATTCTCGCGATCATCCTAATGTTCATTGTGGTCGAGGCCACTGCGATCGTTCTCGCAACGCAGTACATGCTCTCGAACTTTGGGACGATCCCCGCGATCGCAGTTGCGTCCGTTCTCATGGTCATTTTCGGCCTGCTGTTCAACTGAGGTACTATTTCTTATGACCGATTCTGATGGAGAGCCCGAGAGCGATAGCGAAGACGAGGAGGCTCGTTTCGCACGCGAAGACGAGATCGTACCAACAATAGACAGTGACGCCCAGAAGCGCCCCTCGATGTACGTTGGGACGAAAGAATTCGAATTCTCCGTGACGGGTGCGGAGGGTGAGACGTCGAGCGATGTCGAGGAAGTGTTCGAGAATCAGTTGTCTGATGTAGTTGAAGTTGTTGAGCGGATTGAAGACGACGGGGACCCTACGTACCAGTAAGGTCGCCCGGCTACCAAACTTTTATTATAACCCGTCACGTACTATGAAGTACATCATGTCGCAGAACGCTAACGCCGACGAACCCCGAGCACTGACCGACGAAGAACGAGAGATGTACCGATCGCCCGTGGGTGAAGAGTCCCCGGAAATCGACGCCACTGACGCTCACCCGACGAAGGACGCGTATGCGTCCGAGGAGGGTGAGTCGTCAGGATGGAGCATTGACCCTCGTACGGGTATTCAGCGCTTTGTCGAACTCTACGAGCGGTACGACGCGTTCGTGCGCGAAGACCTTGCGAACGCCGAGACTGCCTGTTACCGTCGTGCAAAGCACGCTCTTCTCGAAGATGGTGCCTCCGAGGAAGAGATTCAGAAACTGACGTTTGAGGAAGTAATCTCGACGGCGCGTGAACGTACGGGGTACGAGCCTGTTATCGAGATCGTGTATACTAAAGGCGAGAAGCCGCAGTACGAGATCCACGATAACGGATGCGGTATCTCTGTCCGTGAGTGGGGTATTTTCAAGGAAGTTGGGTTGAGTGCCTCGCACTTCGACGGTGATCGCCTCGGTAAATTCGGTATGGGGTGGTTGGCGAAGTATAAAGCATCCGATATGATCCTCATGTGGACGAAGAGCGTCTTCGACGATGCCTCATACTCGAACGCGATTACGATGGCCGACCCGGAGGGTTACCTACCTGGCGACCGTGACACGTACGGCACGACGTTCAAAATGACGCTCACGGACGAGGCAGCCGATAATATCGACATGCGAGACTCTGTTGAGGAGTATGCCTCGAACCTTCGCGTGCCCGTCCGATACGAGGAACGTAACGAAGACGGGAAAGAGATCTACAACGACGACTTCCCACCCCTTCGGATCGAGGAGACGTACAGTGGTAATGCACCGTGTGTTACGTACGAGGACCCCAACGGGATGTTCCGTATCGTCGGCTCGCCCAAGGCGTCGTACGATGCGATTCTGATCTCTGTCGGGATTGGCATGCCCTACGGGAAGAAAAAGAAATACAACAGTCCGTGGCAGTGGGATCTGCGCGTCAATTACGAAGACGGCAGAATCTACGAGTCGGAGATCGACGAGCACATCGGCAAGGTCCCAGTCTCCGAGCAGGCGTATGAGCGTCTGCCCGACGAGAAGAAAGAGGACCACATTATCAAGGACGAGATGCATGAATCCGATAAGCAACTCCCCGAGCCGACCGGCTCTCGTGACAGTTTCGAGCGTCACCGGCTCGATGAATTCCTCGATCACGCAACGGCCCAACTACAGGAGGAATTCAAGGAGCGTGCCGAGGATGTCTTCGAGCAGATCGATACGCTCGAGGATATTCTGAGCCTCGACCCGAACGACGAACTCGTCTACGAGAAGGGGATCGAGCAGGCGCTGAGTTACTCAGTTCAGGGGACTACGCCCCAGGAGAAGATCGAGAATTACACTGGTGTCCGGCTCTCTGATGAACTGTGCGAGAAGATCAGTGACATGCGGGGGACGCATGTTGGGTACGCAAATCGCCACGAGTCTGGTGTGAACAAGGCTCGTAACCGATACGAGGAGACAGTGAAAGAGGTGCTCAAGGCAGCCGGAACCGATGGAACTGTCTACATGGGTCAGACGCTGACGCAGTGGAAGGCTGAACTCGTCTGGCGTGCACATGAAGACAATCAGGTTGTGTATGTTGACAGTGACAAGTACAGCCGGTTCGAGGAGAAGTACGGCTGGAAGAAGATCACTGATGTTCCGAACCGAAACTCGGTGAGCAAGATCGCCGATTACTTCGATGGCGACGTCGACGAGGAGACTGTCAAAAATGTGACAGGCATGCACTCGACGTCCTCGCGATCACGAGACCCTGAGACTCGTCGGATCAAGGTTCGGTACAAGAGCGGCCGGACGGGGTACAAGACGTACAAACCGAAAACTATCAAGGAGCGTTTCGAGAACGACGAGGAGATCAAGGCGGGTCGATACAGTCCCCGTGTCAGTAAACTTGTCCTCTTCCCGACGACTGAGGATCGTACCATGAGCCGTCACTACTGGATGGCAGGCAGTGACACGGGCATTGGTGTGGCCAAGTGTCCGAAGTACGTCTACGAGTACCTCATCGACGTTGATGGTGTTTACGCGTTCGATGATCTCGTCACGGAGCACCAGGGGAAGACTGTTCAAACAAGCGCTGGCACCCAGCAGTTGGAAGATATGTCGAGCGATGATCTGATCGTCATAGTTAGTGACGAGACCGCAGAATTCGTCGAGGACAATCTCGAGCACCTGAAAGAGTACATCAACGAGAAGTCCTCTGTCTCCAACTGGGTTAACGAGGACAGTGACGTGGCGACCGTCGAGGCCGAGTTCTTCGAGGACTGCTGGATGTCTGTTCGTGACATGCAGCGCTCCGGTGACGCCCCGACGATCGCTCGGTTCGGTGGTGGTCGTCCCGATCACATCCGAACGAAATCACTGAGTGGAGGCAGTACCCTGGGCCTCTACAAGTATATCCATCTCGACGATGTTCCCGAAGATGCACCCGAGATGGAAATCATTGACCGGATGAGTAAGTGGAGCGAAGAGTCTCGATCGCTCGTCGACTCGATCGCTCGTCTCCACGACACTGCGGGACTCGCGAGCCAGCAGTAGGAAGAAAACCGGCTATGCCGGTTTTGTCGCATGGTAACGTATGATGAATTAATCGACGGTATAGAGACACTTGAGCGAAGGGGATACGAAGCCGATCACATTTATGTGAATCGTGAAGCGCGTAATATTCTGGAAAGTAGTGCTTCGTTTGGTATTGAGACACATAAACCATCAACACTTCGAATGGCAGGGTGTATTGTTGAGGTGGCCCCGTGGATGGATCGAAATTGGTCACGAGATGTCCCGATGGCGACGATTATTGACACTGATCAGCCCTGGTATGTGGCTGACAATACCGTTGTAGTTGTACATGACCCCACATCTATAAGTAGTTCCACGGCGTAGAACACTGTGGAACATGGGTCAAGAATTAGACAGTCGCATCACGTTTCGATCGCCAGAGTGGATAGAAGAGTATCTCAGCCAGACTGCGGACCAGTCTGGATGGGCGAGCGAGTCACAAGTTGCCCGTGACATGATGGAGATGGGCATCATTTTCAGCAATCTCGTCCAAAACGGAGAAATAGAGTGGCTTAGTGATTCGTGGGAGCGCCCGCAAGGAGAGCATCCGGGAAATGATGAGTTGGTGTGCCCCAATTGTGTGAGTAGCAATAGGTACCTATTCCGATATCGGAATCGACCAATGATGAACATTGAGGCGATCGAGTGCCTTTCCTGTGGTCACGTGGACGAGGCGGATGAGTACCTGGCTGAATTGGACGAGACTCGCCATTATTGGGCGCAGAGTGGTCCGCACCCCCACTGGCACATTGTCGACGAGGATGCGCGCAGAACGCTCTGTGGGCGCTACAATAGCGATGGACTTAATTCCGGGCTCGCGCCCGGAATTGATGGTCGTCCCACAGACATCTGCCCAGAGTGCTGGTTCGATCTCATCGGGGTGGAGTATGAACTCGAATAGTCTCGAGGACTTCCTCGACGCGATCGAGGGGCTCCAGGCACCGAACTACGGGACGAACGAGGCTCTTCGGTGTGACTACTGTAACGAGCCGATCAATCCGAACACTGAGGTGACAGTGTACGTTTCGAATTGGGATCTCTCCGGGATCGACGAGTCGAGTGGGTTCGGTCTTCAGCGGTTGTACGGACAATGCTGCAACCGTCGTCGAATCAAATTCCCCTGCCATGGGTGCACAGAGATGATCCTTGAAGGAATGTACACCAGACAGAAGACTCTGAAAAACTGGGAACCCCTCCATATTTCTCCATCTGATGATGGAGAAATGTGGGACCCAATCGAAGTTCACAATGAAGTGATGCCTGCGTCGTACGAGGAACATCAGTCACTTCATACGGCGATGAAGGGACAGCCGCAACAGCAGGGGCCCGAGGATATCGTCGATCATCTCCATCACCTTGGTGTCGATATTCGCGAGATCGTCAACAAGGACGGTGAAATTGTAATCGATGCGGAGAAGGAGAAGGAGATTAAGCAGAAGATGGATAAGCGTGCCGAGGAATTGATGGAGAAATATAAAGACGAAGGGCTCCCGATATAATTTTTTTTCGCCGTTTATATTCTGGTCTCGAACCTTGTGAGAGACCAAACCTTTATGGTGACAAAAACCGTAACTGTAATTGGTGTCGCAGAATGACAGAAGATAATCCATCCGACCGAGAGCATAGTTCTGACGAAGGTAGCGAGGCGGCCAACAGAAGCGTCGAAGACGATGTCGAGAGCGCTTCTGTTATTCATGAAACGCCGTCTGAGTACGTCGTCGTCTATCCTGACGGTTCGAACGACGTCCTCCCGAAGAACCAGAAGAATCGTATCATGATCGAGCACGACTTGTACGACATCGTGCAGGGAGAGGGTAACGTTGAATTCGAACCGAAGGGTCACGAGGTTGTCCTGTCTGGGACGGGTACCGAGGGCGTCTTCATGCTCGAGGTCGACGATGATACCGTCCGAACGTCGATGGACGATCAAACGAGAGTCCTACGGACTCTGCGAAAAGATCTCGATGCGCGTAGCGCTCGAGACGAGGCGGACGAGCAGTCCCGCGAAGCGGGAGAGAACCTCTTTGGTCTTTACCAAGATCTGATCGCGAACCGCGTGCGCCGTGGTACGGTTGAGCGGTTTGTCAATTGGTTCCCGATCGACCGTGTCGAGATAACCGATTCGGGGTGGATCATCGACGACACGTTCCTCATTACGTATGAGGCAGAGAACTACTCTCTCGACGACGTCCAGACTCACAAGGTGAGTGGTGGGGAAGTCGTCGAGGCCGACGAGGAGCACCAGTTCGTGGAATTCGAGCCGACTATCTCCGTCCAGGCCGAGGAATTCGAAGTGCCGGGCTCGAGCGATCAGGAAATACTTTCGGAGAAAGAGCAGTTCTTCCTCGCGACTGTTCAGAAATTCGTGGACACGGAGGACTCGGTCGGTGGACGATTCGCTGCCGAAGTTCGGAAAGAAAAGCGCCGTGTGAGCGATGAAGCCCAAACCGCGCAAGCGGTTGTCGATCTCGCGAACTCCCTTCGCGTTAAGTCGTTCCGCGATGCCCGTAGTGGGCTCGTTCATCGTCACGGCCTTAATAAGCACACGCTGACTGCGTCGTTCAGCATTAGCCAGGATGTTATCGACATGATGCATTATTCGTCGTTCGACCATGCAGGCGTCCACGAAATCCTGGCTCGCCGTGAAGAATTCGAAGATAAAGCACAGAGCGATGAAGAGTTCGAGATCTTCCGTGATATCGATCGCGAAGATGAGCCAGACGACTATGAGGGTCGGTGGGATAGAATCGACTCTGTGAGTGAGGACGCGATTATTCCAGATCTGATCCGGAACGAGATCATCGATCGATTCGGGAACTACTAATCAGCGCTCCGTACGGAACGCTGCTGGGCTGATAAATACCTGCGAGAATTGGATAGAGAAGGATATTTGACAGTTTCTGGTAGTGGAACGGTGGTGTTACTCGATGGGAAGCGATGAAGTGCATCAGATTTAATAGTACGCAATACATACCTTCTTCTATGAATCAGGTAGAAGGAGATTTCGCCGACGTAGACATTATGCTCCCCGAGGACGAGATTGAGGATCTCGTTATCGAGGAAATCGAAGAGTACGCCAATAGTCCGGGTGCAACCGGGAACATCGTCCTTATGCCAGACACGCACCCAGGCGGTGAATCCGGTATTCCGGTCGGCACAACGATGCCACTCGGAGCGTCTGAGACGCTCCGAGTTATTCCGCCGATGGTGGGCGGAGACATTGGATGTGGGATGACTGCAATTGACATCGGTTCCCTCGATTTCACCGATACTGAGATCGAGGAGGCAGAGGCTGTGATCCGCGATCGCCTGCCTTTGGGCAAAGGTGAGGTACATCAGAACAACGGTTACAACATGCACGAGGACTTCCCCTGGGAAGAGTGCGAGTCGAAACTCGAGCGACTCTCCCAGACGCTCGGCGTCGACATTCGAGAGGAAGTTGACTGGTTCGAGGGGTACGGGCCCGACTACTTCGATGAGACGATTGCGCGGACGTACAACGATCGCACGACGCGTCCGATCAACTCGATGCGAACGCTTGGCGGCGGCAACCACTTTATTGAATTATCCAAAGCCGAAGGCTCTGGAGAATACTGGATTGTGATTCACAGTGGATCGCGTGGGCCGGGTGGAGCGATTGAAAAGTATTGGAGTGAGAAGGCTACACAGTACCGGAACCATGAGTACGTGTGGATGGCGATGCCGGAGAATAGCCAGTACCATCGTTACCTCAAGTTTGATCCGGCCGACGTGACGCCGAAAGAGGCCTATGAGTGGGCGACCGGACAGCATGATGAAAGTCACATTTACAAGGAGGCTGTTCGCAATGATTTCGAGGGTGAGGAGATCGAAGAGGCGTTCAATGTTCTCAACAACATGAACCCCTCTCGTCGAGACGCGAACACGACTCTCGACTATCTCGAGGGTGAGGAAACCTTCGGGTACTTCATCGACATGATCTTCGCCCAGACGTTTGCCGTCGAGAATCGATTCGAGATGGCTGAGACGGTGATGGACGTTCTGGGCGCAGAGGCTCAGGATATCATCAACTCGACGCACAATTATATCGACTTCGAGGATCTCGTCGTCCGGAAGGGTGCAACGCGTGCACAGCGCGGAGAGCGCCTTGTAATTCCGTTCAACATGGCCGAGGGTGCGATCATTGCGCGTGGAAAGGGCAATCCTGAGTGGAACCACTCAGCGCCTCATGGAGCCGGACGTCGGGGCTCTCGTGGTTGGGCACGGAACGAACTCGACTACGAGGCCGAACTCGAGAAGATGGAAGGGATTCAGGCTTCGAAGATCCCCGGTGACGAGGTGCCCGGAGCCTACAAATCGTCTGACGTGATCATCGAGAACTCCGAGCCGACGATCGAGATCGAGGAGACGCTGACTCCAGTTATGAACTTGAAAGGGGATAACAAATGGTAACAGTTCTGAGTAATGAATAATGGTTGAAATTAATATGGACCCTAATGCGGCCACGTTATTTGCCTTTATCACATATATGGGCTCTCTTACGGCCGTATCGATTGTTGGTTTGTATGTGGGATGGTATCATGTCCTGTGGGTGTGGGTTCTCCCACTGCTGACAGGATTTGATACTCCTTGGGACGACGAATAGTGGTAGCGGTCTTTGGTGCTTGCACCAAAAGGCTTTTTATGACCCGACACATAGGGTAGCATAGTTAACAATGGGACTGCTACAATACGTTATTGCGAAAGTCGAACAACGCTTTTACACCGAACCAGAGCCTGAGCAGAGTCCGCGATCCGCGGACTCTGATGAACACATTCGTGGGTACCAGTACATGTGGGAAGGGTGAGGTAGCATATGTGGGACGTTAGTCATATAGAAAATCAAGAACTCGAGTACATGGGCTATGATATAGATTTAGAGATCTATATCGAGACAAACTACGAGGATGATCGCGTCCGTGTTGTGAGAGCGAATGCTATGAAAGAAAGCCAACCACAGAACAATCAGCCCATAGCAATGCCTGGCGCGACCGACCACATGATCGAGGTGTCTTCAACGACGAAGATCGATGGCGAGGAGAAACTTTGGGGGTTAGTCGAGGTCGAACCAACACCACTTGACGAGCAGTTAGATACTGTTATCTCAGAGACGAAAGAGAACATCGAACGGAGTATCGATGAGCGCATTGAGGCTCGGCAAGAAGTAAAGGATCACCTTGAAGAGGTGTTGGAGTCCGACGATGATCTCGATATTGAGTTACCTGATGGAGGTGATGACGATGGGTCTGGGGACTGAGACGATCGAAGAACGCTCGTTCGAGTACTGTGGATACGATGTCACTGTCAGGGTGTACAAAGACCATGATGTGTTCGATGGTGAAGAGAGGATTGTTAGTTGTAAAGCAAGTAAAATAAACGGCGACAACTCGATCCGTCATAGCACGAAACGTGTTGAGAAGCCAGGCGCGTTTATTGTTATCGTTGGTGGGTTGCTTGGATTTCGAACGCCAAAGGATCTCGAGAAGCAGATAGAGAAAACTGTCGAGGAGATGAAAGAAAAGATTGAGAACGAGATTGACAAAAACATCAATGAGAAGGCGGCCGCGGAGAGCGCATTGGATCGAATCGAGGAGGAGTTAGATGCCACGTGAACCGATGATCGACGAGGAGTTCGAGTACTGTGGGTACGATGTGTATGTGGCCGTCTATTACTTCGAGGGCGACAATAAACGCACAGTAGTCGTCGATGCAGAAGATAGTAGTGACAAACGGAGGTTCAATACAGAAGACTCAGAGAATGTTAGGGTGAAACGTGCTGATAAGCACGTCGAAGAGACAATTGAAGAAGTTCTCGATGACATAGACGAGTATCTCAACGGGTACTACGAAGAACGTTCGAGATCGCAGGCAGGTATTGAGAACGTTCTCGAAGACCGAGTCAACTGAGCGCTACGCGCTCAGTTGTTGCCTCTACCAAAGACTATAATACTACTCGGCAGGTAAGGTAGAGTGAAGACAAATGATGGATATGAACTCAGATACGAGAGGTTGAGCGCAAGGAAGCGCAGCGCAAGGCTGTCGAGGCCAATGGGACCGCCCGTGTCATCGAGATCAACGGTGAATCCCTGGAGAAGAACCCCGAGTACCTGACGAAACTGTACATCGAGGCCATCCGAGAGAACCCGAACACGGTCTACGTACCGTCCGATTCGGGAATCGCCCTCACGAAGCCCGTCGACTCCTCGAACGAGACGGCAACGAGTAAAGACGAATAAGTAACAAAGCGCGCAGAACGCTTCGCATCCAAGTTTTGTAGGAAAGGTTTATTTGTTCTCGTCACATTGCATTTCGTATGGGAACAATGAATATCATGGAACGTGAGTTTGAATATGGTCCACTTGAAGGGAATATTCAGGTATACATCGACGACGATCTCGATCGGTGGGTCAGTGTGACTGCCGAGCATCCGAGAATGGGCTTTGCTATCACTGAATCATCGTATCAGTCGATGGAGTCTGATACAGAGGCACATATGGAAGATGAATTTATGAACGCTATGGATCGTATGGACAACTTCATCGAGAACTATATGGATATCAGAGTGAAGTCGGAGCAGAAGGCTGACGAGTTAATCCAAGAGCACATCGAATCAGCAGACTCGTAGTGCCTGTCCAATAGTTTTATTATAATCCAGAACGTCATAGGAGAGCAAATCGGAGACTTGCTCCTTCAAGAACGAGTAAAATCTCTGAAAGAGAATCTTGGGTAAGACACAACTTTTATTATGACTCGGTAGGTAGCCTATAGTAGATATGAGTGAAATGCTGAAGTCCATGTTCGAGAAGGAGTTAGAGCGGAATGGCGACACAGCGTCGGATGTGAGTCGCTTCTACTATAAGCGATTTCACCCGTCTCTGATGGAACACGACGACGAGTGGACCAAGATCGAGGTTGAAGACTTGAAGAGTATTGACGAGGATCGGGAGGACAAGGCGGTGGCGTACACCCCAACACGTGTGTACACTGCGACGGCTGCATATGGCGGTGTTGCGGATTTAGAGTTCGTGTCAGCACCCCGACACTACCAAGAACTCGAGGAGGAAATATAATATGTCTGACTATTACCCAATCACGATTACGGAGGCACGGTATAGTGGTACGTACGAGAACGGGCCCTGGGTGCTCGTTGCAGGCGTTCCGAATCCACGTGAGAATCTCGACGCGTTTGCAGGTGATATTCCCTGTTTGGATTTCTGGCGTCGAGTCCGTGAAGAAGGCCCATATCTGGAGATCGAACATCCGGTCTATCCCTCTGAGACGCGAGAGATCGTCGTGATGGCGGACAGCGATCCCGCTACATTGTGGGAGCGATTCGAGGACGAGATCCGGACGTACGACGAAGAGTACGAAGAGCGCTACGACTTCCCCGACATCGAAGACGTCGACTTCGAAGACTTCGAACGTGAGGACAAACGTGACTACACGGAGGAGGCGGAGCAGTCAGAGACCGACGCCGAAGGCGGAGGGCTCTCATGAGTACTGCCGAGTGTCCCGTCTGTGGTGACCCGTACCTCGATCGCCACGTCTACGATCTCGATCAAGGTCAGGAGTACGAGGTTCAGCGGGACGAAGATTCGTGCCTCAGAATCTCCGCCGGAGATTCTGAGATGCTCATATTCGTTCATAATCGATACATTTAATAGGACTCGAAAGGTGTTATACAATATGAGAAAGGAAGAACCAGTTTGGTTTTGGATGAGTGTCGGAATTTCAATTGTATTTAGTATCATCTTTGTGTTGGATGTTCTACATGGGCGATGGCTTCCTGCGTTCCTTGATTTAATTGTCGTACTATTGTGGTCTCTTCCCCTTATCTTCGATAACTACGACTGGCTATCGTAGACCTAAACTTTATTAGCAGGGAACACGTTTTTCTTCACAGAATGTCGCAATCATATGATCTCGACGAACTGGAAGCATGGGTCACAATCGAGCACGTGGATGAACTAACCGAACTTGATCCGTACAAGGCAGAGAGTATTGCGGACAACCCCGATGCGACGAGAGAGATTCTCGAATTCTCTGCTGAAGGAAGAGCCAATTCGTGGTCCCGTGGGGATGCGATACCAAAGGGCATGCTTCCCGACCGATTCAGCATCGCTCCAGACATCACTGTAACCGTATATGAGAGACGCTACCCCCAGGGTGAAGGCAAATACAAGTACCTCATGAACTTCGCTGTGGGCAACGAAGTGTATACGGCGATCACGTTCACTGGGAGCCTCCTCGAGATCCTCGAGCATACGTTGTTCGAGATCGAAGACTCGATTGATGGTGTGCGAGATATTTACAACGTGAGTTCGTCGGACCCGGACTATAACTACGCTCGCGACTTTGTCAATCGCGTCGACGAGGAACTTCGTGGAAACGATCTTAAGGGCGCACTGTACGAGGTGATCGAGGCAATCAATGAGGGCGAGATGGAAGTACCGGAACCGGAAGCAGAGGCTGCGTAACTTTTATTAGTACTCGATAAGTAAGTATAGGTATGCAATTACGAATACAGGAAGAGACATGGGAGCGCATCGAGTGGTGGCTCCGATCTGAGATTTTCTTTACGGTTTGGTTGGCGTTTCTCACTATATTCAACTGGCATTTCAACGGGCAACTGTGGCTCGTAGCGATCTGTATCGGCGCGATGTTGTTTAATATCTCTGTTTTTGTAGTCGACGAATTTGCACCATTCATCCGTCTCGAGTCCTGGCCACTCAACTGACAGCGATAGATCGCTGTCAGTTGATTCCACATTCGATCGCGAAGCGATCGAAGTCGCAATGGCATTCAAGAAATATCCACGTATCAAGCGGTGCGGCCATCCTGATACGGACGAGTTGTACAGAGATCCAGCAGATACGCTAATCATTACGGAGAAACTGGATGGGAACAATTTCCGGTTCACTCGAGACGGTGATGAATTACGATTCGGGAGCCGGAACACGAATCTGGGGACTGATGGTGAAGAAATCGGTGGTCAGTTTGAGGACGTAACTGACTACATTATCGATCGCGCGACGATCGATGATGTATGTCAGGTTGAAGAGATAGTCGGTGGTCAAGAGATTGTCGTGTTCGGGGAGAACCTTGGATTTGATCACATCATTCGAGACTACGTCGATGAGACGCCGATATATCAAATATTTGATATCTACCTTGTCGACGACCAGGACTGGGCGCGGCGAGATGATCTCGAGTGGTTCGCCGACATTCTCGATCTTCCAGTAGCACCTGTCGTTCAGAGAACGACAGTTGAGGACTTTGATCACACAGAATATGAAATTCCGTCGAGCCAATTTCGGCCCGGTGAGGAGCCACCAGAAGGAGTTGTTGTTGAGAATCAGCGGAACATGGCTCGCGGTAAACTCATCACCGAGCAGTACACCGAAAAGAAGAAAGAGGGGTACGGTGGTGACGGTCGTCGTGATGACATTGATGGGACGAAAAAGATTGTCAATACGTACGTGACCGAGGCCCGGATCAAGAAGCAGGTTCACAAGATGCAGGTCGAGGAAGATCGGGAGTTGTCGATGGAAATGATGGAAGATCTCCACGAACGTGTGTGGGAAGATTGTTGGGAGGAAGAGTGGCAAGAATTGATCTACAAAGATGAGACAATCAATCTCAAGGAGGGGCACAATATGGCTGCGCGGAAGTCGGCTGCCGTGCTCCGAGATATGATCACTAATCGTGACGCGTCATAAGGTTTAAGTTGACTCATAACGTTATATCGATTAGATAACAATGAGCGATATTAGAGAAGGTATGAAGTACGTCGGTCGAGCCAGACAATCAATGATCCTCACGTTTGGGGGTCTTATTGGGACTATTGTCCTGTACGTGGCAACAGGACTTGGTCCACTCGCGTATGCGAGCGCAGGACTGGGAGTTCTTGGAGTGATCGGATATCTTTACTTCCGCCGAAAAGCGATGAATACGCTTCCAGATGACCCGACTGAGATCATGCAGGAACTCTCTGAAGAGGTTTCTGAAGCATTCCAGGCTGGCGGCGAAGACTCCCCGTGGGGAGAGGACGAAATCGAAGACATGCTCACTCCTGGCGACGACGACGAATAGTAACTAACCAATACATTTATTGCGATTCGATCGGTAAGCCGCATTATGAAAGACATCATCCAGAGGGAGTTGCAGGAGTACGAAGTCGAGTACGACATCTCCATTATTGGTGCACGTGATTACGGAAGTAGATCGAAGGGCCTTCAGGGCCCTTCGAGCGATTACGACGTCTTCTTCCTCTTCCTCGAGCCGTACGAGGAATACGTCGCGGGTAACGAGCGTGAGACGATTACGCGGGAGAGCCAGGAAGAGAATATCGAGTACCATGGGTGGAACCTGCGGAAGTTCCGGACGGAACTCGCTGGCAACGGCCCGAACGCGATCTCGTATATTCAGTCGGACGTCGTCTACTATGAGAAGAACTGCCTGTATGGTCCGTTCCGTGATCTCGAGTCCCATATTCGGCACAACTTCAAGCCGGTCGCACTGATCGAGCACTATCGGTCGATGGCGGCCAACAACTACCACAAGTACCTCGAGAAGACGGTTCACAATGGTGAGGGAGAAAGCCTCCCTGTTATTGGAGAGAACGAAAACTATTACGTTGTTGAAAAGAGCGACGGCGGAGAGCGCATGATCCGGAAGGACAGCAACGTCTTCGAACTCGGCACGCGAGATCTGGTCGTCAAACGGAATTTGATGGTTATGGACGCGCTCTTGCGGGCGAAGTACGTCGAGGAAACACATGATCTGCCACCTCGAGATTTCTTCGACTTACTCGAGGAGTGTGAGAACCTCGACTGTGTCGACGCTGATATCTGCATGCGAGCAGAGCACCTCGCCGAGTTAAAGACAGAGGGCGAGGGGCAGAAAGAATGCGGTAACCAGATCAAGGATTTCGCCGAAGCAGAACTTGGGCGCGACATTGACCATGCCACGCACGTTGTCGATGGCATCGATCGAGACGAACTCGACCACTTCGTGTCGTATGTCTGTCGTGAAGCCTCGCCGTAAACCTTAATACGACTCGGCAGGTACGTTTTGTTATGAGTGCAGAAACGAATAACGGGTACACTAACTCTACTCTCTCAGAGGAAGTACAGCCCACTATCCAAGTCGGTCGCAAGGAATTTCGAACAGCACTGAAGCACGGGATCGAACTCTATCACTCTGATAGCACGCCGAAGAAGCGCCTTGATCAGCGTGGAGGCAACAGTGGCTTCAGCCGGTACGCGAACGCTCGCGTTGAGGGGAAACTCGCTGAGGTGGCGTTCAGTCGATTCCTCGAGCGATTCTACGGCATCGAGTCCGAAGTCGATTGGCGGATCTACGGCGACTACAATCAGACGGATCACGGTGACGTCCGTTGCCTCTTTACGGATGAGGGACAGGAGGTTCCCCCGGCAGTGGAGTTTGATGTCAAGAAGACGAAGAGTTACAACTCGTGGCTCGCAATCCGTGAATCTATGTGGCAAAAACATCCGGAGGACGCCCCGATTGTCCTTTGCACGATGAATCTACAGGATGACGTCGACATCCGACAGTGGCAATCCTGGGATGAGTACCCGGCCGACGACTACGAGTTTGAGCAGCGGCTCCAAGACTTCGAGGATGACAATTTCCCACTTCCGGTGACAGTGGAGGGAGCCGTTTACAAGGACGAGTTCACCCATCGATTCGAGCAGGGCGATCGGCTTCACGATCCTGATGATCCGTCCTACAAATTCTCTGATGAGATGCGGATGGACAATAAGGCGATCCCAGTGCAGGATCTCGATGCGACGAAGGAACGGTGGGATCGCGTTGTGGGCGAGATCGTTGGTGATCACGAAATCACGTGGGAGCCTCTTTCAGGATGATGCAGCGAATTATGGTAATTGATCAGGATCACGATTGGTATGGTAGAGTTTGCCGTATTAAAGATATCAAGCGCTCTGGCATTGCACGTGTACGTACGTGTGGGTCTGATGAAACAAAGGAACTGTACACAGACCAGTTCATAAATTTTGATTCGGAGGTGGCACACGATTATGACTGACGGAGAAGAAACAATTAGTTTGATGGTAGAATCGTGCGACTATACACTCCGATGTGCCCACGCAGATTGTGGGTGGCACGTCTACTCCGAGGACATTGTCCTCGACGATAGCGACTTCATTGGAGAGTTGATAGAAGAGCACGTGGCCCAAGAGGGCCATGTGGACTATGCTGCCGATGTTGAGATTGCGATGCCTGATCTGGGCGTCGAGCGCACGGTGACGAAAGAATTCGAGATCGAGGGGTAGCATGAGTAACAAAGCCGAGTATAGTCACCGGACACCACTCTATCGAAATGATCCCGTCATCTGCATCGATCAGAAGAGCGTTCACTACATGTCCAAAGGAGAGATAAGTGAGATTCCACCTGAAGATGCCTGGCACGTTGACTGGTACGATGGTGGGCGAAGTATCATGCTCGACTATCAACTGATGTACTATGATCCACTCATCGCCGAGGACGAGGTAGTTTGTTGATGTCGACGTTCGACTACGACGGGAGAACAGAACTTCAAGTTGGTGATAGAGTGATCTGCATCTCTCCGAATGAGAAAAAGTACATGGATACAGGAATAATAATTAGTGAGATTCCACAGGATAGAATGTGGCTTGTAGATTGGGTTGGGGGAGCAACGACAAACGTCACAAGCATGAAGGATTCGGATTTGATGCATTACGATCCCCTCGTTGCCAGAGAAGAAGATCCACTCTTCTCTGAGCAGAAGTCTTATTAGTACCAAACACGTAACTAAAAGCGCCGAAGCGCTTTTGTCGCAATGTCTGCTGAGAACGCCGAGCAAGCCGAAATTGATGGTATAGACCTATCTTCGATTTCGAAGGAAGAGAACGAGAAACTACGAAAGAAAGCAGCGGAGCGTAGCGACGCTGATGCATTTGACGGACGTGGCGGATACGACGCCAGTAGCGTCGAAGACGCTGATTACGAGTTGTCTGATAATGTAGCCGAGGATCTAATCAAGTACGTCCGTTCGAACACGATCAAGAACGAGCAGCAGTTCCTCGTCGTGGCTCTGTCGTATCTGACGGGCTATTTCGAAGATAATTCGAATTTCGTGTGTGGTGTACTTATCGGGACGAGTTCCTCCGGAAAGAGCCACCTCCAGGGCAAGGTCGAGAACCTATTCCCGGATGACCATATGTACATGGCGACGACCGGGACGGAGAAGAGCCTGATCTACGACGGCTCGTGGAATGACTCGTACATCGCCTCGATGGACGAACTCCAGAAGCCCGGTGAGACCCTCATCGAGTTCCTCAAGTCCGTTCACGGGGATGACGAGCAGTTCGAGTACAAGGTTACTGCGGGTGACGCCCAGGACGGCAAGGATCGTGACGTCGATACAATCATCCGCGAGGCGAAGCCCTACTGGTTCCTCTACGCCCAGTACGAGCCCGACTTCGAGATGTGGAACCGCCTTTTGAAGGTCCCCGTCTACGAGAGCGAGACGAAGAACCGCGCCGTCGGCGCGATGAAGTTCGACCATGAACACCTCTCCCTCGGAGAGGATGATGACGTCGAATACAATTACGACTTCGAGGAGGGGGAGAAAGCCCTTCAGAAGCACGTTCTCGACGTCTGTCGAGAGGCACCGAAGCATGCCGTACTCCCGACTGGTGGGCCCGAGTACTCTTGGGACGTGTGGGACGTGTTCGAGCCGATCTTCCAGCACAAGCGCTCCGAGAGTAATCGGATCTACTCGATGGTGAACAACCTCGTCCGTGCGAGCGCCATGCTGAACTACAAAAATCGAGAGACGAAGCAGATCAAGGTCGACGGTGAGTGGGTCCAGGCAGTTGTGGCCGAGCCACAAGACGCTGCTAACATTCTGGCGTGCCGAGACGCCCTCATGTCAACGACCCACGAACTCGATCGGAAGAAAAAGGTTATTCTCACCGCCCTCGAGACCAAGGGTGGAACGAGCAACGAGGCCAACATCAAGCAGATTCAGGAGTATATTCGTGAATCTGACTCCGTTGAGGTGAAGCGGACTGAAATGCAACATATCCTCGACGATCTGGCTGATAACTACTTGATCTACAAGCACGAGCGTGCAGGAGACAATAACGAGCACATTTATGAATTCTTAGGCTGGGGCGAATTAAGACATGCACGCATCTTAGATTACCCCGACCACTTCAAAAACTGTACAAATCCCATTACAGGACAGGACTTCATTGAGTTCCATAAGGAACAGAAAGAATCGCTCGAGGCGAATGCTGCCGACTTCATGAACGGCGCGGAGTCCGAGGTGACTTCTGGCGGCGGTCAGAAGACGCTTGGTGGCGGTTCAAGCGGACGGGACGTAGATCTGACCGAGTACGAGGAGAACGTTCGCCAGCACGTCTACGATGCGCTCAACGGCGAGCACGTTACAGGGCTCGACAACATTCCGCTCGAGAAGTTCCTTGGACTTGTCGATCTCGATGACGAAGTGGAGAACTTCGACCCGGATGGGACTATCCTCGATCCGGATCACGATGTCTGGTACCAGCCGGACAAACCCGATGATTGGATTGTGACCGAGCGTGAGGCACGGCGTGAAGTGGAGCGGTCGATCCGCAAGTTAATCTCTGAGCGTGTGATTCTCGCCCCGAACAAGGAAACTGAGAAAGGCGAGATCAAGGAAGCCGAGATCACCGTGCTCTCCGAGAACGATTTGTAGCGCTTCGCGCTACAAGCGGCTAATGGTTCCGACACCAATAACTTTTTTATGACCGCGCGGGTACGTGGTCGTATGAGTGCAACATTCCGTGTAAGACACATGACCCGTGCAGGCCGTATCCGACAAATAAAAGTTGATGTAGATAACTTTCGCTTCCGCGAGGGAGGCTTTATTCAGATTCGTGAAAACGAGTGCACTGAATACATTATTCACGCCAGTCAAGTTTGTTGGATAGAGCGTGTTAATGGGGATGAGACGGTTGAAGAGGAGCGTCTCTTCGACATGCAGTTCGCCCGTGACGATTCTCTGTAACAATGGCACATGCGTACATCCTCCGTCATTCAACAAATGATGGGAAGGTTCGTCAAGTTCGCGTACAAGCGGATAGCATTTCGGTTGATGAGAGCATGATGAGATTCAAACTTGATGTTCACAATGACCTGTTTGCAGGCTCCGGATATGTCTATGGGGTCAACGTGCACGACATTATGTACTTCATGCGTGAGGATAGTGCTGGTGTAGAGGTGCAACGAGAGTTCGACCCTAACTCCGTATAGACACAAGACTTAATAGTACTCGCAAGGTAAGAATACGTATATGACAAGAGATACTGGTTACGACCCACGAGGCGCAGAGTTCACTGCCGACGTTCGACTCGACGAGGATCAGCACGATCTACTACATCGTGCGTTCGGCTCGAGTGTCGGTAATCACATCAAGAAGAAGCGAGACAACCTTTCGAACGAACTGTTCGATGTGTATCGTCAGTTCGTGGACTCGTACAGAGTGGATCACTTCGGCGAATTCCCGGAAGATGGTGTCTTCGTCGAGTTTACTATGGATGGACCGCAGTTCCAGACATTTACTGATTGTATCTCTGGAGAGGTTCAAGATCAAATTAGTATCCGAAACATCGAGAGTGCGGAGAAACTCTTCGAAGTATGGCTCGAGATCGCCAAGCAGATCGAATGGCAACTCGAGGAGGACTTCGACGAAGATCTCGATGGCATCGAATTTATAGCAGGCGGCCTCAGCGCTGACGAGGCGGGAGAGGCTCGTGAAGAGGCAATGAATACTCTCACCGACGTGTTCTCCAACACCGAGAGCGTTGAAGAGCAGGGCTCAGAGGGGCCTGATGAGAATTCATGGGAGGAGGTCTGGGAGATTGCGGAAGACGAGATCGAAGAGCCAGAGCATACGTGTACGTGTTGTGAAGGCGATGAGTGCCTCGTCACGCAATTCATCGACCCCGACACGGTAGAGAAGACGGCTGAGTCTGACGACCATAGGGATGTAACGTGGTACGAGTGT
>SDGW01000198.1_pt1 | contig 29437 bp, 26 predicted proteins | sample 2873831 | NCBI WGS metagenome assembly SDGW01 (sample SAMN08132700, study PRJNA421101) | hypersaline lake metagenome | isolation source: celular fraction 0.22 microns magnesium sulfate-rich crust from ephemeral... | place: Spain: Penahueca Lagoon, Toledo | collected 2011-07 | reverse complement strand
GGAGTCCTGAGTGTGATGGACGAGTCACGACAAACGTGACCGAGATGGTCTCCTCGGCGCGGTCAAGGACCTCACTCCTGTCCGTGTACGGTGTGTTCCGCCACGCGGCCTACGCAGGCTCGGTTCGATGGGATGGCCGCTCACTCGTCGGACTCGCGGGCTCCCTTTACCTGGGCGATGTGTGTGAGCGTCACGAGGCCGAGGCCGCCGACGAGGTTCCCGGCCGTGACGACGACCGTCGTCGCGGCCAGCTCTCCGAGCCTGATCGGGGCGCCGAACGCGATCCCGAACGTGACGTGCAACACGGTGACGATGACGTGGCTAAACGGTCCGAGCGTCAGCAAGAACCCGACGACGTACGCCATCGCGATGCGACTCCCGACGCTGTTGACCGCCGAGAGCATGAACGAGAGCAGCGTGACGAGGGCGCCGCCGGTGAACGCCTTCACGAACTCGGCGGCGGCGTCGCGACGGATGATCTCCTTGGCGACGAGGGTCAGTTCGTGGGGCGCTCCGTGCGGCAGCGCGCCCTCGACCGACAGGAGGAACACGAAGGGGACGCCGCCGACGAGGTTGAGTACGAAGGTGACGCTCCACAGGCGCAGGAGCGGCCCGACCATCCACGAGTCGTCGTTCTCGACCGCCGCTGCGACCGGATCGAAGAAGTTCTCGTTGAACAGTTCGGCCCGTCCGACGATCAGGAACGTGAAGCCGACCGCGAATGCGAGCCCGCCCGCGATCGTCGCGAGGCGGCCGAACTGCGGCTTGACGATCGCTTCGACGATGCCGAGCGCGGCGAAGCCGAAGACGATTGTGAACCCGGCGATGAAGCTCGTCGACACGAGTTCCAGCATCGACTGGTCGAGGCGTCGTTGCCCCTCCTCAACGGCTCGCTGGAAGATCTCGGACGGATCCGGTGCTACCCCCACGGTTTCCTTGGCTACGCGCCGGCCAAAAACCTCCGGGGCAAAACACTTCGACCGGAGAACGGCGACAATACTTTTTTCGCTTGGCCTCGCCTGTGACCCAAGGATACCCCGTGTCTCAGGAATAGACCGAGGACCTGCCGGGCAGCGAGGAGGAGTAGCGCGAGCGCCTCCACAATGAGGAGTACCGCATCCTGCGGGAGTGGCTCACCCCCTTCCTTTGGCAGAGCGAGAATTTCGGGGGCAGGTCGATCTCCCGGCACTGTATAAGTTCGAAATTCAGGGCGAACGACAGCGGACGCACGGCCGCAGCAAGGTCAGCCTGCTGGGGCGGGCCCGTCATGGCCTACGTTATCGTTATCGCGACGGTCGCAGGACTGCTCGCCTCCTACGGGCACTTATCGGGAGTGCCGACGGCGATACTCGTCAAAGACGGTCATCGGGGACCTGCCGTCCTCCGTCGGCGCGAGCACGGCCCGGATCCTGATTGTGTGATCACTGATGCACTGCCTCGCTGACGGCGGATCTGAGGGCGACTCCGAAGGCTCCGGAGACAATTCCGGCCCGGACGACGACGGTTCGTCGACCGCCGAACGCACGGCCACCGTCGTCAACGTCCTCGTCTTCTCGTTCGTCGCCTGGCGGGCGGTCACGATAGCCGAGGGGCCGCCGCGCGCACACGTCGCCGAAATGACGCCCACCGAGGACGGCGTCCGCGCTGCAGTGGTCGTGATCAATCCCTCGGACGATGGTTTGACTCAGGTGACCGCGCGTCCAGTGTGGCGAGTCGTCTACCGAGGTCACGTTCTCGACCGTTCCGCCAGGCGACGAGCGGAGGGCGCACGTTCTGTGTGCGAATGATGCTCGCTCGCTCGACGCAACCGTATCCTCGTGGATTGAAGCGTGACCACCGATCCCGCTCAGAGGCTAACTTCGAGCATCGGAAGGTCTCATTTGTCACCGTGGCTGCTGTGGCACGGGGCGGGGCACGACCGTTAATCGCCCTCGTCCCAACCACTAACCGGCTCCGGGCATTGGATTCGACATGGTCGCGGAGTCGGACGCGACGCTGGAATCGGGGCCTGACGAGGCCGTCGATCGGAGCGACGACCGACTCGCGGCGCTCCAGGAGTGGGTCCTCCTGACGGGCGACCGTAACTACATCGCAGCCGGGTTGCTCGCGGGGGTCTTCCTCGTGACGACCGCTATCGAATTCCTGGTTGGGCCCCGGGGGAGCGAGTCTGCACCGATGTTCTACATGGCGAGCGCCATCGTCGGCGGGAACTTCACCCTGCTCACCATCGTCATCTCCATCAATCAACTCGTCATCTCTCGGCACCTGAGCGCGCCCGGCGAACTCCAAGACGAGATCGCGAACACGGCCGAGTACCGCGACGCCGCCATCGGACTCCTGGAGACGGACACCGCGCCCGTGACGCCTCCGTCGTTTCTCGAACTCCTCCACCGCGGCGTGCAGGATTCGGTCGACCGCCTCCGCGCCCACGAGGCTCACCTGCCCGCCGAGCCGAGGGCGGCCCTCGACGACCTGCTCGACGCCATCGAGCGCCAGGTCGACGAGACGACCCGCCTGCTCCAGGACTGTGAGCCCGGTATCTTCGAGGCGCTCGTCATCACGCTCGACACCAACTACTCCACGGACATCCACCAGGTCTGGCAGGTCCGGACGAGATACGACGAGGAACTCGACGCGGAGGCAACGTCGGCGCTCTCGTCACTGGTCCGTCGGCTCAAGCAGATCGACGTCGCGAGGCAGTACCTCAAGACGCTGTACATTCAGGAGGAACTCTCGCGGCTTTCCCGGCACCTGTTGTACGTCGGGGGGCCGACCATCGTGTTCGGCGTCGCGCTCCTCCAGCTATTCGTAACCACGGAGACGACCGTGGTCGCGTCCAGTGCGTTCTCGTTCCTCGTGCCCGTGTTCGCCACGGTCGGCATCGCGCCGCTCGCGCTACTGTTCGCCTTCGTCCTCCGGCTCTCGACCGTCTCGGAGCGTACCGTCGCGGTCACGCCGTTCACGACACCGACGCAAGAGCAGCAACCTGACATGAAAGCGGACGCGACCGACCAGCCAGCAAGTGAGGAGTGACACTGCAGCACGAGGCGACCACTGACAGACCGGTGGACGGGAGCAAAGTCACCGGAGGCCCCTGTCCTGGATCTGGTGGCGATTCTGTCGGTCGCCGTACGCTGCGTACAGGGGGAGATTCGCCAGTGGTTTCGGTGATCGACGCTTCCCGACGCCGCCACTAGTCAGGATGTGATCAGTTCCCGGCAGGGGAGAGTGAACGTCTCAGTTTCTGCTCGTAATGCCGACGAAGGCCAATATGGGCCTTTTCTGGCTGTAGTACCGTAGTCTAAACGCCATGGCTGAATCAGAGACATCTCAGATTCGACCACCGTCTGCAGGAGAATGGCAAACAAACGGGGTGAGAGCGCTCTAACTAGCGTCGGGACCCATGCAAGGCTGTGGGTCATGGACCGACCTAGATCGCTGTCGCACCGGCGGCGACGGGCAGTGCGATACCGGATACCGCCGGTCATCGGCGTGTCGACCGCGGACGGACAAACCGCGTTGACAGTGATGTCGTACTGCGCCAGCTCCATCGCCAGCGTCTGCGTGAGGCCAATCACGCCGTGCTTAGCGGCCGTGTAGTGGCCGAGCCCCGGCGAGGCGACGAAGCCGGCAGTCGAGGACGTGTTGACGATCCGCCCGCCCTCGTCGCGCTCGATCATGTGGTTGCCGACGTGCTTGGCGCACAGCCACATCCCCTTGAGGTTCACGTCGAGCGCCTGATCCCACGTCGCCTCGTCGATTTCCATCAGCGCGCCCGGCGGCGCGACGCCGGCGTTGTTCGCGAGGATGTCGATCCGGCCGAACTCGTCGATCGCCTCCCCCACGGCGCGCTCGACGTCCGCCTCCTTCGAGACGTCCATCTGGACGCCCAGCGCCTCCTGCCCCCGCTCTTCGACCATCGCGACGGTCTCGGCCAGATCGTCCTCGCCCGACATGTCGTACTGGGCGTCGTCCGGCGTCTCGCAGATGTCGGTCGCCACTACGTCGGCACCGTTCTCGGCGTAGTGGACGGCGTGTGATCGTCCCTGCCCTCTCCCTGCCCCCGTGACGAACGCAACCTGTCCGTCGAAGTCGTACTCTACCATGTTCTCTCTGGTGAGAAGTCCACGGCCGAACACAAAACCGTGACACCGCCGGCCGGGAAGCTATCGGGGACCGTCCCAGGCTCGCCGAGAACAAGCGAGGGATGGTCGACTGGCGGCTCGAGGATCTGGGGAACAGGTAGCTACGGCGTCGAGACGCCGCGGTTCGGGTGACGGTGAGGGTGTCTGGACACCATCACGAAGCGGCGCCTCAGTCGTCTGCTGTCGGCGTGGGGGCCGCACGGGCGTTCTCGATCAGTTCCTGCACGTCTACCCGGCGTCCCTCCTCTGCGGCGCGGTACGCGGCCTCCGTCAGCGCGGTGATCTCGAGGCCGACCTCGCCGGGCACCGCGGGCTCGTCGTCGCCGCGGACCGACGCAAGGAAGTTCTCGAGTTTCCGATCGGTCAGCGTTCCGAAGTCCGTGTTCTCGGTGATCTCCGTCTCGTAGGTCGTCGCCCCCTGCTCGGCGACGCGGATGCGCTCGCCGTCGAATGTGATCCGACCTTCGGTGCCCCAGATCGCGTACGACTCGGCAGGCTCGCCGTCGATTCCGTCGCCGCTGACGGAAATACTCGCGGTCACGGGGCGACCGTCGCGCTCCAGCGAGAGCGCGAGGGCGGCGTCGGTGTCGACGCCCGGGCTGTCGAACTCCATCTGCGCGGAGACGGATCGGGGTTCGGTACCCGTCGTCCACAGCAGGGCGTCAAGCAGGTGCGATCCCGAGTCGTACAGCTGACCGCCGCCGGACAGCGACGGGTTCGCGCGCCACGTGTCGCGCTGGAGGTCGATCCAGTCCTGGGACAGGACAGCGTTGGCGGCGTGGACCTCGCCGATGCGCCCGGATTCGACGATCCGCGTGATCTCGGCGAACGCGGGGTGGAAGCGGCGCTGGTAGCCGACCTGAAGGACGCGGTCGCGCTGGCGGGCCGTGTCGATCAGGTCGACGGCGTCGCCGACGTCGGTCACCATCGGCTTCTCGACGAACACGTCGACGTCCGCTTCGAGGAGCGCCGTCGCCTGCTCGTGGTGGAGCGCGTGCGGCGTCGCGACCAGCGCGGCATCGATGTCGTGTGCGTCCAGTACCGAGTCGATATCTTCGTAGCTGGGAGCGTCGAACGACGCTTCGAACGACGCTCGCGCGTCATCCGAGACGTCGACGCCAGCGACGATGTCGGCGTCAAGGTCCGAGAGCGATCGGAGGAGAACGTGACCGAGGCCGCCGAGGCCGACGGTCGCGATAGCGGGTGGCATTCGCTGCCGACTTGGCGGGTATCGGTAAATCCCTTCTGGCTCGCCTCCGCGATCCCCTCCGCCGGCGGACAGTTTCGGCGCGTCGAACCGTCGCTCCCCGACCGACTATATCGTCGCTCGTCGTATCTCCGACACGTTCCGACTGATGCACGTACTCGTCGCGGCCCACGACTTCTACCCCGATCCGGGCTCTGGAGGGACCGGCAGGTACGTCTACGAGACCGCCCGCCGATTGGTCGAGCGCGGGCACCGGGTGTCTGTCGTCACGCGCCGGCGAGGCGACGTGCCACGCCGCGGAACCGTGGAGGGAATCGAGGTCGCGCGATACGACTGTTCGATCGCCGAAGAGTGGGCGGGGTCGATCGCCGGTCAGCTCCCGCGCGCGGCGCGCGCCACAGCATCCGCAGTCGACGATCTGACCGGCGGTCGACCGGACCTGCTTAGCGTCCAGGGCCACGTCACTGGGTTGCTGGTCGATCGAGCGGTCGACGTCGCCGTCCCTCGTGTCGCGACGTTCCACAGCCCCTGGCCGACCGAGTACCGGATACGTACCCGAGAGTCGGAGCTGACGCCGTGGCGCCGAGCGCTCAACGTCGAACTGCGCCTGCTCGCCGAGTGGCGATTGCTCTCTCGGTGCGATCGTATCGTCACGCTCAGTGAGTACATGGGCGAGGAGTGCCGCCGCGTGTACGGCCTGCCCCGCGAATCCGACCACGCGGTGATCTCCGGCGGGGTTGATATCGAGCGGTTTCGGCCGGACGCTGGAACGTACGCGCCGATCGCCGGCCCCGACGACGACGCGACGGACGCGGACGTGACGGTCGCGACGAACGGTGGAACGTCGAACGGCGGCGGTATCGCGTTCCTCACCGTCCGTCGGCTCAGCCCGCGAATGGGCCACGGTCTGCTTCTGGAGGCGTTTGCGAAGGTTCTCGATCGATATTCTGGCGCTCGTCTGTTCGTCGCGGGCGACGGCCCGCTCCGCGACGATCTGGAGCGCCGGGCCGAGTCGCTGGGTGTCGAGGACCAGACGACCTTTCTCGGGTACGTTCCGGACGAGGACCTGTCCGCCGCGTACGCGACCGCGGACGCGTTTGTACTTCCGACGACGGAACTCGAGGGGTTCGGGCTGGCGACGCTGGAAGCGCTGGCATCAGGGACTCCGGTCGTCGGCACGCCCGTAGGTGGTACCGCGGAGGTACTCGGGCCGTTCGTCGATCGACAGGGCGTGCCGGACGAGTTACTTCTCTCGACAGTCGACGCGGTCGAACTCGCTCGGGGGATGGCTACGCTCGCCGACCTCGCCAGTGACGACCTCGCGTCGCTCGGCCGAGCTTGCCGGCGCTACGCCCGAGAGCGGTACGCGTGGGGACGTACTGTCGACCAGTTGGAGGCGTACTATCGTACCGTCGCGTGATCGCCTTTCACTAATCGACCGGTCGGTGATAGCCGCACGCGGGACAGTAGATCTCCCCGGAGGTGACGACGAGGAGGCTCCGGCGACACTCGCAAACGGGACCGATCGAAACCCCAGATTCCTCGGCGATGGCGCCCACCGTATTCTGAAGTTGTTCGATCTCTTCCCGAGCGGTTTCGAGTTGGTCACTCACCTCGTCCAGTCGCGTGCGTACCTCTCGGCCCGAGTAGCTACCAGGGGAGCCCATAGGACTGCTTCGCCGGGCCGGGAGAAAACCCGAACTGCCTATTGGTGGCGGATTGGTGTTAGATAGCACACTATGCCCGACGCGGTGCGGGCAAGCGTATAAACTCCGCGAGGTCGCCACTGAGGCACACCGTCACCCGGCAGCGCGCCGATCGGAGGTGCAAGACTAGTGCGTGTGCTACTCATACCCGAAGTGTATCGACCGGGCGGCGCGACGAGCAGCGGCACCGTCCGGGACGCGGCGTCGTGGGTCGAAAAGTGGCTCGCGTTCGACGACTCGTTGCACGTCTACTGGCTATTACCGCCCCGAGAGCGCGCCCAATACGACGAGGAGGACGTTCACGCCGATCGCAGCCGGGTCACACTGATTGAGGCGACGCCCTTCATGGCCGACGATCCCGACCGCGGCCTGTTCACCGAGGGCGGGTACAGCGAGGGGGAGCTCCGCGCGCTGCGCGAGTCGATTTTCGACCGGAACGGCTACGTCGACATCGTCATCGATCAGCGCCGCACCGGCCGGACGGAACTGTACAAGTGGCTCCTCGAGTACACCGATCACTGGGCTTCCAGGGTTCGTCCGTTCGACATCGTCGTCAACGTCCACGACATGCAGTTCCCGTTCAAGTACCGGTGGTGTTCGTATCGGAACCGATACCAGTTCCTCTCGGAGCTGTGCGGCACACTGTTCGCCGACGGCACTTGGTACACCGCAGGGATCGACGCCGCGGGGGCGCTGATGGCCGCCGATCGGCTGTTCGCGCCCGAGGTCGTCCGGCGGGCGTTCTCCGAGACCGTGATCGCGGGAAGCCCTATCGAGTTCGGTCGATATGCGGAGGATTACCACGATTCTCCCCACCGCTTGCATGCCGCCGGCGCCCTGTGGGAGAAGAAACACGCCGACCTCGTGCTTGACGTCGGTCGCCGACTCCACGACGAGTTCGGTATCCGGACGATCCTCACGAGCATGGAACAAATCCCGGCGGAGTACCGCGACCGCCCGTGGGTCGACGCGTACTCGGAGGCGTCGCGAGATACCTACGAGCGAGCGCTCAGTGAGGGCGACCTGGCGATCTGCGCGAGCGAGTATGAGACGATGGCGCGCACGCCGTTCGAGCAGGCGGCCAACGGCCAGGTGCTGCTGTTGCGCGACGAACCGTGGATTTACGACTGCGTCCCCGAGAACTACGCGCTGGCCGTCGACGCGGACGACCTCGCGACGCTCGCCGCGCTCGTCGTCGAGCGCTGGGACGAGGCGGTCGCGGAGAACCGCCGGATGGTTGAGCACTGCAGGGACGTTCGCGCGCCGACGGCGTGCGGCCGGCGAACGTACGCTGACCTCCGTCGGCGCGTCCGGACCAAACGCGAGCGCTACGACGCCCCGGCGGTGACCGACGTCGTCGAGCGTGCCGCAGCCGACGTAGCGGACGAGTCGTCCGATAGCACCACCGGCGCATCAGACAATGCCACAGTAGAACAGGTCCGCGAAGCGAGCGGTCGGATACCGATCGACGGCCTGCTCGTCCGAACCGCCGAGTACACTAATGGCCGGCCGCTAACCGAGTACGAGAGCGTTGCCTTCGTCGACGTGATCTACGCGTTACGGTCGCTGGGGTACGAAGACGTCGGCAATCCTGGGACTCCGGTGTTCCGGAAGACCGTCGAGTGAGAGGCGGACACTTCGATCGGTCCGGCGTCGAACGGCCGAACACCAGCGTGCTTTGGCGCTACGCCTTCGTGGACTGCGGCCGTTGCTCTCAGTGAGGATTCGCCAGCTCATGGACAGTCAGAACGCCCAAAACGAGTCCACCCTCGGCCTGTCCCGAGAAGAGCAGTGGGTGCTCCATCACGTAATGCTCGACAGTATCGAGATGGAATCGCGCGCGCCCGAAAACGCCGATCCACCGCCCCTGGCGGTGTATCAGGTCTTCGAAAAGCTCGATACCGGAACGCGCCGGTTCACGGGGCACGAACGCCGGTGTATCCGGGACGAGCTGCGTCGGTACGCCGACGCAGAGAATACTCCGGACCGCGACAAGCCGATCGCGAAGAGCATCCTCGACCGGCTCGAAAGACGAAAATCCGCAATCTTGTAGAGACTCAATTCGGGGACGGCCTTCCGTTCCACGGTGAGCCGATCGCCGTCTCGGGCGATATCAGGCGGTCGGCCGTTTCACCGCCCGCCGGCCGTTCAACCGCTCGGCGACGACCGACCGAATCTCGTCTTTGAACCGTTCGCGCCCGAACCGCCGGCGGATCATCTCGGGATCGGTCCGTAGCTCCCGCTGACGCGCGGGCGATTCAGACAGTACGCGGTCGATCTTCTCCACCGCGTCCGACACGGACTCATACTGGAGCTCCGATTGGTCGTCGACGATCACGTGCTGGCCGCCGTGCGCAGGAACGAACGGAATCGCCCCGCCGGCGGCCAGTTCCGCGACCGCCATGCCGAAGTGCTCGTACTCCTTGCCGTGGATGCCGTACCGGTGCGAGCAGATCCGGTCGACGAGCTCCAATCGATCGATCTCTCCCTCGATATCGACGTACGGGCGTTCGGCGGCCATTGCGTCGACTTCCGCGCGGTACTCCTCGTCGACCGTCGGACCGATCACGTGCAGGTGGACGTCGTGGCCGCGCTCGCGGGCCCCGTCGACGATCTCGATAAGCTCGCGGATGCGCTTGCTCCGCTCGATGCGTCCGACCGTTACGAATCCGCGTTCGCGCCGATCCCAGGGATCGGGGTCGAACTCGCTCGTGTCGACGGGTGGGTACACGACCCGGGGTCGCGTCCCGTAGGCGTCCTCAACGACGTCGGCCGTCCAGTCGGAGTTCGCCAGCAGCGCGTTCGAGCGGATGTCCTCCAGATCCACGCCTGCGACGCGCGTACACAGCCGCTCGTAGGCCGAGTCGTCTTCCACGGTCGGATGGAAGATGTGCTCGCGGTTGTCGAGACTGACGGTCCAGTCGAACGGGAAGTGGATGTACTGAACGGAGTCGGACTCCAAGCCGAGCTCGTTGATCGTGCTCACGAGCAGGTCGAACTGGTCGGCGTGGTTGCGGGCGTACCGCCCCAGCAGCGCGTTCTGGAGGATGTAGTATTTCAATCCGTACGTTTCGTGGAGTTTCGGCGCGAGGTGGCCCGCTCGCCGGATTGTCACGTCCGTAACGTCCGTGTTGAAGTAGTCGTTGAGCTCATCGATGTCGGGGTCGGTCAGCGTCAGCAGCGTCACGTCGTGGTCATCTTCGAGCGCTTCCAGCACGTTCATCGCCACCGCCTCCCCGCCCCCTTTCGACATCAAGTCCATGTGTACTACGGCGATCTCTGACATAGCGGTTCCCCACCTAGACAGCCGATACGGGGCGTCAAATACGGCTGTTCATCGTAACATGTTCAATCAATTTTGCCGGTAACCGTCATTCTCCCATCATCGGACGATTGGCCCCGGTTACTCGTCACCCCGCCGCCGTCACCAGTAATCGTCACCGGAGATCCGCACTCCGACCGAAGTGGTACTATCGATGATGAGTATGCGTCATCCACATGAGAACATAATCTTGGAGACGCATCGGAGAGTACGTTCACCGTTCGTACGGGGCGTCTCACGGCACACGTTGGATTGGTCGCCCTACGCTGGTGGTAATCCTGTTAACCCCTGATAAGCTCGTCTTAGGATGCAGCACGTAGCTATCGGGTGCCAACGCATAAGACGCCGATCGTTGGTCATCAACCCGTATGAGCGACGACTCCGGCAACAGTAACACTACGACGGACCACGACACGATCAGAGAGTGGGTCGAGGAACGCGACGGCCGGCCTGCGAGGGTCGAGGGGACGGGCGACGGCGACGGCGGGCTCCTCAGGATCGACTTCGGCGACAGCGACGACGATCTGGAAGGAATCTCCTGGGACGAGTTCTTCGAGGCGTTCGAGGAGAACGACCTCGCGATGGTCTATCAGGAGGAGACCAGCGGCGGAGAGGAGAGTCGATTCGCGAAGCTAGTCAGTCGCGACGACGCCTGAGCACCGTGCTCGTCAGCGTCGTCCTCCCGGTGTACGAGCGCGCGCCGGTCGTCGGCGACGCCGTCGAGAGCGCCCTTAACCAGACGTACGAGAAATTGGAGCTGATCGTCGTCGACGGCGGGTCGAGCGACGGTACCGTCGAAGTCGTCCGGTCGTTCGACGACGAGCGGATCGAACTCCTCACGAGGGACGAACCCGGCGGTGTGAGCAGCGCACGGAACGCGGGCGTCGAGGCCGCCGACGGGCGGATCGTCGCATTTGTCGACTCAGACGACCAGTGGCATCCTGACAAGCTCGAACGCCAGGTCGAGGCGTTCGAGCGCGACCCCGCCCTCGGCGTCTGTTACACCGGGCTGACTAAGGACTACGGGGAGCCGCTGACCCGCGGCGGGGCGTCGGGCCGGATCTTCGATGCCGTTCGTCGCATGGCGGTCCCCACATATACGTCGACGCTGGCGGTGCGCCGCGACGCGTTCGAGGCGGTCGGCGGCTTCGACGAGGCGCTGCCCTGCTTCGAGGACTGGGACCTCTGTCTCCGCCTCGCGCGCGACTATGAGTTCCGGTACCTCGATGAGTCGCTCGTCGTCAAGGGGACCGGCGGCGACAACATCTCCGCCGAGCCCGAACGCCTCGCCACGGCGGTCGAACGTCTCGAAGCCAAGCACGACCTCCCAGTGGAGACGCGCGCCCGCCTCTGGAACGATGTCGGCGTCACCCACTGCGAGGCGGGAGCGCTCAGGGAGGCTAGACCGCACCTGCGCCGGGCGCTTCGGATTGATCCGGTCCAGCCGAACGCCGTCGCGGCGCTCGCCCTGTCGTACGGCGGGTCGACGCGGCTGTTCGACGCCGCGATGGGTCGTGTGTACGCCCTCGAACGGTTCGTCGACCGACTCGGCACAGGAAGCGAGAAGACGACGTAGACGCCGGCTCCGCAGCGACGAGACCCACGCCAAGATGAGCGAGACCGCTTCGGGATCGGACGGCCGCCGCAGCGTCGACGCGCTGGAGCGGTGGTTCCTCCTCAGCGGGAACCGACTGTTGGTGTCGCTCGTCGTCCTGCTCGGGATCGGCCTGGCGTTCGTCGCGACCGCGGCGCTCGGCCTCGCGACGGTGACGAGACCGTCTCGCATGATGTGGTACCTCAACGGCACCGTCAACGGGCTGTTGACGCTCGTGCCGATCGCGGTGGGCGTGAACCAGATCGTCCTCAGCCACGAGTTCGGCTCGATACAGGATCTCTACCAGCGCCGCACGGACGTCACGGAGTTCCGGGAGCGCGTCGAACGGCACACCGACGCTCCCGTCACGTCGTCGCACGCGTCCGACCTCTTCGCGACGCTGCTCGCGGCCGTGTCGGAGACCGCCGCCGAGCTTCGCCGCGGGCGCGACGGCTCGGCCGGGCGAGCGAACGAACGCGCGAGCTGGGAGGGCGACGAACGGCCGAGCGAGGGAGTGGACGACCACTCGAGCGAGGAGGTCGACGAACGCCTGGCCGAGAGGATCGAGTCTGTCGCACGCTCGATCGACAAGGAGGCAACCCGTGTGAACGCCGAGCTGACGGGGGACGACCCCGACATGCTCCGGACGCTGTTGATCGTCCTGACGTACGACGACTCCAGTAGCTTCGACGACGTGCGTCGGCTCCGTCACGAGATCCCTGACACCGATCGGGACGCCGCGGAGCGGCTCCAGCGGATCGAGGAGCTGCTGTCCGAGATCGACGCCGCGCGGCAGTACCTCAAGACGGTGGTCGTCGAACGGCAGCTGGCGCGGCTGTCCCGCCTACTCGTCTACAGCGGGCTGTTCAGCGTGACGGTCGCCCTGCTCGGAATCTTCACGTACCGCGACGTCGCGGGCGTGACGGCGCCCCACGCCGTGCTGGTGGTCGCGGCGGGGCTCCTCGTCGTCGCGACGCTCCTCCCGCTCGCGATCCTCAGCGCGTACATCCTCCGCGTGGCGACGATCGCGCGGTGGACCGCGGCGTTCGGCCCGTTCGTGCCGGGGTCCGACCGCTAGTTCCGGCGACGGATCGTTCTCGCTTCTCACGACTGCTCGGTGTCCGGACTACCCCCGTCCCCTACAGTTACGGACCGAGCCGTTGGCGTCGGGCACATGGCAACGCCGCCGAACGTGCTTCTGATCGTCGTCGACGCCTGCCGCCCGGATTACCTCTCGCCGTACGCGAACCGCGACGGCGGTGGCGGTGCGAACGGCGCGGGCGATGCGAGCGGCGCGGACGATGCGAGCGGCACGGACGATGCGAGCGGCACGGACGGCGCGATCGACGAGTCCGGCGCCGTCGACGCCCGCACGCCGGCGATCGAGTCGCTGGCCGAGGAGGGCACCGTGTTCCGACGGGCGATCAGCGCCGCACCGTGGACGCTGCCCAGCGTGACGAGCGCGCTGACCGGGCTGCGGCCCGCCGAGCACGGCGCGACGTCGCGGCAGTTCGCGATGCGGCGCGGCGAGACGGTGACCCGCCAGCTCTCCGCGTCGGGGTACGAGTGCGTCCACCTCTCGCCGAAGACCTGGATTGGCGACTGGCTTCCCCAGGGCCGGGGGTTCGACCGCGTCGAGGAGTTCACCGGCCCGCGCCACCGATACTTCGACGGCGGCGCCGACGTGCGGCGGCTCTCGGCGGGCGTCGAGCGCGGCCCGGAGTGGTACGCGACGGTCCTGCGCCGCGCGCTACGGTCTGACTCCCCGCTCCTGAGCCTCGCGAACGTCGCCGCCTACAGGGCCGGCGAGGCGACGGGCGACGTCTGGCTCGACGACCTGCGGGCGAGCGAGCGCGCCGCCGAGCGGGCCGACGACTGCTTCGACGATCTGTCCGCCGACGACCGTCCGTTCTTCGCGTACGCGCACCTGATGGACCCCCACCTGCCGTTCTACGTCCCCGAGGAGTTCCGGTCCGACGTCCGGCCGCCGGGCTGTGCCGACTACGAGGCGGAGGTCGAGTGGTTGCAGGAGCTGATGGACGACCTCTGGGCGATCCGCCTCGGGGAGCGCCGCCTCGACGACGACGAGCGGACGTTCCTGCGAGCGCGGTACGCCGACGAGGTCCGGCACGCCGACCGCGCCGTGGGGCGCATCCTCGATAGCCTGGAGCGACACGGCCACGCCGACGACACGGTCGTGATCTTCGCGTCCGATCACGGCGAGCACCTCGGCGAAGCGTACGACGAGTGGCAGAGCGGGAAGTACGGCGGCCGGACGCCGCTGGACCACCAGACGTCGATCCGGTTCCCGCTCGTCCGCGTGCCCCTGATCGTCCGTCGGCCGGGCGCACAGGGGGAGACGAGGGACGCGCTCGTCCAGACCCACGACGTCGCGGCGACGATCAGGGACGTCGCCGGACTGGACCACGATCCCGCGCGGTCGCTGCTGGACCACGACGGGCGCGAGGTCGCCGCCGCGGAGTACTCCGGCGTCGTCCCCTCGCATCCGCCCGAGGGCGTCCGCGACGAGCGGCTGTTCGCCCCGCGTCGGACCGCCATCGCCGGCGACTGGAAGCTCGACGCCGTGGGCGATCGCCTCCGGGCGCGCAGGATCGACTGGGCCGCGAACGCGACCGACGGCGCCGCGTTCGGGGACGTTCCGGACGACCGGCTGGCCGCGCTGGGACGCGGGTTGGCCGAGGTCGGCGTCGACCCGGCGCTGCTGGCCGACGAGCTGACCGACGCGGCCGACCGCGCGTTCGATCCGGGAGACTTCGGCGACGGCACGGCGTTCGGCGACGGCCGCGCGGCCGGCGACCGCCGGCAGGGAGACGACGACGTTGCAGTCGACGAGCGCGACGAGATGCCGACGGCCGTCGAGGAGAATCTGCAGGATCTGGGGTACCTGTAGCGTGCGGATCTGTATCCTTTCGGACGGCTACCCGCCCTGGGACCGCGGCGGCGCCCAGCGGATCGCCGCGCAAGTCGCCGAGGGGTACGCCGAGCGGGGCCACGACGTGGCGGCGATCTCGACCGTCCCCGACCGCGAGGACGTCGGCACGTCCGTCCGTGGCGGTGTGACAGTCCACCGGCTCTGGACGCCGCGGCCCCGAGCCGTCCTACCTTATGCGACGATCCACAACCCGCTGGTCGCCGGCGAGTGCGATCGTCGCCTGGCGGAGTTCGACCCCGATGTCGTCCACGCGCACAACGCCCACTGGCTTTCGAACGCCGCCCTCCGCGCGGCCGCCGAGCGCGCGCCAGTCGTCAAGACGTACCACGACGCCGGCACCGTCTCCTACGGTGAGCTCACTGGGTTCGTCGAGCGCGGGCCGCCGGACGACGACCCGATTCCGACCGAGGCGTACCGGGCGTCGCCTGCGTATCAACTCCGCAACGAGAGGCTCCGCTACTTCCCGCCGCGGAACGAGTTGAACCGCAGGTGTCTCCACCGCTCGGTCGACCTCGGCGTCGCCGTCAGCGCGGAGCTCCGGCGGGCGCTGACCGCGAACGGGATGCCCTGTCGGGACGTGATCCACAACGGTATCGACGCCGACGCGTTTGCGACCGGGCATGATCATGCCGGTGTGTTCCGCCAGGAGTACGACCTTGGCGAGGACCGAATCGTGCTGTTTGGCGGCCGGACGAGCTACAATAAGGGCGGCTGGCACCTCGCCCGAGCGTTCCGCCGCGTCGCCGCCTCACTCGACGAACCGGTCCGACTCGTGGTGACCGGCGACGAGAAGTACGTCCCGGAGATGCGCGAGGCGGCCGGTCAGTACGGGGACCGGATCCTCTCGACGGGATGGATCTCTCGCGAACAGCTCCGGGGCGCATTCCGCGCGGCCGACGTTGTCACCTCACCGTCGGTCCACCTGGATCCGTTCCCCACCGTCAACCTTGAAGCGTTCGCCAGCGGCACGCCGGTCGTCACGTCCCGGTACGGCGGCGCCAAGGAGCTCGTCGACCACGGCGAGAGCGGCTTCGTCGTCGATCCACTGGCGATCGACGAACTGGCGTCCGCGCTGAAGCGGCTCCTCGCCGATCCGGACGCCGCCGCCGAGTTCGGCGCGACCGGACGCCGCACAGTGAGAGACGAGTTTACGGTCGAACGACAGATCGAGGCCTACCTCGACGCGCTACGGTCAGTCGCATGATTCGTCGCGGAAACGTGTTGACAACAATATACTCCTAAGGTATTGCTAACGAAGGCGACGTGAGCCAACGGGCAATTACTCGCTCTCTCGGCACCGACGATTGCGAGGCCGACGGACCGACAGTACACGATTGCCGAGCGTCCTTTTTGTTCCGTCGACGGTGTACGAGAACGTTTCAGTGATACCGCATTACACTCCCGCTTCAGCGCTCGAGCGGGCTGAAAACGGTCTCCCCGGTTTTTAGCACTGGACGTGGGACCGAGAAACGATGTTCTTTTTCACGGACCGGCCAGCCGCCGACGGATCTGAGAGCGGTGTCGTCCGAGTGGCAATGAGATACGATCGAACGCGCCGCCGGCCCCTCCGACAGCGAGGCGGGTCGCCATGAGCGGAACGGGCGTCTGGCTGATCGGCGCTCGGGGAAACATCGCGACGACGGCGATCGCCGGGGCCCGGTCGATCGCCGCCGGCGAAACCTCCGAAACCGGGATGGTCACCGAACGCGAGCCCTGCGCGGCGCTGGAGCTGCCGGCGACCGACGATCTCGCGTTCGGCGGCCACGAACTACGCGAGCGGCCGCTCCCCGAGGCCGCCCGGACGCTCTCGGAGAACAACGGCGTCCCCGACCGGTCGACGCTGGAGGCGGTCCGCGACGACCTGGCGGCGATCGACGACCGCGTCGAGCGGGGGACGGCGCTCAACGGCGGTGAGGCGGTCGCGGAGCTGGCGGACCTCGAACCGCTCGAAGCCGACCGCACCGTCGGCGAGGTCGTCGAGCGGCTCCGCGAGGACTACGCGGCGTTCGAGCGCGAGCAGGATCTCGATCGCGTCGTGGTCGTCAACGTCGCATCCACCGAGCCGATCCCCGCCGACCTCGATCGCTACGACTCGCTCGACGCCGTCGAGGAGGCGATCGAGGACGACGACCGGTCGCTGCCCGCCAGCTCGCTGTACGCCTATGCCGCGCTCGTCGACGGTCGGCCGTTCGCCAATTTCACGCCGAGTGTCGGCAGCTCGTTCGGCGGCCTGCGAGAGCTCGCCGAGCGCGAGGGGGTTCCTCACATGGGCAACGACGGCAAGACAGGCGAGTCGCTCGTGAAGGCGGCGCTCGCGCCGATGTTCGCCCGGCGGAACCTCCGAGTGAACGCCTGGGAGGGCCACAACATACTCGGGAATACCGACGGCGGCGTGCTCGAACACGAGGAGAACGAGGCCGGCAAACTCGAGAGCAAGGGTGACATCCTGGAGGGCATCCTCGACGGGTCGTTCCACAACAACGTCCGGATCGACCACACGCCGCCGCTGAACGACTGGAAGACCGCGTGGGACTACGTCCACTTCGAGGGCTTTCTCGACACCGAGATGACAATGCAGTTCACCTGGGAGGGGTCGGACTCGGCGCTGGCCGCGCCGCTGGTGCTCGACCTCGCCCGACTGCTCGCGCACGCCGACGCCAACGACGGGACCGGTCTCCAGCGCCACCTAGCGTCGTTCTTCAAGGCGCCGATCGGTGTCGACGAGCACGGTCTTTCGCGCCAGTTCGACCGGCTGTACGAGTACGTAGATCGGCACGCCTCGATCGATCCGGCGGCGACCGAACCGGAGGTGACGACCGACTGACCGATGCGCGTCCTCCAGGTCGTCCACGCGCTGCCGCCCGCCGTCTACGGCGGGACCGAACTGTACACCGCGAACCTCTCGGGAGCGCTGGCCGAGGAGCGGGGCCACGAGGTGGCGATCGCCGCCCCCTGCGGCGACGACGCGGCGGTGCCGGTGTTCTCGCTGCCCGATCCCGGCCCGCCGGCGGACACCCCCATCGACGGCCCGCCGGGCGGCGAGCGCCGGCGCGACGTCGAGGACCGCTTCGAGGAGATCCTCGACGTGTTCGCTCCGGACGTTGTCCACTTCCAGCATTTTAAGCGGCTTTCGGCAGGGCTACCGACCATCTGCGACGAGCGTGGACTTCCCGCCGTCGGCACGCTCCACGACTTCTGGACGATCTGCCACCGCGAGCAGCTCTACCGCCCGGACGGGCGTCGCTGTTCGGGCCCCGAGTCGGTCGGGAAGTGCGCCGCGTGCTACGCTGATGCGGCGCTCGACGAGGGGACTTCCGATGGTGCCAGGGAGCGCCTGCGCGACCGCTACGTCGGACAGGTCGCCGAGCGGGCCGGCCGGTTTTCGGAGGTGCTCGAAGCGACTGATCTCCTGATCTCTCCTTCGAGGTTCCTCGGGCGGAAGTTCGTCGAGTTCGCGCCCGGCCCCGCCGTCGTCCAGTGCCGGAACGGCATCGAGACGGGCGCGTTCCGCGACACGGGGTTCGGTCCGGACGAGCCGCTCCGGATCGGCTATGCGGGGCGAATCACCGAGGTCAAGGGCGTCCACCTATTGGTCGACGCCGTTCGTCGGCTCGACGCGGACGCGGAACTTCACGTGTTCGGCGAGTTCGAACCCTCCACCGAGGACTACCACCGGGAGCTCAAAGCACGGGCCAGCGAGTGCACTACGTTTCACGGCTGGTACGAGGACCCGGCGACGCCCTACGAGACAGCTGACGTGCTCACGCTGCCGGCACTGTGGTACGAAAACAGCCCGCTGGTGATCCAGGAGGCGTTTGCGGCCGGACTGCCGGTCGTCGCCGCTGACGTCGGCGGCATGGCGGAGCTAGTCGATCACGATAAGGACGGCCTTCACTTTCGCGCCGGCGATGTCGACTCGCTGGCAGACCGGCTTGGACGCCTCGCCCAGAAGCCGTCACTCGTCAAACGCCTACGACGCGGCGTCGAGGAGCCGAAAGCGCTACCGGAGCACGCGGCCGAGATCGAGGCACTCTACGAGGCGGTGGTGACCGAGCAGCCCGCGGACGACGCGCTCGACGCCGCTGCAGCCGTGGAAACGAAACGAGGCGCCGCGACGAGGGAGGGATCCGAGTGAGCGGTCGCACCGTCCTCGTGGCCGCGCGTGAACCGCCTCATCCGCCCAACGCCGGCGACCGGATCGTGACCAACGGGTTCGCGCGGGGGCTGGCCGCCCGCGGACACGATCTCCACCTACTCGCGTACGCCAAGGACGACTTCGAGGCCGCCGGCCTGTCGGACATCTTCGAGTCGATCGAGACGGTTCAGCGGCCGAGCGCCGATCTACCGCCGCGCGTCAGGAAACTCGTCCGCGCTGCTCAGGGCCGGTCAGACGTGATGGAGATGTTTCACTCGACCACATTTCGAGACGCGCTGGCGCGGACCGTCGAACGCCTGTCGCCCGACGTTGTGTTGGCCCAGCACCCCTACATGGGGCAGTTCTACCTAGAGGAGCCGGTGACCACAGCCGTCGAGGTGGCCGGCGCAGAGTGGATCACGAACGCCCACGTCGTCGAGTATGCAGCCCACCAGCGGCGTGAGCGATACGCCGATGACCTCTCGACGCAGGTGGAACTCACCTTGGAAATTCCCCGACTCCGCGAACGAGAGCTCGCCGTCTATGAGGCGTCCGACTGCACGCTCGTGCTCGGCGAGGAGGACCGCGAGGAACTCGCGGGACGCATCTCGGGAACGATCGTTCGCCAGCGCGTCGCACTCCCCGTCACGGAGTACGAACCAGCTGTCGAGGCCGAGTCTGAACATGACGGGCAAGCGAGCGCCGCGGACGGAGGCCTGGACAAGACTCGCTCCTCGTATCCGGACCGGCTGTTGTTCTTTGGCTCGTACAACTGGTTTCCCAACGAGGACGCGGTCACGTACTTCTGCGACGAGATCCTCCCGAAGCTCCGATCACGGCATCCCGACGCGGAGTTCGCGGTCGCGGGACGTGACGCGCCCGAGACGGTCAGAGCGCTGGCTGACCGACCCGGCGTGACGTTCCTCGGCGAGGTCGACGATCTGGCCGCACACGTCCGAGCGGCCGCGATCGTCGTTGCGCCGCTGCGGATCGGCGGTGGTGTCCGCCTCAAGGTGCTCGAGTCGATGGCCTGGGGCGCGCCGGTCGTCACCACGCCGGCGGGGTTCGAGGGCGTCGAAGCGACGCCCGGCGAGGACCTGCTCGTCGAGGACGGCGCGGACGCGCTCGCCGAGGCGATCGCCGATCTCCTAGGGGACGCCGAGCGACGGCGGCGCCTCGGAGCCAGCGCACGAGCGACGATCGAGGAAACCTACGCGATCGACCCCGTGAGCAGAGAACTAGAGCGGAATCTCGGCATCGGCTAAGTAGCGATCGCCGGTATCCGGCGGCGAAAGCTATTCCTCGGGCGCAGCGTCCCTGATCGCCTCGACGATCTGCAAGGTCTGGCGGCTCTGCTCGATCGGCATCGGCGGTTCGGTGCCGCGTTCGAGCGCCTTGGCCGCCTCGTCGATCAGGTAGTAGTGGCCGTCGACGCTGCGCGCGCGGTGGAGGTCGAATCGATCTTCGACCCGGTCAGCGGCCTCCATCGTGAGGCTGGTTGCGGCGCCGCCGATGGCGCTCCGAGCGGTCCTCGCGTTGCGGGTCAGCCGCTCGCTCACGAAGTGGAACGGCCCCTCCTCGTCGTCGTGTTCCTCGACCGAGCGGGCGGATATGTCGACCGTCACGGACCTGTCCTCGCCGTAGATCCTGATCTCATTGTTCGGCGCCGAGCCGCTCAGATAGGTGACCGAACAGAGGCATCCGCCGTCGGTGACGTACTGGACCGTTGTTCCGTCGTAGGCGACGTCACGGTCGTACTCGCGGGCACGCCGCGCCTGCACGTCGACGTCATCCTCGTCGCGGGGGTAACCGCCGATCCCCAGCGTCAGGTAGATTGGGTGGGGAATCCCCTCCTCGAAGTCACCGCCGGGCAGGTCAAACACCCACGACCCGCGGTATGTCTCGTCGGGCCGGCCCTCGCCGGTGAACGTCGTCTCGACCGCCCGGATCGGCCCCAGGTCGCCGCCGGCGACTTTCCGGCGGACTTGCCGGACGACCGGGTAGTACAACCAGTTGTGGACGACCGAGATCGGGACGTCCGCCGCCTCGGCCGCCGTCGCGAGATTCTCGAGTTCCTCCAGCGTCGTCGTCGCGGGCTTCTGGAGTAACACGGCGGCGCCGGCGTCGATCGCCGTCGTCGCTAGGTCGTAGTGCGTCTGGACGGGCGTGGCGACGTGGACCCAGTCGAGGTTCTCCTCGGCGAGCATCTCGTCCGAGTCGGCGTACGAGCGAGCGCCGTACTCGTCGCCCGCCGCCGCGGCCGCCTCGCCGTCGACGTCGGCGATCGCCGTCAGCTCGGTCCGCGGGTTCCGCGACACCGCCGGAAAGTGGTTGTTGTGCGCGACGATGCCGGCTCCCAGTACCCCCGTTCGAATCGTCATCCCGTGGTGGGTACCACGAACGCGAGGAAAACCGTTGGCCACGATTCGAACGGCCCTCACTCGGGGGCCGCAGGTGGACGTCCCCGCCGGCCTGCGGCACGCGACGCCGACCCCGCCGCGTCGGCGTCCTCGAGCGCCCGCTCGACGGCGTCGCGCATCTCCTCGCGGAACCGTTCACGCCCGAAACGGCGCTCGATCGCTTCGGGCGTCGAGCGCAGCTCTGATTGTAGCGACGGCGTCGCGAGCACCTCGTCGATCCGGTCGACGGCTTCCTCCACCGTCCCGTAGAGCTGCTCGTCGCGCTCGTTCACGATGTCGCGCTGGCCGCTCGCGTCCGGGACGAACGGGATCGCTCCACCAGCGACCAGCTCGGCGATCGCCATCCCGAAGTGCTCCCGGCGCTTTGCGTGGAGGCCGTACCGGTGCGAACAGATCATCTCCACTAGCTCCTCGCGCGGGAGTTCACCCTCGATCGCAATGTAGTCCCGGCGGTCGGCCATCGCGTCAAGTTCGCATCGGTACTCCTCGTCGTAGGAGGGGCCGATCACGTGGAGGTGGACGTCGTGGCCGCGTTCGCGAACGCCGTCGACGATCCGGATAGCCCGCTCGATCCGCTTGTACCGGGCGAGCCGCCCGATCGTGACGAAGCCGTTCTCGCGCTCGCCCCAGGGGCGTGGCTCGAACCCGCTCGTGTCGACCGGTGGGTGGACGATCTCCGGACGGGTGTCGTAGGCGTCCTGAACGACGTTGGCCATCCACCGCGAGTTCGTCACCAGCTCGCTACCGGCGATCCGCTCGGCGTCGAAGCCGCCGACGCGCCAACTGAGGCGATCGTAGAAGTGGTCGACGAAGCTGTCCTCGCCGACGCGCTTGGTCGTGACCAGACGGCCGAACCGCGGCGTGTGGATGTACTGGACCGTCGGGACGTCGAGACTCAGCTCGTTGTCGGTGCCGACGATTGCATCGAACTCGTTGGCGTACTTCCCGACGAACCGGTTGAGCAGGGCGTTGCGGAGGTTGTACAGCGGCAGGTCGACCTCGTTCAGCAGTGCGTCGTAGCGCGGCGCGTGGCGGATTTCCAGCGGCGCGACGTCGGTCCGGTAATAGCGGTTTAGCTCGTCCAGGTCGGGTCTCGTGATCGTCAGCAGCGTAACGTCGTGGCGGTCCTGAAGCGCCTCCAGTGTACACATACAGACGCCTTCCCCGCCGCCTTTTGCGGCAAGGTCGGTGTGCGCTACGCCGATCGCCGCCATCTCTCACCACCGATCGAGTCGTTCACAGGTACGACCACGACGGCCCGCCCCATCAACTGCAAGCTAGACGAACTGATCGGTCGCGCCTCTCGTCGGTCAGGTACTGTCAGAGGATCCACACACCGCGTTTAATGAGGGGAACGTAGCACTCACGAACGTTACGGAGCGCCGTCGTGACGGCGACACTCCGACCTTGCCGGGCGCAGCGGCGGTCAGCGTCCGCTCGCGATCGCGACGGGAGAGGGGAGACCATGGTATCAGTCCTGTACACGCTCGAACGATCGTTCATGCGGAAGACGTACCAGGCGATCGACCGGCGCGTAGACGCCGAGTCTGCGTACCTCCCAATCATTCCGGAGGCGGCCGGGTGTTGCCCCGAGATTCCAGAAGTCGGTCACGGCGGATACGACGCGGACGTACTCGACGACGCCGTCAGAGAGGTCGACCCAGACGTCGTGATCCGCAACCACCGCTACCGGCGCGGGCAGTACGCGTTCGACCGGGAGTACCCTCTTGTCCACGTCCGGCACGGAGCCTCGATCGGTCGAAACGAGGTCGAGAACACGGTCGAGCCGGTGATGCAGGAGGTCGTCGACGCGGCGCTGGCACCCGGCGAGCGCTGGGCCGAACGCTACCGCGAGGCGCTCCCTGACCGGACTCGAGTGACCGTCGTGGGGATCCCGGAAGCGGATGACCTCGTGACCGCTGACGCCCCCCGGCAGCGACGTGTTCTCTATGCTCCGACGAATCACAAGTACGGCGGCGGCTGCTATCTGAACACGGCCGAACGAATACTGGACCTGTTCGCCGAAACGGAGTACGAGCTGCTGTTCCGGCCCCACCCGGTCGATCGGATCGAAGAACCCACTCGATCGCTCACCGAACAGTGCCGCGAACGGATCGACGGCCTCCCGAACGTCAGGTTCGACGACCGTGAGACGCCCGGCCCGGCCATGCGCGAGTCCGACGTTCTCCTATCTGACTACTCCGGCATCGTCGCCGAGTGGCTCCACGCGGACAGGCCGCTGGTACAGTTCACGGACATCGCGTCCGAGGAAAACGAGGTGCCCGAAATCGGGTACACGACGACGGCGGGGCGGCTCGATCTCGACGCCGTCGACGAGCTGTACGAGCAGGGGTATCCGCCGGCGATCGAGGACCGACTGTCGAGAGCACTCGACGAACTGGGGATCCCGATGGATGGGCGGGCGGCCGAGCGGACGGCCCGCGAGGTGATGGCGTGCACGCGGTGATCCTCGCCGCCGGAGAGGGTAGCCGGCTGGGCCCGGTCGGTGACGATGTCCCGAAACCGTTCGAGGAAATCGACGGACGAACGCTGTACGACCGCCAGTGCAACGTGCTCGCCGACTTCGTCGACCGGATAACGGTCGTCCTCGGATACCGAAGTAGGGTGGTCCAAGACGACGTCGGACCGGCGCGGACGGTTGTCGTGGAAAACTGGCACGAGTATGACAACGCCGAGTCGCTCCGACGCGCGCTCGAAGGGATCGACGACGACGCACTCGTTTTGAACGGTGACGTCGTCGTCGCAGAGGAGGCCGTCGCACGGACGGTTCGCCGACACGAGCGCACCAACGGCGGCCGGAGCGTCGTCGCGGCCCTTCCTGGCACACAGAACGAACACACGGCGGTACGCTGTGACGAGGATGGACTAATCACCGATTATGGGAGGATAGAAGGGTATCGACACGCGGGGCTGGGCGTGATCGATCAATCCCACGTCGACGCGGCGACTGACTACCTCGGACGTAATCGTTCCGAGTGGTACCCGGTAGTGTACCCGAAACTCGAGACCGAACTCGTCACGATCTCGCCGTACTGCCACGTCGAGATTAACCGGCCAAAGGACATGCAGCGCGCTCGCTACCAACTTCTCGCACTGGTACCACCGGACCGTGACGAGTGACGGCGATGCCGCCGTTTCTCTTACTCGGGTGATCGGTCAGAAGCGAAATTTAACGTATCAGGCCCTTTAGGACCCAAATTCGACACGTTAATCAGTTCCTGCCCGGAGTATAGGGTAGATGGACCTGATCGGTCATCGCGGTTGCGGCGGTCAGTACCCCGAGAACACAATCGAAGCGGTCGCGCGCACCGTCCGTCACCTCGACGCGGTCGAGGTCGACGTTCGCCGGTGCGCGTCCGGCGAACTCGTCGTCTTCCACGACGAGTCGGTTGAAAGGCTGACGAACGCGAGCGGCGCCGTCGCCGACCTAACGTGGGACGAACTTCGGGAGCTGGAGGTGCTCGAGAGCGGTGAAACGATCCCGCGTCTCCCTGAACTCCTCGATACCGTTCCCCCGGACGTGCGGCTGCAGATCGAACTGAAAGAAACGGGTCTGGCGGCAGACGTGTACAAGCACGTCGCTGGCCGAGAGCTGGACGTCGCCGTCTCGTCGTTCCTCCCGACAGCGCTGGAGGAAGTACGCACTCTCGACTGGGACGTGCCGGCCGGATACCTGTTTGGCGACGCGCCCGACGAGAATCTCCGGCGAGCGCTGGAACTGGACTGCGCGGCTGTCCACCCCCACTATGACCTCTGCTTGCAGACCGACATCGTTGAGGCGGCCCACGCCGAGGAGTTGCGCGTCGTGGCGTGGAAGGCCGTCGAGACGTTCGCCGAGGCCGAGACGATGCGATCCGTCGGGGTCGACGGCGTCACCGCCGATCGGTGGGACATCGCGGGCGACCGCGACGACGCCGCGCGCACGTCGATGCAGTCCTGACGGCCTGTCTGCTGGCACCCCAGGTGACCGACCCGCCGGCGAGAGATTACTGGTATCCCAGATCCTCGAGACGGCGTTGCACGCTCGCCGAAACGTCTCGTTCGCTCTCGTCGACGTCCGGCCACGGGGGGAGCGCATCGCGCATCGCGGCGGCCGTCCGGTCCGGTATCTCACATGACATCTCGTCCGGCAGGGTGAAGCCAGCTTCGACGCCATCGCCGCACGACACGATAAGCTTCTGATCGCCGGCGTACACGGCCTTCTTCTCGTACCCGTACCGCACGCTCTCGACCAACAGGGATCGGTCCGTCGGGAGCGGATCGAGCAGCGACGCGCCGGTCAACTCGTCTGATTCGGGGAGGCCTACCGCGTCCAGCACGGTCGGCGTCACGTCGATCAGCGAGGGGCGCGCCGCCGGCGCGGTTTCGGCGCCGCCGTCACCGCGGACCTCGTCGCCCGCCACCGCGAGCGGGACGCGCGTCACCGCCTCGTACGGCGCGCCGCCGTGGCCGACGCAGTAGGCTGGCCGCGGGTCCGCGAAGTGCTCGGCGTGGAACGCGGCCCGCTCCCAGAACCCCTCGCCGTGATCGCCGACGATCACCAGCAAGACGTCGTCCAGCCGGCCGGTGAGTCGGGCGTGGTGAGCCGCGAGGCGATCGTCGACGTACTCCGCGGCGGCCTCGTACAGCCGCTTGCGATGGTCACGGTAGCGCTCGACCGTCGGCGATACGTGGGGAACGTCCTCGTGTCGCCACCGCCGGATCCCGGGGATCGACCGGTCTACGTCGTGAGTTGCCCAGTAGTCCCCGGGCGGATCGACCGGTTCGTGTAGGTCGCTAAGGTGGAGGTAGGAGAACGTCCGGCCGTCGCGGCGGTCGGTCATCCACGACTCGTGCTCCGCGAGGATGCGATCGGCCGAAGCACCCTCCAGAAGTCGGTGCGTTCTGAACCGACCGGACAGCGCCAGGAACGGAACGATCATCCCGAACCCACCGAACGTGTCGTAGCCGGCGCCCGCGAGGCGTTCGGGGAGCATCGTCGCTCCTTCGGCGACGGGTGGCAGCGGCGTCACGTCGGCGACCGAGTTCTCGTAGTCGTCGGTCTGCCGGGTCGCGCCGTGCTCGTGGGGGTACCGTCCGGTTAGTAGGGATGTCACCGCCGGGAACGTCCAGGTCGAGGGCGACACTGCCGAGGCAGGGTTGAGCGAGTCGAGGAACGGCATCAGAGAGGGGTCAATCGCGTCCGCCCGGAGCGCGTCGACGACGACGCAGACGACGTGGCTCGGCGCGTCTCGCGCGGGCTCGGCCGATGGCACCTCCCGCCGCCGGAACGCCCGATCGGCGCGGCGCTCTCGGAGCCAGTCCTCGCCGCGAGTCCGCAGCGCTTCGGCGCGCGACCCGATGCCGTCGACCGTGCCGGTAAAACTGCGCACGACGGTCGTCGATACGACGACCGGTCAGAAGAATACGGTGCCTCTCCGAAGCTCCATCCGGTAACTAGCTGCGGCGAATTTTGGGCGGCGTGTTCGTAATTGTTCTCGCCAGATCCGCCCCAGCCGCAACGTCGAAACGCGTCCCCTGGCGTACTAGTTGCGACTCTAGTGCAGCGCTACTACCGGTTGGCAGCCACTACGGTAGCGGACCGGAAGGGCTTCAAATAGTTAGAGTAGAATCGCGGTAATGCCACACTACCACCGACCTCGAGCGCATACTGAATGCTTACCGGCGTCACTCGCCCGCAGATGACGAACGCGGGTGACGTTTCGTTTGGTCGCGAGACGCTCAAGGGCGTGTCCGCAAAGTTGGCGATGTTCTTTTTCGGGTTTCTCGCCACCGCGTACTTCGCCCGGCGGCTCGGCCCAGAGACGTTCGGCGGGTACTTCCTGCTCTTGTCGGTCGTCCAGTTCGCAAACCGCGTCCCCCACGGATTCGGCGGCGCCTGCCAGAAACGGCTCGCCGAGACAGACACCTCGAACGAGCAACTGCTCGGGCTCGCGTTGGCCCTCTCGCTCGGCTGCGGCGCGGTTGCCGCGGTCGCCGCCGCGGTCGGGCGCGCCCCGCTGGCCGCGTACACCGGCATCCCGAACGCGGCGGCGCTCGCCGTCCCGCTGTTCGTCGCCCTTTCGCTGTTCCTCCCGCTCCAGTTCCTGCTCGCCGGGACGGGGCAGTTCGGGATCACGAACTGGATCGATCTCGTCCGCGAGGTGGCGAAGACGGGCCTGCAGTTCGGCCTCGTGGCGCTCGGCTTCGGCGTCACCGGGATGACCGTCGGGTTCGTCGCCGCGACGGCGCTCTGCCTCCCGATCATCCTGCACTTCCTCGGGACCCGGCCCGCTCTCCCGACGCGGGATACGGTCGCGTACGTCTGGGAGTACGCCCGGTACAACATCCCCTCGAACGTCGTCGGCAAGGCGTACACGCGGTTCGACGTGTTTCTCCTCGGCTGGATCGGGCTCACGTCGGCCGTCGGCTACTACGAGGTCGCCCTCTCCCTGACGGCGCTCGCGACCCTGATCTCGGGCGTCGTGATGGACGGGCTCATCAGCACGACCAGCAACCTCGCGAGCCGCGGCCGCTCCGCCGTCGAGACGATCACGACCACGATCTCGTACACGAGCGTCATCGCCATCCCGATGTTCGTCCTCGCTGCGTTCCTGGGGGACGTGCTCGTCGAGGCGATCTACGGATCGGCATACCTGTCCACGGTGCCGTTTCTCGTGGGGATCGCTGCGTACCGGATCGTCCAGACGCAGCGCGAGCCCCTGGACAGCGCCGTGAAGGGACTTGGACACCCGGACGCTGTCTTCCGCATCTCCACGCTCACCCTCGCCGTGAACCTCGCGCTCGGGATCGCCCTCGTGGTCGCGTTCGGCGCCGTCGGCGTCGTCGTCGCGACGGTCGTCGCGGAGCTGTTCCGGTGTGGCCTCCTCCACTGCACCCTCCGGCGGAACGACGAACCGGTTCCCGTTCTCCCGTCGCCGCTGAACGCGCAACTCCGCAGTGCGGCGGGCATGGCCGCGGTTCTCGCCGCCCTCACGTATGTTCTCCCAGAGACCCTCCTGCACCAGGCGCTTGTCGCAGGTTCGGTCAGCGTCGGTGCGTATCTCGCACTGTTTCTGTACCAGGATGGCGTCGCTCGGCGATCCATTCTTGGTGCCGGCGCCGTGCTACGTGACGTAGTCGCCGAGCGGACGCACTCATCCCGCTCGAACGTCGGAGTGACGAACCAGAAGTGACTGAATGGTCGCACGATCTCCGCCGACGTCCTGCGGATGAGCCTTCTCTATCTCGAGCATCATTGTGCCAAAATTCGACCTCGTTCTCACATTTGCCTCATAAACGCGCCTATAGGAGTTCAGAACTGCCCCATACTGGCAAATGGCGCCACAGATCGGAAGGAACTCGATCTAAAACGGACCCGTCCTCCGAAACTCCGGACTGCCGGGGCAGCCAGATCGATATAGCGGCTATTGGTTTACATCGATGCCCCGGAGCTCGAGCAACTGCTTTGCAATCTCCTCGGGATGCTCGGCGGCGACGCGGAGCGCGGCGTCGTGGAGCTCCCGACCGGCGGCGTCGCGCACGTTGTACTCCCGGAGCGTCCGTTCGACCTCCAGTTCGAGCGCGTCCTCGAAGGCGTTCCACGCTTCCTCGCGAGCGTACAGGGGGCGTTGTGTCACCTCGTCGTACGGGAATGCGGGCCCGTCGCTCGAACCCGCGGAATCGGAGGGCGTGGCGGCCCCATCGGCGACGTCGGCGTCAGTCGAGGGTTGGGAACTCGAGGAGCCGTCGGTAGTCACCGACGCCTCCCGTTCGTCGCGCTGGACACCCACCTCAGCCGACGAGGAGCTATCCGACGACGAATCAGTCGAGGACGCCTCGCTGTCGGCGTCGTCGTCGGCATCGTCGTCGAGTCCGTCGAGGTCGTCGAACGGATTCCCGCTCATCGCTCGATCCCTCCGTTTTCGACGATCTGGGCGAGTTCCTCGAAGTGC
>SDGW01000141.1_pt1 | contig 29485 bp, 30 predicted proteins | sample 2873831 | NCBI WGS metagenome assembly SDGW01 (sample SAMN08132700, study PRJNA421101) | hypersaline lake metagenome | isolation source: celular fraction 0.22 microns magnesium sulfate-rich crust from ephemeral... | place: Spain: Penahueca Lagoon, Toledo | collected 2011-07 | reverse complement strand
GACGCCCGCTCGGGGTGGGGCATCAACACCGCGACGGACTCGCGCTCTCCGAGGACGCCCGCGACGGCGTGTTTCGAGCCGTTGGGGTTGGCCTCTGGGCTCGTCTCGCCGTCCGCGTCGCAGTACCGGAAGAGGACCCGACCCTCGTCCTCGAGGGCGGCCAGTCGGCCGTCGTCGATCTCGTAGCGGCCCTCGCCGTGGGCGATCGGCACCTCGATGACCTCGCCCTCGTCGTAGGCGGCGGTCCAGGGGGTGTCCGCCCGCTCGACGCGCAGGTTGACGCGTTCGCACTGGAAGCGCGCGCTCTCGTTGGTCGTGAACGCGCCCTCGGTGAGCCCGGACTCGCAGCCGACCTGCGCGCCGTTACAGACCCCGAGGACGGGGACGCCGTCGGCGGCGGCCTCGCGGACCTCGGCCATGATCGGCGACCGGGCCGCCATCGCGCCGGCCCGCAGGTAGTCGCCGTAGGAGAACCCGCCGGGGAGGACGATCCCCGTCGTCTCCCCGGGGAGCCCGTCCTCGTGCCAGACGATCTCGGCGTCGATGCCGAGGTGCTCGAGCGCGCGCTCGGCGTCGCGGTCGCAGTTCGAGCCGCCGAAGCGGACGATCGAGACCGTCACAGGCGACACCCCCTGGTGTTTCGGCCGACGGACTCGGTCGTCGTGATCGAAACCGTCACAGTCGCCACCCCGCGGTGTTGCGACCGACGGTTTCGATCGGTGTGTATGCAACTGTCATCTACCGTTCGGCGACCTCCACGTCGTAGTCGTGAATGGTGGGGTTCGCCAGCAGCCGCTCTGCCATCTCGTCCGCTCGCTCGCGCGCGGCCTCGGCGCTGTCGGCCTCGAGGTCGACCTCGAACCGGTCGGCCGAGCGCAGGTCCTCGAGTTCGAAGCCCAGCCGCTCCAAGGCCTGTGCGGTCGTCTCGGCCTCCGGATCTAAGACGCCACGTTTGAGTCGAACCGTCACCGTCGCGGTGTAGGCGGTCATCACCTGATACCCCGCAACCGTGCTCAAAAACGCTTTCGCCTTGGCTCCGTAATACACGTTCGTGGATACTACCGAGCCGGCGGCCCGACTCGCGACCCCGCCGCCGTGATCGCCGCCCGGTCGATCACCCCGCCCGCGCGACGACGATGTCGCCGGTGGCGTGAACCGTCACCGCGTAGGCGTCCAGTCGGAACGACACCTGTCCGGTGGTCCGGTCCGTCGCGTCGCCCGCAGGGGCGAACAGCGCCTCGAGCCCGTCCGGATCGATGCGGTCGTAGAGGCGTTCGATCTCGGTCGGATCGCTCTCGGCCAGTTCCGCGACGGTCGAGACGATCGTCGTCGCCAGCGACTCGGATCCGGTCCAGTCGTGGGCGACGAACGCCGTTTTCCGTTTGCGATCGATTCGAGAGCGGCCGTGATCGTCGGGTGTTACAGTCATGGTGGCTCTCTCGGTCGGCGACTGTCACTCAGCGTGACTGTCATCCGGTATCACTGATTCCCGTATAAAACCCTGTCAGACATTTTACGACTGATTGTGGGACGAAATAAATTCAATCGCCGGACGGGCGGTCGCTCGGTGCGCGAGCGTGTCATACGATGACCGGGACCGGAGCGGCAGTCGCCGACCGACTCGAGCGCACGCCTCGCCGCGTTCGACGGCGTTCGATCGGGCGAGCGCGGGTTCGACCCGGACGAGCCGTAACGGCACTTTCATTGCTCGGAGCGGAAAATTTCGCCCCGGAACGATGGCTCCGATAATCAGTGCGGGCGGTTCTCACGCACTCAGTCGGAAAGCAGGACTTTTAGCCGCTCGTGGACTGGGATCCGTCGTGATGAATCGCGATTCGCTCGAGCGGAGGTGGCAGCGTTGACGACCGACGTAACCGAGATCACGGTGATCGGAGAGGACGACACGGGGCTCATCGCCCGCGTCACTAGCCTCCTGTTCGAGCGCGGAATCAACATCGAGGACCTCGATCAGGCGGTCCGGGACGGCGTCTTCCGGATGTATCTGGCCGTCGATACCTCGGAGATGGTCTGTACCCAGTCGACGCTCCGCGAGGACCTCCACGACCTCGGCGACGACCTCGGACTCGACGTCCAGGTCCGGTTCCCGTCCGACCGCGAGAGCCAGCAGATCGCCGTCCTCGTCACCAAGGAGAGCCACTGCCTCGAGGCGCTGTTCGAGGCATGGGCCAACGACGAACTCGGGGCCGACATCGGCGTCGTCATCGGCAACCACGACGACCTCCAGCCGCTGGCCGAACACTACGACGTCCCCTTCCACGACATCGGCGACGAGGGCGGCCAGCAAAACGAGGACGAACTCCTCGAGTTGCTCGCGGAGTACGACGTCGACCTGATCGTCCTCGCGCGGTACATGCGGATCCTCTCGCCGAACGTCGTCTTCCGCTACGAGGACCGCATCATCAACGTCCACCCCTCCCTGCTGCCCGCCTTCCCCGGCGCGGAGGCCTACCGACAGGCCGTCGAGGAGGGCGTCCGCGTCGCGGGCGTCACCGCCCACTACGTCACGACCGACCTCGATCAGGGGCCGATCATCACCCAGCGCGCGTTCGACGTCCCCGACGACGCCGACGTCGAGGAGATGAAACGCCGCGGCCAGCCCCTCGAGGCCGACGCCTTGCTCGAGGCCGTCCAGCTCCACCTGAACGGCGACGTCTCGGTCCACCGCGGGCGAACCTCGGTCCGGGAGAACGGCGATCGGTACCAGCTCGGGCTCCCCGACGAGATCGACGAGTTCACGCCCGATCGGCCGGTCGACGGGATCGGCAACGCGGTCGCCGACGATCAGTAATCGCTGAACGGGCCGCCTTCCCCGCGTGCGAGCCGCGTCACGTGAGACGCGTCGCGACCCGGTCGGCGGCGTTCGCGCCTGCTCCGGGGGACGCGGTACCCTCGCTTACGCCGACGCCTCCCAGAGCTCGCGGCAGTCGTCGTTACAGAAGTGTTTGTAGACGGTCGTCCCGTCTTCGACCGTCGTGATCACGCGTCGTTCGGAAGACGATTCAACGGGGTCGCCACACTGTCGGCATTCGGGTGCGTCCTCGTCCGTCGAGTCGGTCATCGGTCGACAGGTCGGACGAGACCTACTTTAACGAACCTATTTCGGCTGTATCGGCCACGATCGGCCGAATCGCTCGTCTCAGCCCCCGTGGGCGGAAAACGGTCCGACCGTGGGTCAGTTTGGACGACCGCTACGGGTTCTCCCGGTCGATCGTCACGCCCTCGAACGGCGGGTCGATCTCGTCGTCGAGCTGGGCTCTCAGGTCCCGGAGTTCGCCGTCGGTCAACGCGACCGCGAGCGCGTCCGTGACCGCGTCGGCGTACCCCCCGGCGTCGTCGGGTTCGACGTCGGTCCCGCGGAGTTGTTCCCCGATCCGTTCGACGAATTCGCTCCGGTCGTAGCCGGCCCCGTCGTGATCGGCGCCCCCGACGGTCGCGGCGAGGTCGTCGGGGAACTGCGCGGCGACGTCCTCGGCCTCCCCGCCGGTCAGCGTCTCGCCGAGCGTCTCGAGGACGGCTTCGGTCGCCGCCCGTGCGCGATCCGTCGTGTCGAGATGGCCCGCCTCCTGTACCAGTCCGTAGAACTTGTCCGCTTGCATGTCCGGCGGTTCGCTCGTGCTCGACATCGGGGTTGGGCACTCAGTTACGAGCCGCTAGCGCGCCCCCTCGCCGTCGTGCTCTCGAAATTCGCTGATACGAAACGATCATTTTTTCGGGATCCAACGCCGCTCACGGACGATTCCGGGAACAGTAGCCTTATCGCCGCCAGCGGCGTATCCTGGTATGGTATGGCACAGAGAGAAGTCAACGAGGAGCTCTACGTCGACCAGTACACGCTCGGACTCGTCGGTCCCGATCAGGAGTGGGCGGGCACCGTCGCGGACGGCGGCACGATCGAGACGTACACCCCGCCGGGCTGCTGGGGTCCGATGGTCACGCCCGAATTCCGCGGCGGCCACGAGGTCACTCGCCCGATCCGCGTCGAGGGGGCCGAGGTCGGCGACGCCGTCGCCCTGCACATCCGGGAGGTCGAGGTGACGAGCGCGGCCACGAGCACGGGCTCGATGGCCGAGCGAGAGGACGCCTTCGGCGACGACCCGTTCGTCGATCACCGCTGTCCGGAGTGTGGCACCGAGTGGCCCGAGACGATCGTCGAGGGCACGGGCGAGGACGCGATCAGATGCGCCGAGTGCGGCGCGAACGCCTCCTCCTTCGGCTTCGAGTACGGCTACACGGTGGCTTTCGACGACGACGGCACCGTCGGGATCACCCTCGACGAGGACGCGGCCCACGAACTCGCCGAGAACGCCGACGAGGTGATGGACATCCCCGAGAACTCCCGCCAGCACCCCATCCTGCTGTACGAACCCGGCGAGATGCCGGGCACCCTCGGGCGGCTGCGCCCGTTCATCGGGAACGTCGGCACGACGCCGCCGATCACGATGCCAGACTCGCACAACGCCGGCGACTTCGGCCAGTACCTCATCGGGGCCGAGCACGACTACGGCCTCGAGAGCGAGGCCGACCTCGAGGCCCGCACCGACGGCCACATGGACGTCCCGCAGGTGCGGCCCGGCGCGACGCTGATCTGTCCCGTCAAGGTCGACGGTGCCGGCGTCTACGTCGGCGACCTCCACGCCAACCAGGGCGACGGCGAACTCTCCCTGCACACGACCGACGTCAGCGGCACCGTCCGGATGGACGTCGAGGTCGTCGAGGGCCTCGAGCTCGACGGGCCGATCCTCCTGCCCCCCGAGGAGGACCTGCCCTTCATCAGCAAACCCTACAGCGACGAGGAACGCGAGGCGGGTCGCGACCTCGGCGCGGAACACGGCGTCGACGTCGAGGACGACATGGGTCCGATCCAGGTGATCGGCTCGGGCGCGACGGTCAACGACGCCACGCAGAACGCGTTCGACCGCGCGACGAAACTGCTGGACATGAGCGAGGGCGAGGTCCGCTCGCGGTGTACGTTCACCGGCGGCGTCCAGATCGGTCGGCTTCCGGGGGTCGTCCAGCTCGATATGCTCGCCCCGATGGACGTGCTCGAGGACCGCGGGATGGCCCATCTGGTGCGCGATCAGTACGGACTGTAGGCGAGAAACGACTCAGCGGACGTACTGATTCAGCACCAACTATCGAATTCCGCCCTGAACCGCGGGCATCAGCGTCAGCGACGCGTCGGCCGGAACGCGGTCGTCCAGGCTCGCGCGCTCGCCGTCGACAGTCACTCTGACGCTCGGCCGCATCGCGTCGCTGTCTCCGTCGTAGAGGTGGGGTCTCGCCCGCGGATGGGCGTCGACGAACGCCGCGACGGCGTCGGCGACGGTCCCGCCGTCGAACGCGAGCGAGACCGTCTTTTCACCGGTCGCGCTCCGGAGCGGTCCGTACACCGTGATCTCCATGGTGAGTAACGATTGACCCGCGGAGACAAAGCGTCTGCGTTCGCTCGCGTGTTTCCGTCATCGGAAGCACAGTCCGAGCCTGTCAAAATCACGGAGAGGCGGGCCCGAAACGTGGGTTCCGGTGACAGTAGTCGTATCGAGATCGCCGTCGAAGTCTGGTATGGTGCTTCGAGGACGAGACGGAAACGGACGCGGAGTCGTGGAACGCGTCACTGACGGTCGGCGTCCTCCTCGAGTTCGAACCGCGAACCGCGATCGCCGGAAAACCCAGGAGATTCGGCTACGCGGCGATTACGCACTCGTCGCGCCCGACGTCTGGCCCGATCGTGACGTCTGCACGATCCCGTACGCGCTGACGAGAGACAGGCTCATGATAAGGACGCCGGCCGCGACGTTGATCTGTATCACGAGGGCCCGACTGATCCCGAGGACGAACGGCGCTGCGGCCGTCCACGCGCCGAGCAGCGCCAACACGCCGGCGAGGGCGATGACCGGCTCGTCCTGACTGATTCGAAGCGCGTGGACCGACGCGAGCGTGGCCATCGTCGCCCCCAGTAGAACGTTGTGGATCCCCATCAACTCGGTGATGGTGAACACGGCCGTCGAAACCATGACGAACGCGCTGATGGCCGCTGCGAGTCCCACCGCCCGTTCTGCTAGTACTAGCTTGGTCATGCTCCGTACACCCGTCCGATCGAGGAGCCCCGGCCGATCTTGCCCGTCGTTCGATCGATCCGTTTCGTGCCGTCTCGAGGAGTCGGCGGACGAGGATCCCGCAGGCTGTGCGGGCCCCCAGTCGTCCGACCCCTGCGAGAGGACGGTGAATCCGAGGATGACGAGGATAAACAGCGTCAGCATCCCGCTCGCGACGGCCGCGATCCCGCTGGTGAGGCTGAACGCGACGATACTCGCTACGATTGCGCTGGCGGTGAAACTCATTGACGCTCGGTGGAATGTGTCTCGCCCCCCAATATGAGGATTACTTATCCGTTTCGAGCACGCCACACGATAGCACCCACCGCATTCTGCGACGGGCGACGACGGTCGAGCCGACGCCAGCGCTCGAGGCGACGGAGCGAGGACCGGCGCAATCGCGTCGCTACAGCCGCCGGACCGCACCGATCGCGCTCGACAGCGGCGGCGCGTCGAAGAACTCGCGGCCGGTGTAGGCGTTCGCGCCGCTGCGATACAGGTCGCTCGCGGTCTCGAGGACCGACGCCTCGAGCGGGTCGGGCGACTCCGCACAGAGCGATTTCCAGTCGGCGACGTCCTCGCGCTTGGCCTCGGCCTTGGCGTCGTCGACGGCCCGGACCCAGTCGGGCTGGGTGCGCTTGTGGTACTGGCGCAGCACCTCCTTCGAGAGCTGGGTGCCCTCGTAGCTGAAGCGGTTCTCGTCGAAGGTGCCGACGACGTCGCCGACCCGAATCTCGCCGCGATAGTAGAGACACTCGATCTTCCCGTCCTCGTGGGTCAGCCCGGCGGCGTCGGCCCGCTCGGTGACGATTCGGTTGACTTCGCGGGCTAGCGACTCCAACTCGTCGATCGCCGCTTTACCGGCGATCGCGTCGGCCTCCTCGCGCTCGAGGTAGCGGTCGCTCTCCTCGTACTTCGTGGAGAACTCGACGATCGGCTCGTCGAGATCGACGGCCTCGTCGGGCCACTCGTCGAACCCGAGGCCGTGGTCGGCGGGCTCGGTCCGGCTCCGCAGGCTCGAGCCCACTGGCACCCGGTTGCGGAAGACGATCTCGAGGGGGATCAGGTAGTTCTCGCCGGCCGCCTCGTGGTAGCTGTCGTAGTCGTACTCGCGGCCCTCGTGGGGGAGGTCGGGCACCTGCGTCAGGTCGATGGCCATCTCCCACGGCGGGCTGGACGCGTCTTCGAGGGACACGACGTCGCCGTTTTCGACGTCATCGTCGGACACCGTCCGACGGTCTGTCGAGCTACGCTCGACAACACCGCGGTAGTGGGTGGGGACGCCCGCGTCCTCGAGCAGTTCGAAGTTGAACGCGCCCATGGTACAGAGGCTCGCGCCCTTCCGGGGGATCTGGTCGGGCATCTTCCCCCAGTCGAACACCGAGTAGTCGTCGGTGAAGACGAACGAGCCCCGTCCCAGCTCCTCGTCGGTCGCGTCCTCCTCGATGCGGAACTCCTTGACACTGGTCACGCGAGACACCTCAGGACGTGGTCGCCGCCGCCGTTCATACCCCAGTTGCCGTGGTCGGAGCGTAAGAAGGTTTCAATATCGGGCAGGGGCTCCCCCGGGACCGGCGCGTCGGCGCCGTCGCGGAGTCCGTCCTCAGTCGCCGTCGAGGCTCGCCAGCAACTCCGCGGCCGTCTCGTCGAGTTCGCCCTCGAGCGAGTCCCCCTCGGCGAGGTCGGCCAGCATCGAATCGCACTGGGGCGTCGCCAGGGCCTCGAGGGCCCGACGCCGGTACTCGTCGTCCAGTCCGTCCCGGCGGACCAGCGCCGCGAGTTCGTCGCACTCGTTGGCCGTCTTCAGTTCGCGAATCGCGCCGCGTCGCGCCTCCTCGTCGGCTGCGTCCGCGAGCGCGAGGGCCACGCACTCGTCCGGGGTTCGTGAACTCACGGGCGACCGTTCGCGCTCCGCACCGATAACTCCGGGACCTGCGTTCGACGGACCGGCGGCCCGAGACCGACGTGCGGGTGCGACGGCACGGAGCAGCCGGTCCGAGTATTTTCCGGCTCGAGCGCGAACGGACGGACGTGATCGCACCGACTTCGGACCGGGGCGTCGAACGTCCCGCGAGCGCTCGCACGCAGGTCGGCAACGGCGACGGCGGATCGGGGCGTCTCTCGAGGTGGCGCTGAGATGGACCCCGTTCCGTTCGTCCTGGGAGTCGTCCTCCTCGTCGTCGCGGTCACGGACCTCCTGTGGACGACGCTCTGGGTCGAGGGGGGTGCCGGCCCGCTCACGTCTCGGCTGATGGCGTGGACGTGGGGCGGGTTCAAACGGATCGGCGGCCGGAACTCGCCGCTGCTCACCCTCGCCGGCCCCACGATTCTCGTCGTCGGCCTCTCGGTCTGGCTCGCCCTCCTCTGGGTGGGGTGGACCCTCGTCTTCGCCAGCGGGACGGCTCCCCTCGTCGACACGCTCGGCGACGGCTCTATCTCGTGGTTCGAGCGCGTCTACTTCACCGGATACACGATATTCACGCTCGGGATCGGCGACTACGTCCCGCGAAACGGGGTCTGGCAGCTCGCGACTGCACTGGCGACCGCCAGCGGAATGCTCTTCGTCACGCTGGCGGTCACTTACGTCCTCTCCGTCCTCGACGCCGTCACGCAGAAGCGGTCGTTCGCCAGCAGCGCGAGCGGGCTCGGGGAAAGCGGCGCCGACCTCGTTCGGACGAGCTGGGACGGCGAGGCGTTTCGGGGACTCGACGTCCCGCTAACCGACCTCGCCTCGCAACTCGACACGCTCACGGAGAACCACAAGGCGTACCCCATCCTCCACTACTTCTACAGCGGCCAGTCCGAGCGGTCGCCGGTCACGAGCGTCGCGCTCCTCGAGGACGCGCTCACGCTGTTTCGGTTCGGGATCCCCGACAGACACCATCCTAGCGATCCCGTCCTGAGAAGCGCGCGGGCGAGCGTCCGGAGCTACCTCGAGACGGTCGACGAGGCGTTCGTCGAGCCCGCGGACGAGTCCCCGCCCGCGCCGGCTCTCGACCCGCTGCGCGACGCGGGGATCCCGACCGCGTCGGACGAGACGTTCGACGCGTCCCTCGACGACCTGGACGAGCGCCGACGCACGTTGCTGGGACTCGTCGAGTCGGACGTCCGGGAGTGGCCGACGACGGACTCGTCCTCGCTCGCCCGCGTTCCGCAGGAGCGGTGACGACCGCCGCCGCTCCTCCTCGCTTCCGTCCCCCTCGAGCGGTCGATCCGACACGACGACCGTCGTATCCCCGAATCCATCACGCTTTTCTCGCTGTACAGGCATCGTTACGTCGATGGAGCGACCGGTGACCGAGGCCGACCTGGCGTTCGACCACGTTCCCGAGACCGACCAGTCGTTCGAGAACGCACTGGCGAAAGCGCGCGACGGCGACCGGCTCGCGGTCGACGACGCGATCGAGTTACTCACGACGGGAACGGACAGCGACGGCATCGACCGCCGGCGCAAGGAACGCGTCCTCGAGGCGGCCGACCGCCGCCGCGCCGAGGAGGTCGGCGAGGAGGTCACCTTCATCGCGAACCTGAACAACAACGTCACGACGGCCTGCAACGTGGGCTGTCTGTTCTGCAATTTCAAGGACGCCGCACACACCTTCGAGAGCGACGCCGAAATCGAGACGGCCGGGTTCACGAAGACGCCCGCCGAGTCCCGCGAGATCGTCGCCGACGCCGTCGATCGAGGCATCTACGAGGTCACCTCGGTGTCGGGGCTTCACCCCGCGTTCGCGCTCGACGACGAGCACCGGGAGATCCTCGACGATCATCCGAACCCGAAGGAAGTCAACTACAAACCCCCCGACGTCTACGACACCAGTCCCGGCACCTACGCGGCCCAGCTCTCGGCGATGAGCGTCGACGGCGTCCACGTCCACTCGATGACGCCGGAGGAGGCCTACCACGCACGCCGCGGGACCGACTGGTCCTACGAGGAGGTCTACCGCCGACTGCAGGAGGCGGGTCTCGACACCGTTCCCGGCACCGCCGCCGAGATCCTCGTCGACGAAGTGCGGGACGTGATCTGTCCCGGCAAGATCGGGACCGAAGGGTGGCTCGAGGCCATGGAGGCCGCCGCGAACGTCGGCCTCGGGATGACGGCGACGATCATGTACGGCCACGTCGAGAACGAGGCCCACCGCGCGATGCACCTGAAACGGATCCGGGACCTGCAGGACCGGACCGGCAACATCACCGAGTTCGTCCCGCTCTCCTTCATCCACCAGAACACGCCGCTTTACGAACACGACGTGGTCTCGGGCGGGCCGAGCATCGACGAGGACGAACTGTTGATCGCCGTCTCGCGGCTGTTCCTCGATAACGTCGACCACATCCAGGCCTCGTGGGTCAAGTACGGCGACGAGCAGGGACTGAAGATGCTCTCCTGTGGCGCCGACGACTACATGGGGACGATCCTCTCGGAGGAGATCACCAAGCGCGCCGGCGGCGGCTTCGGCGAGTTCCGCTCGTTCGAGGACTACGTCGAGATGATCTCCTCGATCGGTCGGGTGCCGGTCGAGCGCTCGACCGACTACGAGCAACGCCGCGTCATCGACCCCGACGACCCGCCGTTCGGTCCCCGGCTCGGGCCGAAGGCCGACGGGACCCCGCTGCTGACCCGCGAGGAGAGCGACGAGCGGGCCGCGATCGCCGACGACTGACCGGCCGGTCGACCGGCCCTCAGCCGGCGACGGGACGCCCGTCCCTCCGACGCCGCGCCGGCGGTTATTCCGCACTCTCGACGCCGACGGCCCGAATCGGCGCGCCGTCGCCGCCGAGCGCGAGCGGATACGCCCGGAGTTCGAACCGCTCGCCGACCGCCCCGAGCCCGGTCAAGTTCTCGAGGATCAGCCGGTCGTCGCCGAGCAGCGCGCGGTGGGCCGGCACGCCCTCGGGCTCGTCCGGCCCGGCGGCGTCGGTCGGCGTCGGATCGGGACTGAGCGCGTCGACGGCCACGTCGAGCCCCCGGTCGGCGCAGGTTCCGGCCGCGGCCGGCGAGAGGGAGGGATGCTCGAGGTAGCGGTCGGTCCCCCAGTGGGCGTCCCAGCCGGCCCAGAACGCGACGAGGTCGGCGTCGGCGTCCGGCACCCGCGCCGGGGGAATCGACTCGCGGGCCTCGAGGTCGCGGCAGTCGACCCGGACGGCGTCGAAGACGAACCGCTCGAGCGGGTAGGTATCGAGCGTCCGACCGTCGGGCTCGGTGTGGGCGGGCGCGTCGACGTGGGTCCCGGTGTGGCTGCCGCACTCGAGCGTCGAGACGCGAGCGCCGTCTTCGGCGTGGGTCGCGTGGGGGCGGACGGCGACCGCGGGGTCGCCGGGGTAGGTCTGCATCCCCGTCTCGATCGGCTGGGTGAGATCGACGTGCATACGGGATAGCCGTCGGCCGCGAGACATAACGCTGTGGCACCGCGTTCGCGCCGGGCCGGCCGAACGCGCGCAATCGACCGGCGGCCGCGACAGTATGTGACATGATTTATAACAGCCCTCGACAACGTGTGGGTATGCGACTCGAAGGCAAGACAGCATTTATCACGGGTGCGGGTTCCGGTCTCGGGCGGGAAGCAGCGCAACTGTTCGCCGAGGAGGGCGCGACTGTCGTCGCGGCCGATGTCGACCTCGAGGGTGCCGAGGAGACGGTCGCCCGCGTCGAGGACGCGGGGCAGGACGGCACCGCGCTCGAGCTGGACGTCCGCGACGCCGACGCGGTCCACGCGGCCGTCGACGAGGCGGTCTCGGAGTTCGGCCTCGACGTCATGGTGAACAACGCGGGCGTGAGCCACGAGCGCTCGAAGATCGAGGAGATCGAGGAGGGCGAGCGCGACCGGGTCATCGACGTCAACGTCAAGGGCGTCTGGAACGGCTGTCACGCCGTGATCCCCCACTTCAAGGAGCAGGGATCGGGCGCGATCGTCAACACGGCGTCGCTGGCGGGCGTCATCGGCGCGCCCCAGCTCGGGGCCTACTCGCTGTCGAAGGGGGCGGTCGTCAACTTCACGCGGACCGTCGCGGCGGAGGTCGGCCCGGCCGGCGTCCGGGCGAACGCGGTCTGTCCGGGCGTGACCGACACCGCGATGCCCCGGAAGAACCACACCGAGGAGGAGTGGGAGGCCCGGAAGGAGGAGATGTCGAAGTTCTATCCGCTCAAGCGACTCGGCAAGCCCGAGGACATCGCCAACGCGATGCTGTTCCTCGCCAGCGACGAGGCCGACTGGATCACCGGGCAGGCGCTGGTCGTCGACGGCGGCTTCTCCTGCACGTAGGGGGAAGCGTTTCGGGACCGGCGGCCGAACGCCCGCTATGGCCACCGACGAGTCCTACGTGCGGCAGGCGATCGACCTCGCGGAATCGGCGGTCGCGAACGGCAACACCCCCTTCGGCTCCCTGCTCGTCGTCGACGACGAGGTCGTCCGAACGGCGGAGAACACCACGCTGACCGACGACGATATCTCGGCCCATCCGGAGTTCAAACTTGCCCGCTGGGCCGCCCGCGAACTCGAGCCGGACGAGCGCGCGGCCTGCACGATGTACACCAGCACCGAGCCGTGTCCGATGTGTGCCAGCGCGATCGTCTACGCCGGATTGGGCCGGGTCGTCTACAGCGTCCCCGTCGACTCGCTCGCCGAGATCCGGGACGGCGGCGTGATCGAGCTCCCCTGCGCCGAGGTCGTCGAGCGCGCCGACGCCGACACCAGCGTCGAGGGGCCGGTGCTCGAGGACGAGGGACTGGCGCTCCACGAGGACTACTTCGCCGAGTGACCGCGAGACGAACTTCCCTCTCAGTCGATACTGACCTCGCTACCCACCGTGCGGTGGCGCGCGCTGTGCCGCGACGAGCACCGCGAGGCGCGGCACGACCCCCGTGCGAGGGATGAGTGAGCGACCATCGGGAGCGAACGAATCGGTTGGGGAGGGCGTGGCCACTCCGTGTTGCCACGACAGCAGGACGCTCGTCGCCATCAGTACTAGTCGATACTGAACCATCCGAGAGTCGATCACGAATCCATAGAACGCCGGCACTCGAGCCACAGCGACTAGTTCTCACTCACCTACCCAGTAGTTATAAGTTACGACACACAAACATCAAACTGGAAGCCGGTCTCCGAACGGAGCAAGGGGGCTGCATCGAAACGCCCCGGGTGCGGACACACCCGAGACCTGGCTTCCAAGCGACCTGCTTGAAGCCATGCTTCGCTTCGTACTATCGGGATATAAACGTCCCGCACGACGGTGGAATCAACTCCGACGACCAGCGACGCCCCTCGAGTCCCGACTCGCAACCGGCGGTGATACCGATGCCTGACGACGACTCCCTCGAGTCGTCGCTTCCGGACTGTCCCCACTGCGGCCGCACAGTCTGGATCGTGACCGTCAGCGGCCCCGGCGAGGGAACCGCCGCTCCCTGTGGCTGTTCCGTGGTGCCGGACCGCCTCGAGCGGGAGTAGTCGGCAGGCGACTCGAGATTCGGGGCGACGGCGGTCCGCGAACTCCCACGTCCCGATCGTCCGCGTTCGGAGAAATCACGCGTACGACGCGGCTTCGTCCCGGAGTACCGCCCGGTACCGCTGCCCGGCCGTATCCTCAGCGGCGAGCGCGTCCCGAATCGTCGGCGAGATCCACTCCCGGTCGCCGTCCGCGCCGTCGGCCAGCCGGCCGTCGAAGCCGTCGGTCCGCAGCTCGGAGGGGAGGAACCGCTCGTAGACCGGCAGCCGCTCGCCCAGCGGCACGCCCGCGTGGTCGGCGATCTCCTCGAGTTCCCTGAGCGCCGGCCACTTGTACTCGGGGTTGATGTGGTCGTCGGTGACCGGCGAGACGCCGCCCAGGTCGTCGACGCCGCAGTCGATCAGGTCTTTCGCGGGCGCGAGGTTCGGCGGGACCTGCACCGAGACCTCCTCGGGCAGGGCGGCCCGGGCCATCGCGGTCACCTGCCGCATCGTCGCGAGGTCGGGCGAGCCGCCGGACCAGCGCTCGTTCTCCACGACGGGCTGGACGATCACCTCCTGGATGTGGTCGTAGCGCTCGTGGAGTTCCCGAATCGCGAGCAGGCTCTCGGCGCGGTCGCGCCAGTCCTCGCCGATCCCCACCAGAACCCCGGTGGTGAACGCCACGTCGAGTTCGCCCGCGTTTTGTAGCGTACGCAGGCGCTGGCCGGGCACCTTGCGCCGCGGCCCGGCGTGGGCCCCGACCTCGGCGGTCGTCTCGAGCATCACGCCCATGCTGGCGTTGACGTCGGCGACTTCGGCCATCTGCTCGCGGGTCTGGTCGCCCGGGTTCGCGTGGGGCAGTAGTCCCTCCTCGAGCGCCACTTCACAGGCCTCGCGCAGGTAGGTGTGGATCGAGTCGTGGCCCCACTCCTCGAGTTGCGCGTGGATCTCGGTGTAGCGGTCGTCGGGGTCGTCGCCGAAGGTAAACAGCGCCTCCGTACAGCCGGCGTCGGCCCCGCGTCGACAGATCTCGCGCACCTCCTCGAGCGAGAGCAGTTCGGCCTGGCCCGGCGGGTCGAAGTAGGTGCAGTAGGTACAGGTGTACCGACAGGCGGTCGTCAGTGGGACGAAGACGTTCCGCGAGAACGTAAGCGCCGGCGGCGCGTCGACGTCGCTCGGGCTGACCTCGAGGAGGTCGTCGACGGCCCCTTCCTCAACCGCGACGTCGACGCCGTACTCGCTGGCCCCGGGAAACATTACCTCCGATTGTCGTGGCTCGGCACATAAGGACTTGGCTTCGCGACGAGCCGCGCCAGGGTCGTCACTCGGTCGTCGGCCCGCCCTCGCGGACCGCGGCGACCCGCCCCTCGCGGCGCTCGAGTTCGAAGCCGAACTCCCGGAGGACGGCCGGCGCGCGGTCGCTCTCGCGGCCGTGGACGAGGACCTCGACGAGGTCGGCGGGCTCGTCGACGTCGGTCCCCAGCCGGAAGGAGTCGACCGTCTCGAGGGTCGCGCCGACTTCGCGGGCGATCTCGCGGTGGTCGAGATAGGAGAGTCCGTGGTAGTCGACGCGGAAGGCGGAGTGGTCGACGACGAGGGCGTTGGTGCCGCCGCCGCGGCCGGGCGCGATCGCGACGTCGGCCCCCGCGGTCAGCAGGGCCTCGAGCGCGTCGGGCGTCGCGAGCGCGAGGTCGGCCATGACGACGGCGACGGGGTCGCCATCGGCGTCGGCCGGCAGCCGCGCGTTTACCGCTTCGGTCAGCGGTCGGTCGTCGACCGTCAGCGACGCCGCCGCGGCGACTTCGCCCGGCATCTCGAGCGTCCCGAACTCGAGCGGCGCGGTCGAGACGACGGCGGGCTCGTGGCCCGCGCGGACGACCGCGCGAAGCACGTCCGCGAGCATGGCGCGGGCGAACGTCGAGCGTTCGGCCGGCGAGAGAACCGACTCGAGGCGGGTCTTCGGCGTCTCGGCGGCGAACGGGACCACGACGCGCATCTGAATCTAGTTGCGGTAGCCGGGGCGGCCTCAAAAACACGTCGGAGCGGCGGGGCCGGCGGTGACTGCCGACACTCGAAGACGCTGGCGATCGATGCCCCCTCCCGGCGAGCGCGACCGCTCGCCCCGTCGATCGCCGAAAGAACGGCGGCTTAGAACAGCGGCTCGAGTTCGTCTTCGTCGTCCTCGACGAGTTCCTCGAGGTTCTCTTCGCTCTCCTGCTGGATGTCGTCGATGTTGTCCTGTGCCTCGATGGCGACCTGCTGCAGTCGCTTGATCCGGGGGACGTTGGTCACGCCGGAAAGCAGGATGGCAGCGGCCACCTCGGGCTCCTCTCGCGGGAAGTCGCCACCGCGGACTTCCATGCTGCCCGTTTCCTCCTCGAGCCACTTGCGGCCGCGTTCGATGCCTTTCCGGTTGAGGTACTCCGAGGGACCGGAGAGGACGAGCAGCGCGCGCTCGGTGCCCTCGATCTCACAGGGGAGCGTGAGTCGGCCGAGCGCGGCCTTGCGGACGAGGCTCGTGATGCGGTTGGTCGTGTTCGCGGCGTCCAGGTCGTCTTCGCCACCGCCACCCTCGCCGGTGAAGCGAGAGAGGAGGCCGCCGCCCGTGTTCATCTCGACCTCCTCGCTCGCGAAGCCGACGGTCGAGACGCCGCCGCCGGAGAGCGTGTTGATGATCTCGGAGGAGTCGACGACGCTCTCGGCGACCTCCTGGCCGTCGCCGACCTCGCCGGCGCCGAAGAGGATCCCGAAGCGCCGGACGATCTCCTCGTTGATCTGATCGTAGCCGCCCTCGACGGACTCGCCGGTCTGTCGCCAGGAGTCGTTGTCGAAGACGAGCAGGTTGTCGACCTCGCGGACGAACGTCTGGAAGGACCGCGCCGCGTTGAGCGTGTAGATCCCGCCCTCGTCGGTTCCCGGCAGAACGCCGAGACCGTAGACCGGGATCGTGTAGATCCGCTGGAGGTGTTTCGCGAGGACCGGCGCGCCGCCCGAACCGGTGCCGCCGCCCATGCCGGCGACGATGAGGAAGGCGTCGACCTCGTGGGTCGGGATCGCGTCGATCGCGTTCTGCACCTCGTCGATGTCCTCCTCGGCGACTTCCGCGCCGAGTTCGTTGTCAGCACCCACGCCGTGGCCCTTCACGCGGGCCTGGCCGATGAGTACGCGATTCTCCTGTGGAATATTCTCCAGGCCCATGAGGTCCGCTTTCGCGGAGTTGACAGCGATCGCTGCCCGGACGATCCCGCTTCCCGTCCGATCGTCGTAATCGAGGAACCGATCGACGATTTTGCCACCGGCCTGTCCGAATCCGATCATCGCCAGCTTCATTGGTTATCAGGGGGCTCCGTTGGGTTGGTAACAGTGGGATAGAGGATATAAGTCTTGTGCTAATCTGAATTTCTCGATTAATACAATATTGCTCGGGACCGCCGCGTAGCGGCGATGAAGCGCCCGATATTGCGAGATAGAAACAAGTTTTTACCCCGGACAATAATGTTTTTTATATTACGTTTCGGAGGTGATCGCCGTCGAACGGGGCCGGGACCGTCCCGACCGACGAGACGCTCGATCAGGCGGTTCCCGCCGGCCGCTTTCGGCGACCGGTTCCCTCGAGGCCGAGATACGAGGGAAGCGTCGTCAGGTCGGCCGGATCGCGACCGAACGCGGTCACGTCGTTGTCGTCGACGGTGTTGTCGAACGCCAGCGACCGGGCCTGATCGGGGCCGAACGGCAGGAACGGGACCGGGCCGATCGCCGAGAGACCGACCTTGGCCAGTCCCATCGGGATCGGGACGATCCGGACGTCCTTGCCCTCGGCCGCGTAGGCCAGTTCGGTCACGTCCCCGAGGGTCAACACCTCCGGTCCGCCGAGTTCGTAGGTCCCGCCGGCGTGGGCCTCGTCCTCGAGCGCGTCGGCCAGCATCGGGGCGAGATCGCCGACCCAGATCGGCTGGAAGCGCGTCTTCCCGCCGCCGGGGAGCCCCGTTACGTACGGCGTCGTCAGCGCCTTCGTGAACTCGACGAACTCGCCGCCGTCCCCGAAGACGACGGAGGGTCGGACGATCGTCCACTCGAGGCCGGACGACCGGACGACCGTTTCGGCTTTCCCCTTCGCGCGGATGTAGGCGGTCGCCCCGTCGGGGTCGGCCCCGAGCGCGCTCAACTGGAGGAATCGGTCGACGTCGCCGGCCTCGGCGGCCCGTACGAGGTTCTCGGTGCCGCCGAGGTGGACGTCCTCGTGGCTCTTCCCGCCGCGGGGCTTGAACAGCGGCGAGAGCGCGACGAGGTTGACGACCGCGTCGTGGCCCGCGACGGTGTCGGCGATCGAGTCGTAGGCGCTCACGTCGCCCATCGCGAGATCGATGCCGTCGGGCAGCCCGCCGCTGCCGGGCGAGCGCGACAGCGCCGTCACCTCGTGGCCGCGCTCGGCCAGTTCCGCACACAAGTTCGTCCCGATGAAGCCGGTGCCGCCGGCGACGAGGATCTCCATACCCCAAACGTGCTCCCGGAGCGATAAATAGCTAGTCGGCTACGTAGTGAGGTCGCTCGCGAAGTCGCTCGTCTCGACAGATTGTAGTAGCCGTCCCGCCCAGGTCCGGGCATGCTCGTCACGCTCGAGGGGTTGGACGGCAGCGGCAAGACGACGCTCGTGGAGGCCCTGTGCGAGCGCTATCCGGGCGCCACGTTCACGCGTGAACCCACCGACGACTCCTGGTACGGCGAGGCCGTCTACCGCTCGATCGCGGATGACGACGCCGACCCGATGGCGGAGCTGTTCCTCTACACCGCCGACCACGCGGCCCACCTCTCGCGGGTGGTCCGCCCCGCCCTCGAGGCCGGCGACCTCGTGATCTCCGACCGCTACTCCGACTCCCGCTTCGCTTATCAGGGCGCGACCCTCGAGAACGCCCCGGCCTACGACCTCGCGGATCCGCTCGAGTACGTCGTCGACCTCCACCGGCCGTTCTCGATCGAGCCGGATCTGACGATCTACCTGGACCTCGACCCCGAGACCGCCGCCGAGCGCGCGGGGACGACCAACAAGTTCGAACGCGCCGCCTACCTCGAGTCGGTCCGGGACAACTACGAGCGCCTTCTCGAGCGCGACCCCGACCGGTTCGTCCGCGTCGACGCGACCCGGTCGCCCGACGCGGTCCGCGAGGCCGTCGTCGACGCGCTCGAGGGAGCGCTTCCGACCGACCGGTAGGGCTCGCCGAGCGCCGTGATTCGGGCAAAGGCTTTAGTCGTGCCAGAGTGTACCACACCGCCGATGGTCCACGCGTTCATCATGGTGAAGACCGCCGCCGGGAAGTCCGAGCGCCTGCTCGCGGAGATCGGCGACCTCGAGTCGGTCACCGACGCCCACATCGTCGCGGGCAACTACGACATCATCGCCGAGATCGACACGCCGGAGATCTACGACGTCCTCCAGACCGTCTCCTCGAGCCTGCAGGCCTTAGACGGCGTCACCGACACCAAGACCTACATCGCGATGGGCTAGGGCCGCTCGAGTCCCGCTCGCCGCTGGGCCAATCGCCCGTCTCTCGCGACCGTTCTCGGCGCTTCGAGCGCCGCCTCCGAACGTTTGCCATGGTAATCGGGGGCAAACTTATTCACCGGGGCCGGCGTACCCCCTGCCATGCGGTTCGTGATTATCGGGGCCGGACGGGTTGGACTGCGCACCGCGCGCGTCCTCCGCGACGAGGACCACGAAGTAACGGTGGTCGAGCGCGACGAGCCGACGCGCAGGCGCGCCCGCGATCAGGGGTTCACCGTCGTCGACGGCGACGGCTCCCGCGAGGACGTCCTCGAGGCGGCCGGGATAGCCGAGGCCGACGCTTTAGGCGCGCTGACCGGCGACCTGAACGTCAACTTCACCGCCTGCATGATCGGCAACCACCACGGCTGCCGGACGGTGATGCGGATCGACGAGGCCTACCGCGAGGGGATCTACCGCAAGTACGCCGACCAGGTCGACGAGGTGATCTACCCCGAACGCCTCGGCGCGATCGGCGCGAAAAACGCCCTGCTGGGCGGGACGATCCGCGCCATCGCCGACGTCGCTCCCCACCTGCAGGTGGTCGAGCTCACGCTCACCGCCGACGCGCCCGTCACCGGCTACACGATCAGCGAACTGCAACTACCCGCCGACGCGACCGTCCTCGCGTTCGGCAAGGGCGACGGTCCCCTCGAGATCCCCACCGCGGACCTCTCGCTCGAGGACGGCGACCGGCTCGTCGTCCTCGCGGACTTCGACGTGTTGAGCGAGGTCCGCCAGCTGCTGGTGGGCGAGACCGCCGAGCGGGCGGCCGCCAACGCCGGCACGGGGACGAGTTCGGCCGCGACCGAACTGCTCGAGGGCGATTCCGACGGAGGTGCCAACTGATGGTTACGGCATTCGTCATGATCAAGGCGAACACGGGCGAGGCGGATCGGCTCAGAGACAGCATCGAATCGATCGCGGGCGTGGAGTCGGCCCACATCGTCGCCGGCGACGTCGACCTCATCGCCAAGGCCAGCGTCGAGACGCCCGCGAAGGTCAAGGAGATCGCCGCCACCCACATCCAGGCGATCGAGGGCGTCGAGGACACGCAGACGTACATCGCGATGGACTAGAAACGAAGTTTTGCGCTGTCGTTCGAGAGAGCGAAGCTCTCTCGTGATGACGAAAGGCGCGAAGCGCCTTTCGAACCACGGGCGCGGCGGAGCCGCGCCCTCGGCAAAAATTCGATTAAAAGCACTCCTCCTTCCCCGCCAGCCGCGCAAGCGCGGCTTCTGGGTCAGTCGTCGGCCCGCTCGCTCCCTTCGGTCGCTCGCGGTGAGTGTCGGGTAGCGGCCTGCCCTTCCCCGGGTCGTGTGGCTCTCGCTGTCGCTCGAGCCACACTCCCGGCCACAGCAGTACAGCCTGATCCGAAAGCGATGAATTACATCGGCATTCCGCCGCTGTCGCCGTCCGCTGCCTGCTGGCCGCGGTTCTGGGCGTTCTCGAGCAGCGTCGCCGCTTCGCCGCGATAGTCGTAGCCGGGGATGATCCCCTGTGCGAAGGTGCCCTCGACGAACTCGATGAGGGCCTTGGCGTCGTCGACGCCCTCCGCTGCGTCCCAGGCGGTGTACTCGAGGCGGACCCGCACTTCGTCGGCGTCGCGTTCGACGACCGGCTCGTCGTGGGTGTTCGTGTGCGCGACGGTGAAGACGTCCGCGAGTCGTCGCTCGAGCGTTTCGAACCAGCCATCCTCGACCGGCGGTGCGACGACCTCGTCGGCGACGGCGGCGTCGAGGGTGGGGAGGACGACGGTGATCGAGAACCGGCCGTCGCGCTCGCTCTCGGCGTCGTCGGCCGTGACGGTCGTCTCGAAGACGGTCGTCTCGAGGTCGTAGGCGTCCTCGCGGGCCGCGAACGCGTCGTGGGCCTCGAGCGCGTCGGCGACGGGATCGGGGAGATCGGTCATTGGGGGATCAACGGGCGTGGCGGAAAAGGGTGTTACGTTGTTCGACGCGGCGCGTTCGACCCGCCGGCGACCGTTTCGACCGAAACCGCACGACGACACGGGGATCGTTTCACGCGGGAAGCCGATCGTTTCGCGCGGAAACGGCCCGTATTACTACAAGGGACACCCCCGTCTGTCGCCGGCATGAGTTTAGACAGACACGCCGCCGACCGCCGTCGCTTCGCTCGCCTCCTCGGAACGGACGGCGACCGCGGCTCCGGCCTGCCGATCGGCGGCGACGCCGACGCGGACGCCGATCCCGATTCGAATTCGGACGCGGACGGATCTCCCGAGGTCGAGGAGGACAACGATGCGGACGACGCCGACTCGAGCGCGGATTAGTCGATCTCGCGGTTGCTGAGGAACGTATCGAGCGCCGTCGCGACTTCTTCGAAGTCCTTGACCGTGAGGCCGTCGGTGGTGGCGAAGACGCCCTCGCTGTCGTTCGTTACGCGGATGAGAAACCCGTTCTCGAAGACCCGGATCGTGTAGTCGTACCCGCCCAGCTCCGATCCCTCGTAGGCTGTCTGGGTCGTCTTGAAGCCGCGCCACTCGTGGCCGATGAACGTCGAGAGGTCGGCGTCGCGTTCGAGGTCCTCGCGCAGGTAGACCTGCTCGAAGTCGTCGCGCGTGAAGTAGGTGACCGACCGGAGACTGTCGCCGATCGCGGTCCGACAGGTCGCGACGATCTGCTCCGCCGCATCGTCCGTGAGTATCCCGGTTGCCATGTCCGATCAGTCGAACGCCGATCCCTTAACCGCGGGGGTAGACACAGCGCAGTGAAAATGCCGACCGGCCGCGGGCGGCGATCGCTTACGCCTGCTCGATCGCGCGATCGAGGTCCGCGATCACGTCGTCGACGTCCTCGATCCCGACCGAGAGCCGCACGAGGTCGTCGGTGACGCCGCTTGCCAGCTTCTCCTCCTCGGTGAGTTGCTGGTGGGTCGTGCTCGCGGGGTGGATGATCAGCGTCTTCGCGTCGCCGACGTTCGCCAGCAGGCTCGCGAGGTTCACCTCGTTACAGACCGTCTCGGCGGCGTCGTAACCGTCCTCGAGCCCGAACGTGATCATGCCGCCGTAGCCGCCCTCGAGGTACTCGCTGGCCTCCTCGTGAGTCTCGTGGCTCTCGAGGCCGGGGTAGTTGACCCACGAGATCTTCTCGTGGTCCTCGAGGTACTCCGCGACGGCCATGGCGTTCTCGCAGTGTTTCTCCATCCGCAGCGGCAGCGACTCGAGTTTCTGCAGCGTGACCCAGGCGTCGAACGGCGACTGCTGGTTGCCCAGGTCGCGCAGCCCGCGGGTGCGAGCGGTGAAGGCGAACGCCGCGTCGCCGAACGCCTCGCGGAAGTTGACGCCGTGGTAGGCCGGGTTCGGCTCGGTGATCTCGGGGTAATCGCCGTCCTCCCAGGGGAAGGATCCGCCGTCGACCAGAATTCCGCCGACGGTCGAGCCCGCGCCGTGGATCCACTTCGTCGTGGAGTTCCAGACCAGGTCCGCGCCGTGTTCGAGCGGCCGGCAGAGATACGGCGTCGCGAAGGTGTTGTCGACGAACAGCGGCACGTCGTGATCGTGTGCGATGTCGGCGATGCGTTCGATGTCCGGCGTCACCAGCGCAGGGTTGCCGATCGTCTCGAGGTGGACGAAGGCGGTGTCGTCGTCGATGGCCTCGGCGTAGGCGTCGTAGTCCAGCGTGTCGACGAACTTCGTCTCGACGCCCCGTTTCTCGACGGTGTGGGTGAGGTAGGTGTAGGTCCCGCCGTACAGCGACGACGAGGAGACGATGTTGTCGCCGACGTCCGCGAGGATGAACGTCGCCAGATCGAACGCGGCCATCCCCGACGCGGTCGCGAGCGCGCCGACGCCGCCCTCGAGCGTCGCGATGCGCTCCTCGAGCATCGCGTTCGTCGGGTTCATGATCCGCGAGTAGATGTTGCCCGTCTCCTCTAGCCCGAACAGCGCGGCTGCGTGGTCGGTGTCCTCGAACTCGTAGGAGGTGGTCTGGTAGATCGGCGGCGCGCGAGCGCCCGTCGTCGGATCGGGCTCCTGCCCGGCGTGGACGCTGTCGGTGGCGAACTGGTTCCCCTCGGAGTCTGGATCGTCGCTCATACTCGCTCCGTTGCAGGCGGCCCAAGTAAAACCACTAGACGAATCGCTTCGGTCGGGACGTCGCCGCTGCGGGACGGACGGCCGCGGCCGACTCGTCAGAGCACGCTGACGACGCCGAGGCTCTCGGCGAGCAGCCAGCAGACGAACGCCCCGTACAGCCCCAGGAGCAACCACCCCTCGCGCCGGTTGAGGGCCATTCCGGTCCGGGAGATCGCGAAGAACGCGACGGTCGCCAGGACGAGAAACCCCATCATCGGGACGATGTCGGCGAAGTTCACCGTCAGCGACCCCGCGACGACGACCCCGACCGGCACGGCCACGAGCAGGTCGAACGTGTTGCTGCCCAGGACGTTCGCCAGCGTGACCGTCGGCCGGTCGGCCCGCGCGGCCGTCAGGCTGACGAACGCGTCCGGCAGGCTCGAGCCGGCGGCGACGACGGTCATCCCCCAGAGAAAGGAGGGGGTCCCGAAGGCGTCCCCGAGGCCGATCGCCGCCCGGACGAGCGCTTCCACGCCGACGACGATGAACGCCAGCCCGGCGACGAACCAGAACCACGTCCGGGCGAGCGGGATCGACCCGTCCGCCCGCCGCTCGGACTCCGCGGCATCGAGGTACTGCGTGAACAGGTAGAGCCCGTAGAGGGCGAGCGGGAACAGGGCGAGCGGTCTCGAGACGACGCCGCCGATGTGGCCGCCGGCCGCGTCGGCGGGGTTGTAGATGACCGCCAGCGAGAACGTCAACAGCAGCGCCGCGACCGCGAGCATGTAGAACAGCGACTCCTTGTAGACCAGTTCTCGCGTCGTGTCGACTCCGCCGTCGGTGACGACGACCGCGAGTCCCGGAATCACGAGGAGGTTGAACACCGCCGAGCCGACGACCGAGCCCACGCCGAGTTCGAACTCCCCGTGCAGCAGCGTCGCGAGCAACACGCTCGCCAGTTCCGGCGTGCTCGAGCCGACCGCCGCGATGACGGCACCCTGAACGACCGCCGGCAGCCCGTACGCGACCGCGAGCCTGTTCGCAGAGTCCTCGAGCCAGCTGCTGCCTTTCCAGACGATCGCCGTGCCGACGGCAGCCAGTCCGAGCAGCGACGCGACCGCGAACATGACGAGTAATTCAGACGAGCGTTTCATAAAAGACCCGACGAGGGGAGTCGATGGCTACCCGGCCGCTCGATCCGACCGGCCGGCGCACCCGTCCCGTCAGCGAGTCGCGCTCGCCTCGTCGGTCTCCGACTCCGACGGCGAGTCGACGACGCCGGGGAGCCGGACCGTGACGCGCGTTCCGCCGTCGTCGGTCTCGAACCCGATATCGCCGCCGAGGGCCGCGACCGCCCACGAGGCGATCCACAGCCCGAGCCCGCTGCCGTGTTCCAGCGGGGTCTCCTCGCCGCGCTCGAGGACGGCGAGCTCGTGGTCCGGGAGCCCCGGGCCGTCGTCGCGGACGGTAAAGATCGCGGTCCGTTCGGGGTCGACGCCCTCGAACTCGACGGCGACCCGCGGATCCTCCCCGCCGTGGACGAGCCCGTTCTCGACGAGGTTCGAGACGGCGAGTTCGAACAGTTCCCTGTTCGCTCGCAGCGCGAGAGCCAGCGGAACGGCCACCTCGACGCGGCCCCCGGTCTCCGCCTCGAGGTCGGTCGCGAGCGACTCGAGGACGTCGCGGGCCGAGAACGCCTTCGCGGGAACCGTCGACTCCGCCGCCCGTTCGAAGGAGCGAGCCTTTTCGGTCATCTCGATGACGCCGTCGACGTCGGCGGCGGCCGTCTCGAGGGCCGTCCGAACGTCCGCGTCGTCGGTTCGCTCGGCGGCCAAGTCGACGTAGCCCCGGACGGCGGTCAGATCGTTCCGGAGGTTGTGGCGCAACACGCGGTTGAGGATCTCGAGGCGCTGCTCGCGCCGCCGCTGGTCGGTGATGTCCTGCAGGATGACGGTGTGACCGACGACCCGTCCGGACTCGTTTCGGAGCCGCGAGGTCGAGACGGCGAGTTCGCGGCGCTCGCCGCCGTCGGTGCGCGTGACGACCCGGCCGTCCGCGTCGTCGATCCGCAGGTCGGTCACGCCCTCGAGCGGTTCGCCGAGGACGGCCGGCTTCGCGACGCCGAACAGGGACGCCGCCGCGGGGTTGCAGTCGACGATCCGCTCGTCGGTGTCGACGGCCAGGAAAGGGTTCTCGAGGTCCTCGATGGCGGACCGGTCGGCCGTCCGGCGGACGGCAGGGCTATAGGTGAACATATCGCCGCCGACGAAGGCGTAGGCGTCGAGGACGACGTGGGGCAGGAACAGCACCGCCGAGAGGTTGAGTTGCGGGACCGGGCCGAGTTCGAACAGCCAGACGAGCAGGGCGACGCCCGGCGGCAGCGTACTGACGCCGACCGCGAGCGCCTCGGTCCGGTAGAGCGGGCCGTAGCTGACGACCGTATCGAACAGCAACAGCGTCCCGGAGGCCGCGAAGACGGTCCCGATCATGATCGCGAAGAAGGCCCACGCGTTGGGCTCGTAGGCGACCGTCGCCGCGCCGAAGACCGGGTCGAGTCGGAACCCGGACCAGACGAGTTCGTGCAGCGGATTCGTGACGACCAGCACCGTCGTCACCGCCGGGACGAGGACCAACAGTCCGAACCACGGGGTCCTGATGAGGGCCCCGCGACCGGTGTAGGAGAGGCCGAAGGCCAGGAACGGGACGCCAGTCCAGACGATGCCGACCCAGGTCAGCGCCTCGAGCGCCCAGCGGAGCGTCGGGTCGAACACGAGCAGCCCGGCCCCGTAGGCGAAACACCACACCGCCTGCGCGACGAGCGTGAGCAACAGCCAGTCGGCGCTCGGGTTTCCGCGATGCTCGCGGAGATACCAGAGCAACAGCACGGTGCCGACGCCGGACAGCAGGGAGCCGGCCGCCGGCCACGGGATCGGAAGCACGCTACTCGAGGGTACGAACACAGCGACTTCGGTGTTGCGGCCCGGTCCGGCGGGCCGCGAACGGCGTTCCGCGAACCCTCGCTACTCGAGCAGCGACTCGCCGGTCATCTCCGGCGGCTGGGCGAGGCCGACGACCTCGAGCAGTGTGGGCGCGATGTCGGCGAGCGTTCCGCCCTCGCGGACGGTTCGTCCGCCGTCGGTGCCGTCGGGGGTGAGATAGACCAGCGGCACCTCGTTGTACGTGTGGGCGGTGTGTGGATCGTCGTCGGTCCCCATGTCGTCGGCGTTGCCGTGATCGGCGGTGATCAGGACGTGCGCGCCGGCGGCCTCGAGCGTCTCGACGAGCCGGCCCAGTTGCGCGTCGACGGCCTCGACGGCCTCGATCGCGGCCTCGTAGTCGCCCGTGTGCCCGACCATGTCGGGGTTTGCGTAGTTGAGGACGAGGACGTCCGGATCGTCGGCCTCGATGGTGTCGATCGCCGCGTCGGTCACCTCGGGCGCGCTCATCTCCGGCTGCAGATCGTAGGTCGGCACGTCGGGGCTCTCGACGATCTGCCGGCTCTCGCCGTCGAACTCGACCTCGCGGCCGCCATTGAGAAAGTAGGTGACGTGGGCGTACTTCTCCGATTCGGCGATCCGCAGTTGGGTTCGGCCCGCGTCGGCCAGCACCTCGCCGAGTACCTGTTCGGGCTGATTCGGCGGGTAGGCCACGGGGAGGTCGAACGTCTTGTCGTACTGGGTCATCATCACGACCTCAGCGTCCGGCGGGCTGGTCTCGACTTCGTCGGCCCAGTCCTCGGATCGAATGTCGGCGAGCATCCGGGTCAGCTGCCGCGCCCGATCCGAGCGGAAGTTGAACCAGACGACCGAATCGCCGTCCTCGAGAGCCGGCCGATCCGCAATCAGGGTCGGTTCGACGAACTCGTCGGTGACATCGCGGTCGTACGATCGTTTGACGGCGTCGACCGCCGACTCCGCGCTCCACTCGGCTTCGCGGTTCACCATCGCGTCGTAGGCCCGCTTCGTCCGCTCCCAGTTCTGATCGCGATCCATCGCGTAGTACCGGCCCGAGACCGTCGCGACGTGGCCCGTGCCGTGGTCGTCGACGACGTCCTCGAGCGTCGCGAGGTAGTCCCGCCCGCCGGTCGGCGAGGTGTCGCGGCCGTCGGTGATCGCGTGGGTGACCGCCTCGACGTCGCGGTCGCCGGCGAGTTCGATCAGCGCGTGCAGGTGTTCCTGGTCAGAGTGGACGCCGCCGTCGCTGACGAGGCCGACGAAGTGGACCCGTCCCTCGTTGTCGCCGGCGCGGTCGAACGCCGCGTTGATCGCGTCGTTCTCCCGGAAGGAGCCGTCCGCGATGGAGTCCGAGATCCGCGTGTACTCCTGGTAGACGACCCGCCCCGCGCCGATGTTGAGGTGCCCGACCTCGCTGTTGCCCATCTGGCCCTCGGGCAGCCCGACGCGTCGGCCCGCGACCTCGAGCCGGCCGTACGCGCCCGACTCCGCGAGCCGGTCGAAGACCGGCGTTTCGGCCGCCGCGACCGCGTCTCTGCCGCCGTCACCGAGTCCCCAGCCGTCGAGGACGATCAGCGCAGCTTCCATACGGAATCGCAACTCGGCGTCCCGTAACTAGCTGTCGTTGTTCCTCGTCGCCGCGGACGCCGGTGTGGTTATCTTATCAGAACGCTTTCATTCGGCCGGGACGACTCGAGCGGACGCCGTCCGTATTCGTCCCGCGTCGGAGCGGTTCCGCGCTCGAGCGGCCCGCGACCGATCGATCAGTCCCGCGGCGCGTGATCGAACGCCGTGCCGCAGTCGCCACAGACGGTGCCGCTGCCTGGTTTGCTCCGCTGGGCGAACACCGCCCCACACTCGTCACAGACCATGAAAAGCCGCTTTTCGGGATCGACTCCGGCCTCGAATTCGGCGCGGATCCAGGCGTCCGAATTTCCCTCCTCGTAGAGGGTGACGCCGGAACTGTGCTGTCGCCAGTTGACTGGACTGTCCCCGCGCTCGACCGCCGCCGACTCTCGCTCGGACATCGGGATACGCCGACCCTCGAACCGCCCATACATACGTTTTCTGATAGTAATTTACACGCACTCGAGTTAACCCTCCCTTCGCGGCGACCACTGGCTTTTTGCCGGTCGGGTCGGTCCCACCGTGCATGACGCTCGATCCGGTCCACTTCGACGGTATCGCGCGACTCGCCGGGCGGATCGATCACGGGACCGACGAGCGCGACCGCCGCGCCTTCGCCGAGACCGTCTGGGAGGAGTTTCTCGACCCGCTGGTCGTCGACGGCCGGCCGATCCTCGAGCCGCTGGCGGAACGGGCGCGACGGCTCGTCGACTGCGAGGCCGTCGCCCTGCGCGACCGGGAGTTCCCGACCGAACACGGCCTCGACGCGGGGACGATCAACCCGACGACGTTCAGGAACGGCCTCGTGATCGACATCGCGCAGGCGGCGATGAGCGCCACGCCGAGCGACCTCGACCTCCACCGGTCGCGGACGACCGTGATGACGGTCCACTCCAACGACGAGACGATGACCGTCGACGAGTCCTGGGGGACGTTCGACGAGGGATACAGCAAGAGCCGAGCGGTCAAGGTCCCGCCGCTGCCGCGGTTCGCCGAGGGGGTCGTCCACGCGCTCGCGCTCTACCTCTCCGAGAGCAAACACGCCCGCGACCACGCCGAAGCGGTCTCGGACCTGCTCGTCCTCGACGGCCCGCTCTATCCGCGGGGCCTGCTGCGCTGGGCCGACCAACATCCCGACCTCGCCGAGTTCCTGCTCGAGGACCCCCGGCCGACGACGGTGCTCGAGAACTACGTTCGGCTGGTCGAGGAGTTCGTCGACCGCTCGGTGCCGCTGGTCGGCTTCGTGAAGAACCCCGCGACGCGGGTCGTCACGCGCTCGCTCAAATCCGAACGGGAGGTCAGCGTGCCCTGGGCCGACGACGCGGCGCTGTTTACCCGCCTGCTCGAGCGCGGCGAGTACGTCGACGACGTCGACGGCGACCGCTGGGAGCGGGACGATTCGGCGCTGACCTACACGAACTGGTTCCGGTCGCGGGGCGGCGTCGACCGGCCGCTGTCGACCGACGGCGACGCGCTCGGCGTCGAGCGCCGCCTCGAGCGCGCGGCCTACGAGGTCACCTTCTTCGTGATCTACGATCCCCGCGACGACCTGCTGTACCGGATCGAGGCCCCCTACGCGTTTACGAAAGATCCCGATACCCGGGAGCGGCTGACGATGCAGTTGTTACAGGACGTCGCCGTCGCCCACGGTCCGCCGACCATCGTCGAGAAGGCCGACGAACTCGCCCGAATCAGCAACGCCGAGAAGGCGTCGCTCCGGGACACCCTCGAGGAACGGTTCGACGCCGCGCAGGACCGGACGTACGACGACCACCGGTGGGACGAGCAGCCCT
>SDGW01000140.1_pt1 | contig 29524 bp, 24 predicted proteins | sample 2873831 | NCBI WGS metagenome assembly SDGW01 (sample SAMN08132700, study PRJNA421101) | hypersaline lake metagenome | isolation source: celular fraction 0.22 microns magnesium sulfate-rich crust from ephemeral... | place: Spain: Penahueca Lagoon, Toledo | collected 2011-07 | reverse complement strand
TTCGTCGGCGACGTAGTGGAGGCCAACCGGACCCTGCTGGAGACCGACGCGGCCGACGGCGAGGCGATGAACATCGGGAGTACCGACAACATCGAGATTCGGGTGTTGGCCGAGGAGATTCGCGACCAACTCGCGCCCGACCTCGAACTGGAGTTCGGCGAGCGCAACGACGCCGACGCCGAGCATACGCATGCGGATATCTCGAAAGCCAACGAGCTGATCGGTTACGAACCGACGACGACCATCCGGGAGGGCGTCGAGAAGTTCACCGAGTGGTACCAGGAGAACCGGGAGTGGTACGAACCGCTCGTCCGGAACTCCTGACTGGTCGTCCTTCGTTTCTCGCTATGGTGTAGAAACAAACGCTCACTCATTCCGATACGGCTCCGAGACAGCGGGAGACACCGCGGGGGTGAATGCCCCCATCGAGTGTCGCAGGATTTAAGCGAACGTCACGTTATTCGACCACCATGAATAGCGTACGCGAGGCGACAGATGACCTTCTCGCGGAGAAACCCGACCTCGAATCGGACCTCCGTGAAGTCCTCGCAGTAGACGAGCGTGCTGACGGGTGGACTTTCGAGGAGGTTCCACTCGACTCCGGAACGTTCGGCGAACTTGTCTCGCGTGGCATCGTCACCAAGGTCAATAACGAGTACGAAGTCGCCGACCCGCAGGCAGTCAGAGCGAGCCTCGACGGTGAGAGCGAAGCGACGACCGGTATCGAATCCGGTAGTAGGCCGACGATTCCCGACCTCTCGCTCCCGTCGGTCTCCCGGACGGAGGCTGGTGCGCTCGGGGCCGTGCTGGCGCTTGTCCTCCTGATGCGGGCCTACATCTATCCGAGCGTCTTCCGTGGCGAACACGTCGTCCTCCCCTCAAACGACCCCTACTACTACCGCTACTGGGTTGAGCAACTCGCCGCGAACGCCACCGGCGTCTTCGACTTCAGCGTCCTCTCCGGACTTCCGGACCCCGTCGCAGAAGGGGAACCGCTGATGGTCGCGACGCTCTGGTGGCTGACCAACCTCCTCGGCGGCGCAGATGCTTCGGGACTGGTGTTAGCGTGGTATCCCGTCGTCTCGGCGCTCGTCGTCAGCCTGCTCGTGTACGCGCTAGCAGTCCGGGTGACGGGTGATCGTCGAGTCGGCTTAGCCTCGGTCGCTTTTCTCGCTGTGAGTCCCGCGTTCGCCTATCGGACCGGCCTCGGATTCGCCGACCACCATGCCTTCGACTACCCGTGGCTTGTGCTGACCGCCCTCACGCTGGTCGTTCTGGCCGAAGTGGACAGCGAGAGCCTCCGAACTTCCCGAACGTTAATCGGATCAGCCGTTCTCGGAGTAGCGGTGGCCGGACAGGTACTGGCGTGGGAGGCCGGACCGCTTCTCGTCGGCGCGCTCGGCGTCTACGTCGCGACCCGAGCCGTCACGGACGTGCGGGCCGACCGCTCGCCACTCGTATCTACTGCGCCCGTGCTTGCCGGACTGGCGCTCACCTCGATACTCGTCCACCTCGCGCACACAGGATTTGGCTGGCACACAGACGTGGTGGCCTACTCGCCGGTCCTCTTGCTCGTCGGCGTCGTGGCCGTCTCGCTTCTCGGCGAGGCGATTCGCCGCGTCGGCATGCCCACGTACGTCCTCGGCACGGCCGAAGTCGCGGGCGCGCTAAGCGGTCTCGCGCTTGTCTTCTCCTTCCTCCCGTCGTACGCTTCGGTGTTGAGCTACCGACTCGATTTCCTCCTATTCAGAGGCGGAATTGCCGAAAACAAGTCGATGTTCGCTGGCGGACCCAGCGGCGTCCTGCTCGGACCGATACTCGAACTCGGCTTCGCGTGGGTGCTGGCGCTACCGATGCTCGGGTGGGCGACGTGGCGCGTCTACCGGCGTGACAACCCAGCGTGGGTCGTCGTCTGCGTCTACGGATGGTACTTCCTCGTGCTGGCGACGCTCCAGCGCCGGTTCGTCGGAGAACTTACGCCGTTCGTCGCAATATTGGCTGGCTACGGATTCGTCGCGTTCGCGGCTAAACTCGATGTCGTCGCGTGGCCGTCGTTCGATTGGAGCGAGACGACCGACCGGACCAAGAGCGCCGACGGCGGGGTTGAGTCGCTCGGTCTTCCAGACCGAAGCACCACCACCGCCCTCGCCGTCTTGTTCCTGTTCGTTTCGAGCGCTGGTGCGGTTCAGACTGGCGTCCGCCACCAGCAGGTAAAAATTGCCGACGACAAGGTGGATGCCGCAGTGTGGATGGACGACTACGCCGAAGACCGGGGGTGGGAGTCCCCCGAGAACTACGTGTTGAGCAAGTGGGGCCGCAATCGAATGTACAACTACTTCGTGAACGGCGAGGCGCGGTCGTACACCTTCGCCGAGCAGAACTACGAGAAGTTCCTCTCATCGCACGACCCCGAAGCCCAATACTGGAAACTCCGGAAGAAGGTGAAGTTCCTCGTGACGAAGAATCTCGATTTGAGCTACGAGGTGCCGCCGAAGTCGAACTACGCTCGACTCCACAAGCGGTTCGGAAGCGTCGGCCCGAACGGCGAACGCGGCGCAGGCCACTACCGAGCGGTCTACGCCAGCGAGGACGGGTCGGTGAAGGTATTTACACTTGTTCCCGGTGCGTCTATTACCGGGCACGCTAAGCCGAACACGACGCTGACCATCGAGAAACAGGTTGGAATCGAAGGCGCGTCGTTCACGTACGAGAGAGCGGTTTCGGTCAACAAGCTCGGTGTCTACGAGGTGACGGTTCCGTATCCGGGGACCTACGAAATCGGCGGTGAGACAGTCACCGTCTCCGAGAGCCAGATTCGGACGGGAACGAAAGTCAACTTCCTCGGCGACTCAGGGGCGTACTGGCCGTTCGATGTCGCCAAAGACACGGCCTACGACGTTCGCTCTGGGAATCACATGACTGCAAGTGGTGCGAAGTGGGTCGAGGGCCGTAACGGGCGTGCGGTCGAACTCAACGAGACCGGGCGACTACGGGCCGATCACTCGCCGAGTCTCGACACCAATAGGAGCGTGACGGTCTCGACATGGTTCCGGACGAACGAGAGCGTCGATTACCGGAACGACGTGAAGTACCCGCGAATCGCGCTCAAAGGCGAAGTGACCCCCTTCCGAGAGACGGATGGCTATCAGATTGCGATGTCGCGCGGCACTCTAATTGGAGTCCTCGGAAACGGGACGGATACGGCGAGACTCACCGGCCCGAACGTGGACGACGGTGAGTGGCACCATGCGGCGCTGACGTGGAACGGTACGACAACGACGCTGTACGTGGACGGCGAGGTGGTAGACCGAACAGACTGGACCGGAACCATCAGCAACGACGATTCGTTTGTCGTCGGCCATGGTCTCCCCGGAACCATCGACGACTTGCGAGTGCACGAACGAGGTTTGTCAGGCGAGGAAATCCGCGAACTCCACTCCGAGGGGTCCAGCGGAAACAAGACTGGCCAGTAGTTCTCCCGTCTCCTCTCCTAGTAACGCCGAAAATCGCTGGGAAACGTCGGGAGTTCAAAGGTTTTAAGCTAACTGGACGAGGGAAATAACCTGATGGTTTCCGGATATCGGTATCGAATTACGAGTTTCGGTGGGACTCTTCTCTTTGCGGTTGTCGCGGTTCTACTGGCGAATCGTCCTTCGACGCAGTCGCTGACGACTACCGTGCCGTTATTTCGCCGACTTCCGGTGGACGTGCTGGTAGGAAACGAACTGATACTCGCAGTAGCTGTGACCGCGGTCGTCGTCGTCTGGAGCTTTACCCCCCTCTTCAAACCTAAACCGCGACGCGTGTTGGACATGGTGCTTCTCGTGCAGAAGCGCGCCGTCCTCGCCGGACTCGTGCTGGCGACCGTTGGGTATTTCGATTACACGTATCCCCTCCCTCGCTCGACGTTAATCGGAACCGTCGCCTTGCTGTCTGCCAGCCTTCAGGTCCTGTTCGTCGCTATCCGTCGCAGACCGACCAAAAGTGAGCGGGCTATCGTCGTCGGAGACAATCTCGATCAAGTCCACGATATTTTGGACACGATCGACGTTCCAGTCGTGGGTTACATCTCGCCACCGAGTCGGTACGCCTCGGACGGGAGTGATCGCCGTGGCGTGCGAGCGCTCGCCGACGGAAGCGGCGAATCCAACGGCGATGTCGAGTATCTCGGTGGTCTGTCACGTCTCGACGAGATACTCGTCGAACACGATGTAGATACCGCAATCTTGGCGTTCGAACATCCCGACAGAGCGGACTTCTTCGGGACGCTCCACACCTGCTACGAATATGGGATTCAAGCGATGGCTCCCCACGAACACTCCGAAACCGTGCTGACGCCGCCCGAGGCGAACGATCCGGTCGTCGAGGTAGACCTCGAACCGTGGGACTGGCAAGAGCGAGTGTTCAAGCGGCTGTTCGATATCGCATTCGCGGGAACGGCCCTGCTGACGCTTTCGCCAATCGTCCTTACGATTGCGGCCGCGATAAAAATCGAAGGACATGGACCGGTTTTCTTTACGCAGGAACGGACCGACCGCTTCGGCGGGACCTTCCAAATATACAAGTTCCGGACGCTGAAGCCCGAACCGGACGACGGGGTGAGTCTCGACATCGAAGGCGACCGACGGACGCCCCTCGGCGAGTTCCTGCGTAAGACACACTTGGACGAGATACCGCAACTTTGGTCCATTCTCGTCGGCGATATGAGCGTCGTCGGACCGCGTCCGGCTATCACCGAACTCGAACCGGACTACGTCTCGGAGGTGAACATCTGGAAGCAACGGTGGTTCGTGAAGCCCGGCCTGACCGGACTGGCTCAAATCAACGGGGCCACCGGGAAGGAGCCGTCGAAGAAAATCGAGTACGACGTGGAATACATCCGGAGGCAATCTCTTCGGTTCGACGTGGTGATCGTCATCCGGCAAATCTGGCAGGTCGTCGAGGAGTTGGCTGGCCGCTGACTATTGACTAATCGAGACAGCGAATTCTCTCGTTAAGACCGAGGTTTGTTATCGGTTTGAGGCCGAGTTGACCGGCGAGTCCAGTCGTTCGCCCGCTGGCCGCGCTTCGGTTTCGTCGCCTAGCGTGACGACCTCGGCGCGGTTGTCCGTCGGAACAGCGTTGCGCGCGTCGAAGACGAGTGAGGCGCGATTCGAGATTTCGTCGAGGTCGAAAGCGCTGTGGTCTACGAGGAGCGCGACGACATCGGCCTGTTCGAGGGGTACGTCCCCAACCGCTGGGGCAACCGCCATCTCGTCGGTGGTTTCGACGTGGGGGTCTACAGCGATGACGTCCGCCTCTTGATCGAGTTTCCGCGAGATTTCGAGCGCTGGGGAGTGGCGAACGTCGCCCACGTCCGGCTTGTAGGAGACGCCGAGCGTGACGATGGAGGCTTCTTCTACGTCGATGTCCCGTTCAGCGAGGATGCGCTCGATGCGGTTCACGACGACGGAAGGCATCCACTCGTTGACTCGCTGGGCGCTCTTGATGAGCGAGAGTTCGGTCCCCAGTTCCGACGCTCGCCACGTGAGAAACTGCGGGTCGATAGGGATGCAGTGACCGCCGACACCCGGACCGGGGTAGAACGCCTGAAAGCCGAAGGGCTTGGTCGAAGCGGCCTCGATGGCGTCCCAAACGTCGGCATCGAACCGCTCGGCGAACGCCGTGAGTTCGTTGACGAGCGCGATGTTCACCATCCGATAGGTGTTCTCCAGCGTCTTCGCCAACTCGGCGGTCGTGGAGGAATCGACGGGGTGAATCTCGCCCACTATTGACTCGAACAGCGTCCCGGCCGCGCGGCGCGCGACGTCGTCCTCGGCCCCGACGATGAGCGGAATTTCGTCTATCTGGTACTCTCCGCCGGGATTCAGCCGTTCCGGAACCATCGCGACTTGGGTTCGGTCGAGGTCGCGGTGGTCGCCGAGAAGCGGCGTGACCACCTCGTTGGTCGCCCCCGGATAGACGGTGCTACTGACGACGACGAGCGTGTCCCTGTCGCCAGCTTGGGCCCCAATCGTCTGAGTCGCCTTCCGGACGGCGTCCATCTCGGGTTCGCCGTTCGAGACGCCCGTCGGGACTGCGATGACGTAGGCGTCGCAATCTTCGATGACGGCGGGGTCGGTGTGGGGCGTGAACCCCGCGTCGAGGGCGCTCGCGAGTTGCTCGTCGCTCACGTCGTCCACGTAGCTCCGGCCGTCTTCGAGGAGCACGACTCGTTCGGCGTCGATGTCGAACCCGGCGACCGAGTAGCCCGCTTCGGTGAACTCTACGCTCAGGGGCAAGCCGACGTAGCCGAGGCCGACGACGCCGATTCGGGCGCGATTCTCGGCGAGTCGCGTCTGGAGGTCGGTCATCTGGCGGGCACCCCTCTGTCGGTGCGCTCTTCGATGACGTCCGAAAGAATCCGGTCGAGGTCGGGTTCCGGTGCCCACCCGAGCGTCTCCCGGAGCTTCGTCACGTCGGGTTCACGCTGGTCGGGTTCCTCGAAGTCCTCGTCGTAGGCCTCCTCGAAGGGGATGTGCGTGATGTCCGAGTCCGAGTCGGTGAATTCGACGACGCGCTCGGCGAGTTCGTTGATAGACGTCGGGTTCGGGGCACCGACGTTGAACACCTCGCCGCGGGCCGACTCGGTTTCGAGGAGTTCGTGCGTGATTTCGACCGCGTCGGCGACGTGCGTGAAGCTACGAGTCTGAGTCCCGTCGCCATAGACGGTCAGGTCTTCGCCCGCGAGCGCCTGCTCGACGAATGTCGGAATGACCATCCCGTACTGGCCGGTCTGGCGCGGGCCGACGATGTTGAAGTAACGCCCGACGACGACCGGCAGGTCGCGTTCCTCGTGGTATGCGAGGGCGAGAAACTCGTCGGTCGCCTTCGCGGTAGCGTAGCCCCAGCGGGGCGTCGTCGTCGAGCCATAGACGGAGTCACCAGTTTCGCTAAAGGGGACGTCTTCGGATTTGCCGTACACCTCCGAGGAGGACGCGAGGAACGTTGGGGTTCCCTCCTTGGCAGCCGCTTCGAGGACGTTTTCTGTTCCCTTGAGGTTTGTCTTGAGCGACGCGAGTGGGTTCTCGACAATACGTTTTACGCCGACGGCGGCTGCAAGATGATAGACGAAGTCGACGTCTCGGACTGCCTCAACGACCGTTTCGATATTGCGTACGTCACCGTTAGCGATTTCGACTCGATCGGAGTCTATGTGTGACAGGTTGTCGGCGGTACCGGTCGAGAGGTTGTCGAGAACGCGAATTGTTTCGTCAGTCTCAGTTAGGAGATGGTCAACGAGATGGGAGCCGATGAAACCGCTACCCCCAGTTACGAGAATGGTCATTACTTTTCCTCCATTCGTTGTGCTGGTGGTGTATTGGAGATGGAAAGAAACTTCGAAACAGTCTTTGAATTCTCCGCTCTTCCGGTCGAGATTTGGTCCCCTCGACGAGTGTGTAACGCGGAAGTGAGACAGCGACTACCCCTAATTAGTTCATATCGTTTCATGTTTAAGGTCAATGAGACCAGTTAGCCAATAGGAGTATATTAGCTTTATCATTGTATAACTCTCGGTGCGAAGCCAAACAGAAGTATGCCGATTCAGTCGACTTGCAGTTCATTCAGACCTCCGAACCTGCTTCAGCTATTCTTCTGTCGATGGCACTTGAACTGAATCAAAAAGCAGTTAATCCTGTTCGGGAAGTTCTCATTATGAGTACGTCGAACGAATCACTCTCTGTGCTATTTATAACTCAACACTTTCCTCCAGAGACCGGTGCGCCATCAACCCGCGTAGACAACTTGACGAAACGGTGGAACGAGGTAGGACACGATGTCACCGTTTTGACCTCCGCTCCCGACTATCCGGAAGGAGAACTGTACGACGGATACGAAAACGAGTGGCTCCAACGGGAGGAGCGGGATGGAGTGACGGTATACATGACGAAGACGATCCCCGCATCGAACGAGGGGTTCATTCAGCGTGGATTCAAATTCGTTTGGTTTATGATTATGAGCATCCTGTTCGGCTTGCGACTCGCACGTCCCGATGTCGTCATCGCGACAACCCCGCAACCGTTTACTGGAGTAAGTGGTTTGATAATCGCGCGTCTCCGACGTGCGAAGTTCGTCTTCGAGGTCAGAGACCTCTGGCCGGAGTCCATAACAGCGGTGAGTGAATTCGGGAACCGACCATTGCTCAAGGCTCTCAAGGCCACCGTGAATTTCGTCTATCGACGTGCCGACCGAATCGTTGTCGTCTCGAAGCGGTTTACACCAACGCTCGGTTCAGTCGGCGTCGACGAGAACGATATCTGGTATCATCCGAACGGCGTCGAACCGGAGTTTTTCGAGCATTCCGGTTCGTGGCGCATCAGCGAGGAACTACAGCGGACGCTCGACGAGAAATTCGTCGTTTCATACGTCGGAACGCTCGGACGAGCCCACGGTCTGACGGTCGTAATCGACGCTGCAGAAAAATTACAACTAGAGTCCAGATGCAATGATATTCTGTTCGCCTTCGTCGGCTACGGCGCCAACGCCGACAAACTAGAACAGATGGCCACTGAACGAGGCCTTGAAAACGTACTCTTCGTCGGGCGACGACCAAAGGATGAAGTCCCCGACGTACTCGAACTGTCCGACGTGTCGCTCGTTCACCTCAAGGACCGAGAACTGTTCAAATCGGCGATTCCGTCCAAGATGTTCGAAGCAATGGCCAGCGGAACGCCGATTGCCCTCGGCGTTCGCGGCGAAGCGGAACGTATAGTCAAATCTGGCGATGTAGGTGTACCGTTCGAACCAGAAAACGCTAAAGAACTGGCCGAGACGGTGCTTGAACTCCAAAACGATTCAGAAATGCGTGCGCGGCTGGGTGAGAACGGGACAACATACGTGAGTGAGAACTTCTCGTGGGATAGCATCGCAGATGACTACCGAGCGAACTTCGAATCACTCGTCGAAAACGAAGCCAATTAAACGAATCAATAGTTTTAAGCTACCGTCACAGCACCGTTATTCTATGACGACTCAATTGGCTTTTAACCATGTTTCCCCCATACAATCATCAAGAACCAGTCATCAATTTCACGACTGTCAGAACGGCCATTCGAGATTGGCAGAAGAAAATTCGCGTAAACCATCCCACAGTTGAGAGGTGACTAGATGTGACCGACACCCACCCTCCTCAACTAGGCGACAATTGCGAGATTGAACCTAATGCAACTGTCGGCTACCGGTATAAAGACGGCGCTGACCCACCTGTTCTAGGTGACCGCGCAACGGTTCGATCGGGGAGCATCGTCTACGCCGACGTGATGATTGGGGACGACTTCACGACCGGTCACCGGATTTTGGTGCGCGAAGACACCGCTATCGACGACAACGTTTTAGTGGGAACTGATACAGTTATCGACGGTACGACGACTATCGGGTCGAACGTGAGTCTCCAGACAGGGGTATACGTCCCTTCTCACACCAAAATTGGCTCCGACGTATTCGTCGGACCGCACGCGGTTCTGACCAACGATCCGTATCCCATCCGCCGAGATGTCGAACTGACAGGACCGACCCTCTGCGACAATGTCTCGGTCGGGGCGAACGCGACCGTCTTACCGGGCGTAACAGTTGGAGAAGGTTCGTTCGTTGCGGCCGGTGCGGTCGTCACCGACGACGTGCCCCCAGAAACGCTCGCAGTCGGCGCACCCGCTACGTTCCGGTCTCTCCCCGAAGAACTAGAAGGAGGAAATAATATTTAATGACTGACATTATGATTGCTGCCCCCGAGATAGGTAACGAAGAAAAATCGCAGGTTGAGGACGTTCTCGATTCGGGTATGATAGCAGACGGTCCCGAAGTCCGGCGGTTCGAAGAGGAGTTCGCCGACTTCTGTGGTACCGACGACGCTGTGGCGACCTCCAACGGAACGACCGCCCTTCATACCGCGCTCGAAGCCCTCGGTATCGGTGAAGGTGATCTCGTCCTCACGTCACCGTTCTCATTCGTGGCGAGCGCAAACGCCGTCCGACTTGCGGGCGCAAAACCCGTGTTCGCTGACGTGGATCCCGAGACGTTCAACCTCGACCCAGCGGCGGTGGAGGAGATCGTCCGCGAGCGCGACGTGGATGCCATCCTCGCAGTTCACCTCTATGGGCTCCCTGCTGATTTAGGGTCGTTGCGAGACATCGCGGACGATTACGACCTCATGCTAATCGAGGACGCCGCCCAAGCCCACGGAGCGGAATATCGCGGGCAGAAGGTCGGGTCGTTCGGCGATGCCGCCTGCTTCTCCTTTTACCCGACGAAGAACATGACGACGGGCGAAGGCGGGATAATAACCACCGACCGCGACGACGTGGCCCGGAAGGCCGAAAGTTTCGCCAATCATGGGCGGACGCCCGAGGGCGGTTACGAGCACGTCCGACTCGGCCATAACTATCGAATGACCTCCATCGCGGCCGCCATCGGACGGGTACAACTGGAGAAACTCCCCGAGTACGTCAGAGCAAGGCGTGCGAACGCGTCACTCCTCGACCGAGCGCTTCGAGGCGCGGAGATTATCGCGCCGACAGAACCCGAGGGCACCCAGCACGTGTACCATCAGTACACCATCCGAGCGAACGACCGGGACGGGCTAGCCGACTTTCTAGAGGACAGAGGAGTCGGTACGGGCGTTTACTACCCGACGCCCATCCACGAACTATCGGCTTACGACCACGTAACATGCGACGCTCCGGTCGCCGAACGAGTCTCGGACGAGGTGCTTTCACTTCCAGTCCATCCGGGGCTCTCGACCGCCGACGTCGAGACGATTACCGAGGCACTTTTCGAATACGAGGCACGACGATGAGTAGTGAAACGAACGGACTCTCCGTAGGCGTTATCGGTGTTGGCTCGATGGGACGTCACCACGCTCGCGTTTACAGCGAACTTCCCGACACGAGCCTCGTTGGCGTGTACGACGCCGACGAGGAACGTGCGAGAGAAGTAGCCGAAAAGAACGGAACGAAGGCTCGTGGTCTGGACGAACTGCTCGACCGCGTCGACGCTGTCTCCATCGCAGTTCCGACCCAGTATCACTTCGAGTTGGCGAAGCAGGCCATCGAGGCGGGGGTCCACGTACTCGTCGAGAAACCCTTCGTGGACGGGCGGGACCAAGGCGAGGAACTGTTGGCACTAGCCGACCGTAACGACACGCTGATTCAGGTCGGTCACGTCGAGCGATTTAACCCGGCGGTCATGGCTCTTCGAGACATCGTCCCCGACATCGACATTATCAGCATCGACGCCAAACGACTCGGACCGCCGCTCGACCGACAAATGGACGACAGCGTCGTGAAGGACTTGATGATCCACGATATCGACATCTTGTTCTGGCTGGTGGACTCGAAGGTGTCGTCGGTCGCCGCCTTCGACAGCGACGAGGCGTACACGACCGCAAACTTCGAATTTTCGGACGGCACAATCGCCAGCCTGACCGCGAGTCGCGTCACCCAGCGGAAGGTCCGTAAGCTCACGATCACCGCTCACTCCTGCCAGATAGCGGTGGACTACATCGACCAGACCGTCGAAATCTATCGCCACTCCCTTCCGGAGTACATCGAAGAGAACGGCGACGTGCGCTACCGCCACGAGAGCATCGTCGAACGACCGATGGTCGAGAACGACGAACCGCTGAAGAGCGAACTCTCGTCGTTCCTCGATTCGGTCCGGACAGAAACAGAGCCGGAAGTGTCCGGCGCGGACGGCCTCCGAGCTGTCGAATTCGTCGACGAGATAGAAACGCTCGCCGAACAGAAACGAACTCAGGAGGACAAATTATGAGTGAGACTGAAACGGTACGATCCATCTACGATGTCGACGCCACCGAAGAGGAGCGACGCGATGCCCTGACGAGTGGGCAGGTTCCGATTGCTGTGTACGGTCTCGGGAAAATGGGGTTACCACTCGCCGCGGTGTACGCCGATGTGACGGGTAACGTTGTCGGAGCAGACATCGACCCGGATGTCGTCGCGGCCGTCAACCGCGGCGAGTCGCCCGTTTCGCGAGAACCGGGGCTGGACGACCTCGTCTCAGACCTCGCCGAGCAGGACTCGCTTCGCGCAGTCGAAGAACCAGCAGACGCCGCGTCGGACGCCGCGATTCACGTTGTCATCATCCCGACGTTGATCGACGAGGATAATAGACCAGACCTGTCGGTACTCCGTGCGGTCAGCGAGGATATTGGGTCGGGCCTCTCCGCGGGCGATCTCGTGACAGTCGAATCGACAGTGCCGCCCCAGACGTGCCGGGAATTCGTCCTTCCGATACTCGAAGAGGTGAGTGGCCTTTCGCTGGGTGACTTCGGGCTAGCATTCTGTCCGGAGCGAACGGCCAGCGGACGAGCGTTGAAGGATATCCGGGGTGCTTACCCAAAGGTAGTCGGCGGCGCAGACGACGAGAGCACGACCGCGGCCAAGGCCGTCTACGAGGAGATAAACAACAACGAGGTGATACCAACCTCCGACATTACGGTCGCAGAGGCGGTGAAGCTGTTCGAGGGGCTGTATCGTGATGTGAACATTGCACTCGCAAACGAGCTAGCCAGATTTACCGACGAACTCGGTATCGACGTTAACGAAGCCATTGAGGTGGCAAACACCATGCCGTACGCCAATATACATACGCCCGGTCCTGGTGTTGGCGGTCACTGCATCCCGTACTATCCGTACTTCCTGATCCACCCGTTCGAGACGGACGCGCCGCTATTGCGAACTGCTCGAGAGATTAACGACGGGATGCCCAAATTCACGGTCTCGAAACTCCGCGAGGAGTTCGCGGCCGAGGGACGAGACCTCGAAGGAGCCACAGTACTGGTTCTCGGACTCACGTATCGCCCCGGTGTCGAAGAGATTCGAGCTACGCCCGCGCTCCCCATCGCGGAGCGGCTTACAGACCTCGGAGCAGACGTTCGAATCATCGACCCCGTCCTCGACGATTTCGAGGAGTTCGCGGGGACTCCGACCGCACTCGAAGACATCTACGACTGCAACCCGGACGCTGCGGTGATGGTCACGCCGCAGTCCGAGTTCGAATGCATCGAGTGGACGCGGTTCGACCCGCTCATCGTCATCGACGGCCGTCAGACACTCGACCTCACGGAAACTCCCCACCGAGTCTACACGCTCGGTAGCGGACGCCAATAGACTGCTATCGAATGGTATAAGACTGTTTTTCGTTTGTCTTTCTATCATGCGCATCCTCTCAGTAGTCGGTGCTCGTCCTCAGTTCATCAAAGCTTTCTCTGTCTCGGAAGAACTCCGACCGGAACACGAAGAGATTCTGGTCCACACCGGCCAGCACTACGACGAAGAGATGTCGGACGTGTTCTTCGAGGAGCTCGGAATCCCGCATCCGGACTATAATCTCGGTGTCGGGTCGGACTCTCACGCCAAGCAGACTGCAGCGATGATGACGGGGCTGGAGGAACTAATCGCCGAACACGAACCGGACGTTGTCCTCTGCTACGGTGACACCAACTCGACGCTCGCAGCCAGTATCGTCACCTCGAAGCTGGACGTCGAACTGGCGCACGTCGAAGCGGGTCTTCGGAGTTTCAATCGTGACATGCCCGAGGAGATCAATCGCGTGCTGACCGACCATGTGTCGGACTATCTGTTCGTTCCCAGTGAACGCGCAGCGCAGAACCTCCGCGATGAGGGCGTCGAGGATCAAGTGTACAACACGGGCGATGTGATGTACGACTCCATCCTCTGGGCTCGCGAGCGCGCTGCGGACGCGTCTTCGATTCTGGACGACCTCTCGCTCGCTTCGGGGGAATACGCACTGGCGACCGTCCACCGTCCCCGGAACACGAACAAATCGGAGCGTCTTGACGAGATCATCGACGCGCTCGGCGCTATCTCCCGCGAGGTTGTCTTTCCGGCCCATCCACGGACTATCTCATCCCTCGACGAGCACGGGTTGCGCGAGGACGCCGAGGCCGCGGTGACGCTCGTCGACCCAGTCGGATACCTCGACTTCGTCCGACTGCTCGACGGCGCATGGCGCGTCGTTACCGACTCGGGCGGCGTCCAGAAGGAGGCCTTCTTCCTCGACACACCCTGCGTCACGCTTCGGGAGGAGACCGAGTGGGACGAGACGGTCGAGAGCGGCTGGAACGTCCTCGTCGGTGCCGACCGCGACGCAATACAAGCGGTAATCGACAGGGAGTTCGACGTAGACGGTGAGAAACCACAGCCGTACGGCGATGGGAACGCGGCCGAGAAGGTTCGTTTGGCGCTTGAAGGTAACTACAAGAGTGAGTCGTAGAGATTGAGCAGGCGGTCTTTCTCGACCTCCCAGTTGTACTTCTCCTCGACGTGCGCTCGACCGGTCGTTCCGATGCCGCCTGACTCTCGGTCTTCGAGGATGTTCCTCGCAGTTTCGACCTGCGTTCGAGTGTCGTCGTACGGGACGGTCCGTCCACAGTCTTCTGGCAGGTACGCATCGACAGCGGGTGTCTCTGAGGCAATAATCGGTACGTTCGCGTAGAGGTAATCGAACATCTTCGTCGGTATCGCTCCCTTCGCATCACTTGGATTCAAGAGGGCGAGACCGAGATCGGCTTCCATCAGGTAGCCAAAAATATTCGGATAATCTATCCATCCAAACAGCCGAACGTGGTCCCGAAGTTCGCGATGTTCGACCATTCGATGGAACTGTCGTTCGTCGCTGTCCGATTGGGATGGACCGATGAGCCACAGTCCCACATCTAAACCTCGGTCTCGTAGACCATCTATCAGGTCTACCATCGTGAAGAGTCCACGATTCTTGCGCAGTCCACCAACGTAGATCAAGGTGTAGTCGTGTTCGGACTCGGCGGGGGGCTCGTCTGAAATCGAGATGTTGTTCGTCAGTGGGAAGTTCCGGATCGTCACGACGCGGTCCGCGTTACTCTGTCGTAGTGGTTCCGCCACCCAGTCAGTGGCTGCGACGACCGCGTCGAGTTGACCTACTACTCGATTTTGGATCGATGGAAACGCCCGCGATAAAATCGGTCGAAGGGGGGTAGGAATCCATTGTCGCTTGGTGAGTTTCGCCTGGAAGTTCTCGTGTGCGTCGTAGATTACTTTCCCGGAGGTTAACCTCGAAAGTGCGAGACCGACCGGGAGTAGTTCGGGATCGTGGAAGTGGTACACGTCCGCCGATGCAGATTTTGCGCGCCGATAGGCTTCCGGTATACTTTGCCATCGGTCGACTCTCGAATCGGCGTTCCCGAGGCTCTCGATGTGAACGCCGTCGACTGTTTCGTCAACCTCGTGATGGACGAGGAGCGTGACGTCGTATCCCGCTTCTACGAGTGATTTCGCCTCCTTGTGGAAAATCCTGGTGTCGAACGGGCCGTGTGCAGTAGTTAGATGAACCACCGTAGACATTGGTAGACCCTGTTGAGAAGAGCAGGTTAATTCTACCGGAATACTCGCTTCTGCAAGAACTCCCTGGCTATAGTATCGTAGTTGAACGAGTGCGGTCACACGGTGGTTGAGGGTCCGTTTTTCTTCCACCAACTGCCCAACTCGGAGATCGTCGCAAACCACGCGCCCTGTTCGTCGAGGTGTTTCAGCGTCCGTTCGTACAGCGACCACCACTCGTCCCGTACTATCTTACTCGGGTGCCAGAGGAGCGTGAGTGTTCCGTTCACTGACTTCACACGCTCTACCATCTCCTTGATGTACTCGAAGGCGATGTCCTCGCCGACATCCAAGCCTTTCGACCTGAAGAGAGCGGTATCTTGAACGACGAGCGGAATTTCCAACACGTCGGTTTCTTCTTCTCTGTCCAGGTCGTACAATCTCCACGGATACGACGTTCCGAACCGAAATCCGACGTTCCTGTTGAATCCCAGCGTCGAATCGTATTTGAACCCTGCCTCGTCCTGTACTCGGGGCGTCTTTCGGATGTCGTAATGAAGATAGTGGTGACGAACACTTTCAACTTCCTTCCCGATGACGGCTTCCAACTCCGATTTCTCCCGTCGGAGCTTTTCCGCGTCGTCGAGCGCGTACCAAGTGGGGTGCAGCCCGATTTCCCATCCTCTCGAATCAATCTCCCGCATCATCTCTCCTACCGTACAGCGTCGACCGTCGAACGTCACCTCGTCGGAGAATCGGTACTCAGGGTCGCTGACGTGAGCCGGGCTGGAGGGTGTGGGGAGAAAGAAGAACGTCGACTTTGCACCGACCGACTGCTCGGCTTCCAACCATCGTTCAAAGCAGTGAAACGGGTCGTCGCCGGAGTTCCGAAGCGCGTTCGCTGTGTATCGTGCTTCGAGTGCGACGGACTTAGCGACGTCCATGACGCTTCCCCCGGCGAAGGAGTCCCCATCGAGAGATCTCGCTCGGCGGTGAGAGCTCATCTTCTGTGTAAATCGACGATACGCCTGTTTCAGCGAGTGGGCCGTAACGTGATCGACGTCGTGAGTGAGACAGACTGCAAACTCCTTGTCGTTCGGCCAAGTTGGTTTGCTTTTTTGAATTTGGTGTCGACCTTTGTCGAGAACAGGTTCGTACAAAAGTCCCCTTCTGTTCAGTGTAGAATAGCCAAAGTCTGGTACTCCCCGGTCGCGTAGATTCTCTGGAAAGTCATTTGCTTCCTGTTCCCCTTTCAGAATATCGGTAGCTTCGATATCATTGGGTAGAGATTCACTGCCATCTATCTCCATACATTAGTTAACTTTGATGTGGGCTTAAATCCTCGTTATCCGCCATGCCTGACTGGGAAATATTACCGGTAGAATCTTAGCTTTAGTACTGTTTTTTCCTATCCGAATTACTGTCCTCGTGACGTTGATTCTCTCGTAATAATACCGTAATGACTAGCGAAATCAATATCCCGTGACTCAACAGTGTAGTTGAGAGACGAGAGGATAGTAGACTGAATACCGGAACGATCCAAATTCCTGCAACTAACCCTTGATCAAGTGATCCTGACGACCAATCGATTAGGAAAAATACTGCTCCAGCAATAGCAGCAAAAACAATTACCCCAACCACTCCGAAATCGGCATATGCGCTAGCTAAATAACCCGTATTTGCGTAAGCTCCTTGAAAATACTGCTGACCGATGATACTCGGAACGTTATCTGAGTAAGGGGCTGTCCATAGGAAGCCAAGCGATGTCTCGCCCATTTTAGCAAACGCGTGCGAAGAAAAGTAGTCGAAGTAGGCATTCCGAATTAGCGATGGAAGAAAGAACACTCGTCTAATGAACAGTGATGGTATTAACCCCTCGTTGAAAATCCATAGCGCAGACAACGACCCCAAGATAACGACATTGAACGTTTTCAGCAAACCGATGAATAGAGACTTGTTAGATACAAGTATGTAGACCAAGATCACGAGAGGTATTGAGAATAACATCGTCTTATGTCCTGTGTAGAGGAATAGAAAGAACTGAATCGCCACACCAGTAATTACTGGCATCGCTTTATTTTTGTACATACCATAACTCACTAATGCGGGGCTCAGTACATTCGATTGCCAATTAATTAAGTATTCTATAATAGTGGGTCCATAAATTACGGAACTTCGAACCTCATATACCTGCGTAAGCGAAAGGGCGGTAAGACTGGGAATACCATTGTAACGAGCAAGAGTGCCAAAGATAATTACCGGCACCATGAGGAAAGTTCCAAGTAATATAACGCCGTGTGAGCTCACTATAGTCAGAATTGCATCAAACGTGATGTAAGAATATGAGCGTCGGAGAACCTTGATCTGATCCTGAACAAAGACCCTAAGCAGTCGTGACGAGTAGAGAGTAAGTAGAAATCCTATTAGTAATACGTATAAATACAGCCGTGGCTCACTAGTGAGCATATAGAAGCAGATCAATGGTAGTATTGTAAATAAATATATGAAACCAAGAAACTGACCAGAGACGGTATTTTGCTGCCCGTGAACAGCGATATATGACAAAAATAGCAGCAATATAGATTCGAGGAGACGTATTGGAGAGACATCGGTATAAAACCCCATATAACCATACTCAGGAACGACGAAATCTACGTAAGAAAAGCTCAGTAGAATTACTAACAGCGAGAGATAGAACAGACTAATTATAGTACGTTTTTTTATTCGCTCTAGATACGCTGTAGTTGTCATCGTTGGGGAGTTCTTGGAAGTACGCTGTTCGCGAGGTGGGTTAAGGATTCTGCATATGTTGCGTACACTGTTTCCCAGCTCATCGGGTTTGTTGGTACTATAGGTGGTTTCCGTCTTTACCCTCTCCCTGTTATAAACTCTCGAATCTATCAGAACGAGACTTAGAAGATTATTAGTTCCTGAAATCGCTAAGTTGAGGTGATGAGTCGAAGTTTAGTACGACGGTTTCTTTCGATTTTATCTGGGAAAATGGTTGCCCTCATTTTATCTGCCCTTGCCACTCCTTTAATCGTTCGGATGCTCGGTAGCACTGCGTACGGAAACTACGCTTTTCTGATGTCTACCTTCGGTATTCTTTCGATGATTAGTAACTTCGGCATGTCTCAAAGCCTTCGGAAGTTCTTCCCAGAACAGCAAGATGACGAATGGAAATACACTGTCGTTACTTTCTACTTTTATCTTACTTTATCTATATCTTTTATTATTTTTCTAGTTGGATCGATTTCCATTCAATCATCGTTCCTGGCAGAGATCTTCGATAGTAGGTTATCAAATAGTCTTTATTTGGTCCTTATTCTAGTCGTTTTAATGCAGGTGTTTTCCCTATGCCGTTCTGTGTTGATGGCAAGTGGGAAAGAGCATAAATCCGAGCCACTTTTAATTCTGAAGAAAATTCTCTTCTTGGCTCTTGGTCTTAGCTTCCTATATTTGGGCTTCGAAGTCCCTGGTCTGATGGCCGGGCATATTCTGGCAACGTTATTCACAGTTTCTGTGGGATTGGCGTTCGCTCTTCCATACTTCAACAGGCGATATCTGTTGTCTATTCCGATATCTCGCGGACAAGTGAAGCATTTTCTCAGCTTTAGTGCGTTATCTGCGCTTGCTATTTTTCTCTTGACCTCCCTTTATCATGTAGACGTAGTCCTCATCCGCTACTTCCTTGACGGCCGGAGTACGGGATATTATAAAGCAGCACTTATTTCAGCCGAGTTCCTTTGGTTCGTTCCATATGCCATTCAAACGTTGTTTATCCATTCGACGTCAGAGCTATGGTCGAAAGAGAAACAAAAGGAGATAACAGAAATTACATCACTAGCGACAAAATACGGGGTCCTGTTGACGATTCTTCTCGCAGTTGGACTTGCAGTCCTGCGTGAACCTTTCATCCATCTCTATTTTGGACGTGATTTCACACCTGCGATTATGCCACTGTTAGTCTTGATACCTGGCGCAATGGGCTTCGCGGTTGTGCGACCGATCTACGCTACGAATTACTCAAGGGGGAGAATTAGAGCCGTGATATTAGCTACAGGGGGGGCTGCAGCTCTCAATCTACTCTTGAACTTCATTTTCATCCCCACTTTTGGGATAACCGGTGCGGCTTTAGCTACTTCCATCGGTTATGGGACAATGTTGATTTTCCACCTCCGGCTGGCGTATAGGTTTGGATACTCACCCACACAAAAATTGAAGATAGGTCGCATCGTAACCGTGACCTTCGTTTTGAGCGTGGTTCTTTTCATACTTAATGGAGTTATAGAATTCACAATCTGGAAGCTAATTATCTTGCCTCCATCGGGAGCATTAACGTTTCTCGTGTGCTCGTACAAATTGGGGTTGATAACAAAAACGGAGATTCGGAAACTCCGAAACGAGGTTTGGTAACGGATGGGAAAGATAGTTTTCACAGGAGATCTATTCGCTGGCGGCGATCTTATGAGTAGGGAGCCTAGTTCAGAGCTTATTGACTCGGAAAAGTACTGGAGTGCCGACCAGCGCGTGGTTAATCTCGAAAATCCTATCTCGAATAACGGCACCCCCATTGACAAATCCAACCTCTATTGCGGTGAAGAAGCTTTGGAATACCTGGAAGAGTTCAAAATCGATGTCGCAGTTTTGTCCAATAACCATATCCATGATCTGGGTGATGAAGGCATCGTGAGAACGGTACGTCTGTTGGATGACGCCGGTATCAAACCCGTTGGTGCGGGGGAGACGATTTCTGAGGCGAGTCAACCTTGCTGGCTATCTGATGATGTTGCTCTATTCGGATACTGTCAGACAGATGCGGATTATCTCACGCAAGTTCAGCCCGCTACGGATAGTCAACCTGGTGTTAATCCTCTTTCTAAAAGAAAAGTTAGAAAAGACCTTCGGAAATTGCCGGATAAATCCTCCTGCATTATTTACATCCACTGGGGAAGGGAGAACGTTTGGTTCCCTCCCAGCGAAAATATAAAAGTAGCACGAGAGTTGCTTCAGGAAGAGAAAGTTGAAGGGATTGTAGGAACTCACGCTCATCGGCCGCAGGGATATATAAGTTCCTCAAACGGGGAGAAAGCTTATTTTAGCCTTGGGAACTTCCTTTTCCCCAATTTCACCATAAAACATAGAACCAAACTTATATACCCCAACCCTAACGAGAAGCCGGTATACCGGACGAAAGGGTACCATCGTGTAGAACATCCCACATACAAAGTTTGGCCACTCGCGAACCGAATCTCGTTATTAGCAGAGCTTGATACTGATTCTGGTGACATTACCCATCACCCTGTACTACAAAATAGAAGTTTCCCGAGGGTCTCTCAAATTGAAGGTCCGTACGAAACTATTGTGGGAAAGAAGATACAGATGCTCTCGAAGTTTTACAGCTATCCCGAACCTATTCGTGAAATTATGATATTGTCTAATAAATTGTCCGCAAGCGTAGTCGACAACGTTAGGACGTTTCGATTAATGGCTACTCAGGTAGGACTATCTGAAACTATCAAAGCTACATTTAAAAGGTTCAAATAAAGTTCTAAGTTTTCATTTCCCATCTTTCATTTATTCCGATAAGCCTCAACAGGTGATTGACAACCCCCCGGATGAGGACATATCGCTTTCGGATATATGGGAAGTACCTGCCCTCCCCCTGCGGACTCGGCTCACAGCCTTGTTCGATAGCTAATATCGCCTTCAAGAGCAACCCCGGAGTGATGATGGACGCCTTGTGTAGAATATCATTGGGAAGATCACAAAAACCTATCTCGAACCGTTGCTGGGCGATGATTGCACCTTCGTCGAACTCTTCGGTCATCAGATGTACCGTAGCCCCTCCCGTTTTTTCAGCGTGGGCCCATTGAACCCAGTAAACGCTCGGTCCTTTATAATCGGGAAGATACGAACTGTGACAGTTGAGTGCAGCAACATCCGGTATGTCGATAACGTCTGGAGGGATTCGATACCCCCACCCGGCTGAGATTAGATACGAGACGCCATCCGCCTTCTCCGCCATTTTCTTAGCTTGGGCGGATGGATCCTTAGGATCTTCAACGACGTCGAACGTTATGTCGTTTGCTTCTGCAAATTGGACGCATTCCCCCGAATCGTCGTCAAACAACACCCAAAGATCGTCTTCAAAAGATGAGTTCTCTGTTAACCATTGTAAAGTGATGTGTGACTTCGTTCCTGACGAAGAGAGAAAGAGTAATACGGAGATGTCGTTTAAAACCGATTGAGTAGTCATGAACCCACAGAATCACGTATCGACACTAAGTATTTCGAAGTAGGCTGTAACGATATAACGAGTAGTACATCGTCAGGATAACAACAACCAACGTAATGCTGGTTGATTATTCCTATAACTGGGAAAATGCAAAAAGAAAAAGGCGACGACCGACTCACCCGAAGACAGTACTTAAAGCTAACCGGCGTCACCTCAGGAGGCACGTTTGTTGGACTCTCTGGCTGTACAGGCAGTCGTTCAACCGTTCGTGATGGCAAATATGAGAAGTTGTCTAAACAGACGAACGAAAAATTACTTTCAGCTCTCTGGCAAAATACAATAGGACCCTATCTTCAAGAACCACTCTGGAACGAAACCAATAGATACGATGCGGGTCATCATCTGATGGTTCCCCTCCATGCCTCATTCTCCCTCGACATTGATGATTGGAAGCGGCAGTTGCGTTCTCACGTGCATCGCTTTCAAGATCAGGGACTACACCGCTACACTGAAGAAAATTTACGGTCCCAAAATCAGCTCGGGATGCTCCAATATCTCTATGTAATTAGCAGATATCTGGTGCTGGAATCTACATCCGGGAACGCTAAAGAGATACCTCGTCGTCTTCCTGATCACCTACACTCTATCATCAAATACCTTTGGCAGGATTTCCCTTCTTGGCATTGGGCTCATGAGGATTTTACTGGAATGCGTAATCGTTTGGTCTGGAAGATGAATCAGAATACCACAGAATACCGCTTTTATCGCGCCATTTTTGACTCGGAGCTTTTCGTGTTTGCCATTGCAGCGGATCTTTACATTTACGCGATAGAACGAGCTGAAGCCGAATTCTCCAAGGAATCTCTGTCTGACATTCTCGCATTTACTAAACGAGTGTATGAGGCTTACGGACAACATCAACCGGATGGTGGATGGTTATTCCAGTCCGGTATTTGGGCAGATCATCCTGATTATCGATTTGCCTGCCATTCGGAGGAGGAGCCGAATCTTGAGCCATGCATCGTAGATGGAATCGGCCAAGATTCCTCACACAGCTTTCGCCATCCATTGTGGTTCCGTAGCCTTATTGGAGCAGCTTCCAGGGGGCCGACAGGTGATGAAGAGTTCTATCAGGAACTTCAAGGCGGATTTACAACTCAGTTTGTGAGGCACGTACTTGTTCCCCCAGACGAGACTTTCCCGACTTACCGAACTACAAACTATATGGACGGGCGGAACGGACTCTACCGGTGGGAGTACGAAACTGTTGGTGAGAACAGTGGCTATGGTCCGTATGATCTTTCTGGATCTCTAACTGTTGGCTGGTGGTCATTTTTCGATCACCCTCAAATAACTCGTATGTACTCGCAAATTACAAGTCAATTCCCACTAGAAGAGGAAGTCATTGACGTCTACGTGGGCCCCAACACGAGTCGAAGTAGAAATTCCATGGTTTCGCTTCCTGAGAGCTACCAGAATGGTCTTCGGAAACTACTCTGCTCACTATCCTATAAAAAATCCGTTAAGCGGTAAATACATATGAGTAAGTTAAAAAAACCCGTCCTTTACTTTAACACCGACTGATTTTGCAGCTACTATAAGCGAGTAAATGCCCGGGAGGGGATCATCGTATGCAAACTCTGCTGTAGTCACATTTCTCTTCTGCATGTCTCGGTACCACTCTGGAGGAGTGAGTGCCTCGTCGTGAAAACCATAGAATTGGTTAAACAACACACTATTTGGTAAGTCCTCGAGAAGTCGTATCCACGAAATCGGATTCTGAGTCGGATCATTACGAGTTCTTTCGGGAATCCGTTCCCCATTTAGATCTTGGTAGGCCAGCCAAGGGAGGCTAACGCCAGAAACAGGTGTAATCCCGATCCAGGACCAACTCCTCGGATTGATTTCGATCAATCGGAACTCCTCGGTATTGGAATCCTTCTTGAATTCAAATTCAGCTATACCAGTGTACTCGAGATCCTCTACTAATTCCTCCACAGTTTGAATAAGGTGCTCCGGTACCTCCCATTCTTTTCCAACGTTACAGTCGCCAATTGTTGGTGGGAATCCCCGAATCTTTCGTCCTGTGAATATCCCCCGCACATCATTATTTGCATCCGCATAGACCCCAATCGTAAACATTCGGTTGGCCATCCCGGAGATATACTCTTGGAAAATTATATGGTCGGAGATTGATTGATGCCGCTGATAAAATCTCACCGCTTCAGACCTCTCTTTGAATACTCTAAGCCGGAAATCCCCGTCAAACTTGTCCGTCTCTGCATCGCTCCGCTCTGATTTTGTTAGTCTGCGGTATTTTGGTTTGGCTGCGATAGGAAACGCTGCGTCAGGAATATCATTAACCTCACTAAAAGACCATGTTTTCGGTACCGGATAGTGCTTCTTACCAGCCCAGTCGTAAAATTCGTGTTTTTTTAGCACTTTTCTGACAACGTCCCAGTCAGCAACACAGAGCTCAAAGTAGGGTTCTAACCTTTTTTTGTTCTTCGAAACCGCAGCCGCCCACTCATCATTTGTAGGAAATAGGGTTGGTTTTTCTCCCGATTGCTTACCTAATGTGAGAAGACTCTCAATGAACGCAGATTCATTTTGCTCTGGGTTCTCACACCGTTTGAAATCTGCGTATCTACTATACGTCCCAACGGATCGCGAACTGTCTAAGGCGACCGTATTAATACCCCGACGACCCAAATCTTGAAGGATTGCCAACCCGTTGTAACTGCAGTTAAATACAATAGCAGTCATTTGACCGCACTTCTCGGGGTATCTCCATAGACCTTTTCATATATGCTCTGTAATACCATTACTGACACCTAGTATGCTCCGTTTTACAGAGATAGGAAACCTATCGTCTCTCCGTATAGCAATAATGAATACGGAAAACCAGTCCAAAACAATTTAGCAGATGCAGAAAGCAGTTTTCGACTACATTACGATACATATGGATCTCATCGACGACAAAGGCCGCCTCTTCGGTACCGTCAACATCATCGACGCAGTCGTCGTCCTCCTCGTCCTCGCGGTCGTCGCCGCTGGCGCGGCATTAGTTCTCGGAATAGACGACCAACCGGAACAAGCATCGACCGACCAACCCGAGACCACCACCATCACCTTCGAGGTAACCGGCGTCCAGTCCTACGTCGCCGACGCCATCCCCGAAGGGCCTGTCCAGTCCGACACCATTGCTGGCGTCGAGAACAAGTCCGTACGACCGACTAAAGTAATCGTCGAAGACCGGAACGGTGAACTCCACGAGCGCACTCACCCCAAAAAGAAAACCGTAACCCTTCACGTCACGCTCAACACCACGACGACAGAAAACGACACTCTCTTTAGAGACAAACCCCTCGAAGTCGGCCGCCAGCTGACGCTCGACTTCGGCCCCGTCACCGTCGAGGGGACCGTCACGAGCCTCGCGCCCGAGAACTGATGACCACCGAAACCCAGCGCATCACCGAGAGATCGTCCCTCGTCGGACTCGTCCGCACTACTCTCGTCCAACTTCGGGCGTGGGTCGCCGCGTCGTGGCTCGCCCGAACGAGTACCGCTATCACGAGCCGTCTCGCGGTCGCCGCGGACGCGTCGTTCCTCGCGGAGAGCGTCCGAACGAACGCCCGCTGGATTCACCACTCCTACCTCTATCGTTGGCTCACGAAGGAACCCGACCCGGACATCGTCGTGATCGACCTGCGCGAGACCTACACGGTCGGCCCAGTTATCGCGCTCCTCGACCGACTGACGCCGGTCCTCGAACGCGCGTGGCGGGAGTCGTACGCCCACCGAGCGAGCCAGCGACTCCGGAACGCCGCTAGAATCCGGTGGGTCGAGAACTCCACGACGATTCGACTACTCGTCGCCGCGCTCGAACCCCCAGAACCCCCGGAAGAAGAACGGCGAGGGTAGATCGCGTTCATCACGACGGCGAAACTCTTCCAAAGACGGTGTGGATACTGCCCTATCCACGGGGAAGACCGTCGCATCGAACGCGGTTTCGTTGTTCCCATCCACGACATCTAATACGGTAGGGAGACGAATAACGTTCGATGGCTGGCGACGATGACGACGCGGATGTACTCATCCAGCGAACGAAGGACTTCGGGGGACGTATGCCGAAGTGCGCGCGTGGGACGTCCCATCATCGGACCGGTACCCAGGCGGACTGAAGTACTCGATGCAGTACGGGACGGTCGACGGCGAGACGATCGTTCGATACGACAACTTCCCTGACCACCCCGGCGCGGCACTTCACCACAAACACACGCCGGACGGGAGGGTCGAGAACGTCGACTTTCCCGGTCTCGAAGCGCTATACGAGCGATTCAAAGCGGAGGTACGCAAGCATGGCGAAACCTGGTAACACCATCAACGGCGAACGAATTATGTCCGTTCGCTTCAGACGCGGCGACGAGGAGAGGTTGCGAGACACACTCCGATCTCTTGATCGGGGTGAAACGCCCGAGCCGCACTTCGAGGTCGTCCTCGACGACCCCGATGACATCCATCGCGTAACGCGTCCGAAGAACCTCGAACTGCTCCGAACCATCGTCCAACACGAACCCGATAGCATTCGGGAAACGGCTCGGCTCGTCGACCGTGACGTCCGCCAAGTTCACGCCAATTTGGAGGAGCTCGAAGCCTTGCATCTGATCGAGTTCGAGCAAGACGGTAACCGGAACCGCCCGACCGTCTGGTACGACGGAATCGAAGTCGACCTCCCGCTGAACGCGACTGACGCTGTCCGTGACGAGGCCAACGCGTAATCGTTCGAAACCGATTCGTGTAGGAAATCGAATCGAGGGACAGTGAGACCGATGCCAACGAATGAATCCACGACCACGCTGTACGTCACGTATCGCGAAGGGACGCTTCGCGAGGGCGGACGCGAAGCGCTCGGACGGGCAGTCAACGGAGAGGAGTACGAACCGGTGATTCGGGTGAATATCACGGAATTCCATGACCTCTCTCGCCTGATGAGTGAGGAGAATCTAAAGTTGCTGACCGCGATCGTGGAACGGCAACCCGACAGTATCAGTAGCCTCACAGAGGAGTCAATCGAGACTACAAAAGCGTACATCGCAATTTGCGGGAGCTCGAAGAGTTCGGCGTAATCGAGTTCGAATCAGTGGGGAACACGAAACAGCCGATTCTTCGAACCGGTGCAGAGAAGTTTGAGATCGAGGTCTCCGTTCATCGAGTCGATAGCGAAGAGACCGGCCGCAATCCAGCGTCTGTATGACCTCCCGGCGGGTATCCGGGTAGAAAGGACCGTCGCGTGCGCCTACTCCACCGTCACGCTCTTCGCCAAATTCCGCGGCTTGTCGATACTTCGCCCCAACTTGTCCGCCACATGGTACGCGACCAACTGCAACTGCACGTTCGCCAGCACAGGAGCCACCCGCGGATGGGTTTCGGGAATCTCCAGCACTTCCTCGGCGTATCGCTCCGCGTCCGACACACCGTCGGTCACAGCCACCACGGACGCGTCCCGCGCCTCGACCTCCTTGACGTTCCCGACCGTCTTCGTCGCTTTCTCACCGTCACCAGTAACCACGGCGAACACCGGCGTCTCCGCCGTAACCAACGCCAGCGGGCCGTGCTTCAACTCACCTGCGGGAAAACCCTCAGCGTGTTTGTAGGTGATCTCCTTCATTTTCAGAGCACCCTCCAGCGCGACCGGGTGATGGTACCCTCGGCCGATGAAAAAGTAGCCTTCGCTATCCACAAATTGCTCTGCAACCTCCTCTGCCCGAGAGGAGTCCAATAGTTCCTGCACCTGTCCCGACAAGTCACGCAGCGCCTGCACGACCTCACGAGCGTCTACCTGCGGGCTGACCGCGGCCGAGAGCAAGTTGGCCGCAACCACTTGCGAGGAGAACGTCTTTGTGGCCGCAACTCCGATCTCCGGCCCAGCCCGAATCAACAACTCTCGGTCACATTCGCGGGCCGCAGTCGAGCCCACGACGTTCGTCATCGCCAGCGTCTCGATGCCCCGACCGCTGTCCTGCACGGTGCGGAGCGCAGACAGCGTGTCGGCGGTCTCGCCGCTCTGGCTCACGCCGACCACGAGCGCGTCGTCCGGAACCGGCGGCCTGGCGGTCGCGTACTCGCTGGACAAGAACGCCTGCGCAGGCACCCCGGCATCCCGGAGCAACTGTGCGCCGTACAGCGAGGCGTGATAAGAGGTCCCGGCCGCGACGAACTGAACCGCCGAGGGATTCAAGTCCGCTAGCGCGGCCACGTCCACCGTCCCTGTAAGTTCGTCCACGCGACTGCGGAGGCACTTGCGGAGCGCGCGCGGTTGCTCGTGAATCTCCTTGAGCATGTAGTGGTCGTAGCCGCTCTTGGCAGTCTCCTCGGCGTTCCACTCGACCTGCGCGACCGATTTGTCGAGTAGTCGCCCCTCGCTATCCGAGACGGTCCAGGACCCGGATTCGAGGCGGGCGAACTCACCGTCCTCCAGATACACCACGCGGTCGGTGTAGTCGAGGAACGCGGGCACGTCGCTGGCGAGGTAGGCCGCTTCGTCGCCGACGCCCAGGACCAGCGGGGAATCCTGACGGGTGGCGAGGATGGCCTCCGAGTCCCGCGAGACCGCCGCGAGCGCGTAACTGCCCTCCAGTCGGGTGATGGCCCCGCGGAAAGCATCCTCGAAGGACTTGCCCCCGGCCAGACTATCCTCGATGAGGTGTGGGACGACCTCGGAGTCGGTGTCGCTGTCGAAATCGTGGCCGCGCTCGACCAGTTCGGCTCGAATATCAGCGTAGTTCTCGATGATGCCGTTGTGGACCACGGCCACCTCGTCCGCGCAGTCGGTGTGCGGGTGAGCGTTCTGGTCACTCGGTGGGCCGTGCGTGCTCCAGCGGGTGTGTCCGATACCGACTCGACCGTCGAGACCGGACGCGTCGCCGACCGCGCGCTGGAGTCGCTCGATCTCCCCCTCGCGCTTGCAGACCGAAAGGTCGCCGTTCGAGAGCGCGACGCCCGCCGAGTCGTAGCCCCGGTATTCGAGGCCCTCTAACCCCGTCAGGAGTACGTCGAGGGTCTCGTCCGCCCGGCCCGCGCAGCCGATGATGCCGCACATCAGCAGGCCACCCCTGTCAGCCACTGCAACGCGTCGTTCATGTTATCGGAACACCTCGGCGCGCTCTCTTATATTCTCGGAAACTGTCACGCCGGTCCGGAGGTGGGCGTTCGGACCGACGAGCACGCCCGGAGCGAAACTCACGTCGCCCTCCGCGCGAACTCGGTCGGCTACCAGCGCGCCGAGGCGTTGGCCCTCGAAGACGGTGTCCTCGACGCGCACGTCGCCGGGACCACCGGGAACCGTAGTGCCCGCGCCGAGCGAGACGCCCTGCCCGGTCACGCAGTCCAGCAAGGTGGCGTTAGGACCCACTCGGGCGTCAGTGTCGAGCACGCACTGAGAGACCACGGCGTTCGCGCCCACGGTGGCGTTGCGCCCGAGCGCGGCGAAGGGACCGACGACCGCGCCCGGCCGGACCTCAGTGTCAGGGCCGACCACGACCGGTCCCTGCAGGGTGGCGTCCTCATGGACCGTCGCGCTGTCGGCGACCCAGATGTTCTCGGAGCGCTCGGGTTCGGTGACCCGGCCGCCGAGCAGGAGTTCGCGCGACACGTCCAGCAAGTCCCACGGGTAGGTCGCATCCACCCACAATCCCTGGGTGACCACGCCACGAACGGCCACCTCGTCGGACTCCTGGTCGATGAGTCGGACGAGAGTGTCGGTCAGCGCGAGTTCTCCCTGCACGCGCGGCGTCTCCTCGATGGCGTCGAAGATGGCGGGTGCGAAGGCGTACACCCCGGCGTTGAGCAGGCGGTAGTCGTCGGTGTCGGGCTTCTCGACCAACTCGACCACCCGGTCGCCGTCCATCAC
>SDGW01000191.1_pt1 | contig 29577 bp, 22 predicted proteins | sample 2873831 | NCBI WGS metagenome assembly SDGW01 (sample SAMN08132700, study PRJNA421101) | hypersaline lake metagenome | isolation source: celular fraction 0.22 microns magnesium sulfate-rich crust from ephemeral... | place: Spain: Penahueca Lagoon, Toledo | collected 2011-07 | reverse complement strand
GTCCCGGTCGGCGTCTTCGGCGCTGATGCCGAGGAACTCGAGTTCACCGTCAGCGTCGCCTTCCCGGAGGAGCCGCTGGTACCGATCGAGGCGAGCCGGACGGTCGACGTTCGGTAGCGTTCTCGAGGGGCGACGGCGGCGTCGCGGGCGGGTCCTCGAACGATGCGGACGGCTCCCCCGTCGCGCCGTGACCTTCGACAGCCGATACTTCTTTGGCCGTCTACTATCGACAGTCCCGACATGCAGATGGAGCCGTGGGTGGCGGAACGGGGGACTCGACCGGAGCCGGTGCTGTCGCTGGCGGAGGGACAGCTTCCGCTCGTTCTCGCGGGGGCAGTCGCGGTGATCGTCGCGGGGATCGCGATCACTCGACGGGGCGACGGGGCGACCGAGGGGGGCGACGCCAACTCGAGCCCTGCGCCGGCGGGCGACGACGGCGACTCCGCCCGTCGGGAGGGCGCAGGCGCGACCTTCGAGGACCGCATCGGCGAGGCGACGCTCGAGCGGCTGGCACCGATCGCGCCCGACGCGGTCGACCGGGTGCGAGAACTCGTCGCCGACGGTCGCGTCGCCGGCCCCGAGGAGATCGATCGCGCCGAGCGCGAACTCCGTCGGGGCCTCGAAGACGCCCTGGCCGAGGGTCGCCTCGACGTGGGGGTCACCGGGCCGGACGGCCGGGCGTACGAGATCGTGAACCTCCCGAGCCGCTACCGGGAGCTGTCCCTGCCGCCGTCGGGCGAGACCGTCCACGTCGAGTCGGCCGAGCGGGCCGTCCGGGACCGGCTCGAGAGCGGCTCGATCCGCGAGGCGGCCGCGGCCGCCGCGGCGGTCGACGACCACCGCGATGCGGTCCGCGACGAGGTCCGCGACCACGAGACGGAGATCCTCGACCGCCGCCGCGAGATCGAGGCGACGCTGTCGGACGTCCGCGAGCTGGTCGACCGGCTCGAGGGCGGGCTGGCCGATCGCGTCGCGCAGCTCGTCCTGGAGGGGCGCCACGAAGACGTGGCGGGGGTCAGCGAGATCGAGCGAAGCGTTTCCGACGCGACCCGGCAGCTGTATCGCTGTTCGTTCGACGACGCCCGGCGGACGCTCCGGGACGCCGAGGCGGCCGCCGACGAACTGCTGGTCACCGTCGACTTCCTCGGCGGGCTGGTCGGGACGGTCGAACACGGGAGCGGGCGGGTCGCGATTCCGGACGCCGTCTCGACGGCGCTGGTGGCCGACCTCGCGCCGATCGTCGAGCGACAGTACGGCGTCGACGCGACGGTCGACGGCGACGCGTTCGTCATCGCGGACCGGGGACCGACCGACGAGCGCGCGTCGCCGACGGGTGGCGACACGGAGCCGGCCGACGCGCCGGCGGTCGGCGAACCGGCAGACGGGTCGACGCCGGTCGCGGAGAACCGAGCCCCCGTCGCACCCGAGGCGGTGGCGGACGAGATACTGTTCGTCTTCCGGGAACTGGACGGAGGGTCCGACGGAACGACCGTCCAGTGTCAGACCGAGCGGCTCCCGGACGGCGTCGCTCGAGCGGCGGTCCTCGAGGAACTGGCCGCGTTCTGTCGCCGGCAGACGGACCTCGTCGCGGGCGTCGATTTACAGGAGGGCGCGCCGCCGGGCTTCCTCGATATCGAGTTCACCGATCGGACGACGCCGCGGGACGGATTGGACGCGCTGCAAGAGCGGTTCGTCGAACGCCACGGCGACTGACGACGACCGTGCCGATGGCCGCCGTCGCCGCGCCATCGCCGCCGGTGAGGCGACGGTCCTCGGACCGACGAACCGCGTTACGGATCCGTCGTCCGCGAAAATTTCAGCCGTAGTACTAATGGATCGCTAAATCGGGGAAAGGCGGTTCGGAGGCATGTCACCGTCGATGACTCACACGTAATCCTTTAGATAGTTCCGACGTACGGGTAGGATAGTACCCAGAATGACGAACCTCTGCAAGATCTGTATGGCGCGGGAGGGGGAGTGGACGGAGCCGACCCTCGTCGACCACGTCCGGGCCGCACACGGCGACGAACCGGAATCGGTCGAACAGGTGTATCCCGAACTGCGCGAGGAGGTGTTCGACGGGGAGTCGGACGAGGGGGAAGCGACCACTGGCGGGGCGCGACTGGAGCCGACCGAGACGCCGAGCGAGGACCTGCTCGACAGTTCCTACGGCAAAAAGTGGTTCCTCATCGGCGTCGGCGGCGCGGGAAACAACATCCTCGACGCGGTGCTGTTGCGCCGCGAGACGCTGGCCGAGAACAACGAGCGCCGCGCCCGGATCTGGGAGGGCGGCCTCGCCGGCTACGGCCCCCTGAATACGAACGTCAGCGAACTCGAGCAGACCTACTACGCACAGGAGGAGAAAGGATACAGCCGCAACGACCTCCTGCCAAACTGCATCATCGGGTTCGGTCGCCACGACTACGCGGGTGCCGGCTACCGGTGGGACATCGGCAAGGAACTGATGGAAGCCGACTTCGAGGACGGTGCCGATCCGTTCCGGGAGCGCTGGGACATGCGGACCGATCGGATTCGGGACTCGCAGGCGGTGATGTTCGTCCACAGCGTCACGAAAGGCACCGGCTGCGGCGCGACGCCGGTCGTCGCCGAACGGCTCCGGAGCGACGTCCTCGGGGACGACACGGTCGTTCCGAAGCCGCTTTTCAGCAGCGTCGTCATCCCCTCGGAGGGGACCGAGTACTCGGAGTACGGGGGCCGCGCGAAGGTAAACGGCGTCGTCGGACTCGCCCGCACCTCGCGGGCGGTCGACGCCATCATTCCCTTCGACAACAACCGACTCGAGGACGTCCAGGCGGACATCCGCCCGCGGATCGACCGCCTCGAGGAGTTCAACCCGCCCCAGTACACCGAGATCAACCGGCCGCTCGTGGCCTTCCTCGAGGCGTTTACGATGTCGTCGGTGCCGCAGTTCCTCGACCGGGACGCGACGATGTCGATCATGGGCGACGTGTTCGATCCGGCCGACAGCTTCCGGCCGGTCGAGGACAAGTACCGGCTGAACCCGGACGCGTCGTTCACGCCGGCGGTGATCCTCGCGCCGATCCTGGGCCGGTCGCGCGCGAACTCGATCGACCGCTCGAAGCTCGAGATCCTCGTCCGAAACGCCATGTTCCAGAACAAACTGGCCGAGTTCGATCCGACGACGGCGTGGGGCGGCACCTTCCTCCTGTACGGCCCCGCCGAGAAGATGGACGAGGTGTCGGAGTTCGTCGCCGACGGGACGGTGACGGAGATCATCTCCGGCGAGGAGTTCCTCGACGCGGGCGACACCGCGGGGATCGAGACCGTCGACGTCCACGTCAAACAGCTCGTCACGCCCGACCTCGACGACGTCCACCTCTGGGGGACGCTGTGGAACCCCGAGATGCCGTCGCTGTCGGACATGTACGAACGCGCCCAGCGGCTCAAACAGGAGGGGAGCAGCGAACAGGCCGAGAACGTCCGCGAGGAGTGGGAGGCCGTCGAGGCGCTGTTCTCCTGTCTCGGTCGCGAGAACATGGCGTGACGGCACGGGCGAAGGGAGTTCCCCGCCGGTCGACAGTAGCACCGAGGAGTGTACCGTAGACGCGGCGTCGTCTCACAGCGTACCGACCGCGCTCGGTCGGATCCGGGTCCGAACGGCTCACCTCGAGCGGGTACCGATCGGGCGATCGATTTCTTTGCCAGAAATTCCACTGAAAGACACATATCAGGGCAGAAGCTTAATCACGACCTGAACGCATTCGTTCGCTGTGTAATGGCAGCGGACATCAACAATCTCCGGTGGAGGGTGGGGTGGTCGCCGTGGCGCGTGATCGTCGGCGTGACGGTCGTGTTTACGATCATCGGAGCGGCTATGGAAGCGATCGGGCCGTTCATCGCACTCGGGCTGCTCGGGGGTATCGTCGTCTGGTACTGGGGCGTCAGAGAGATCAACAACAAGTACGAACCGCTCATCCAGAAGTTCATCGGCGAATCCGAGCGAAACGCGAGACGGGGTATCGAGGTCGACAGCGCGGAGTTGTACAATCTGACCTACAACTCCGGCAGCTCACCGCCGCTTGTCAGTCCCGCGAACACGTATCACAACACGACGATCGTCATCACCGATACGTCGATCAACCTGAACAAGGGAGCCGAGTACGATATGGAGGCTCGATCGGGGGCCGGCGGCGGCACCAACGAGGAGATCTATTACGATCAGGTGACCGGCGTCCGCTCGCACCAGGACGGGACGTTTACCGAACTCGAGATCCAGACGTCCGGCGGTGACTCGACCAGAATCAGCTCGATCGCGACGGACACCGTCGACGAGGTCGTCTCCGAGGTCCGCCAACGGGTTCGAGAGATCAAAAACCCCGGTTCGAGTCGCGGACCCGGCACCGGATCGGATCCGAACCGACGGGGACGACAGGGGACGACGGATCGCACGGAGCCGTCGGATCGGGACACCGGCCCGTCGGCGGTCACCGAGCAGAGCGGCAGCGAACCCGCACCCGCTCGAGACGACGGCGACGACTCGGAACGGACGGCGGCACATCCGGTGACGGCGGTCGCGGACGACGTCACCTCGCGGACGCGACCGACCGACCCGATCGCCGACGAACTGTGTCGGGTCCTCTCGAACCCGAACCCGGACGAGGACCGTCTCGAGGACGCCCTCGAGGACGCGGTCGACCGGCTCGAGCAAGCAGGGGCCGTCGCCGACGCCGTCGAGGGTATCGACGACCCGGCGGCGGACGCACAGCTCCAGTCGGCGAAACGAACGCTGTCCGTGCGCGAGGGGGCGATCGCTGCCGGTCTCGAACCGGTGTTCGATCGCGTCCTCGAGGGCGGTGAATCGTCGGCGGTCGAATCCGAACTCGCGGAAACGGAAGCGGCGCTCTCGGAGACGGAAGCCGAACTGGAACGGTCCGAGCGGGAGTACGAACGGATACGGACTGCGGCCGAGACGGTCTGTCGCGAGGCCGACCGAAGCGGCGCGGTCACCTTCCGGACGGGCGACGTCGCCGACCGAACCGCGGAACTCGCCGACGCCCTCGAGAGCGGGTCGGTCGCGCTCGAGGACCCGAACGCGACGGATCCGACCGAGACGGCGGTCGCGTCGATCGCCGCGGGTCTCGAGCGGGACGTGCGACCCGAGTCGTCCCAGTCCCGCGCGCTACTCGAGACGCTGGGCGAGCCCGAGCCCGACGGCCTCGAGCCGGTGTTGCGCTCGACGATCGACTCCCTCGACGCCTACGCGGACCTGCGGGCCGTCGTCGCCGACATCGGCGAGCGCGACGTGCGGCGGCGGCTCGACGCGATCGACGACGAACTCGGCCGCAAGGACGGCGACGTCTACCGGCATCTGGCCGACCGCGTGCGGGAACTCGAGGCGATGCTCGAGCGCGACGGCGTCACGGACGTCCAGCTGTACGCGATCTACCAGGAGGCGACCTTCTACGATCGGACGCTGTTACCGCGGCTGTCCCGCTCGCTGGGCGGTGACAGCGGGGCGGCTCCCGGCCGATCGGCCGCCGAGATCGAGGAGCGGATCGACGCCATCGAGCGCGAGTACGTCGAGGTCAGGGCCGACCACAACCACACCATTCCGCGGCACTTCCTCTCGCTGGCCGACGACCTCCGGGACGCAGCCAAGCGCGCCGAAAGCGAGGAGCCGATGCGGGCGGCCGGCCTCTGTGCAGCGACCGATCAGGTGCTAGACCACGTCGAGGCGCTCTACGAGCGAAACGAGTACAGCGTCATGCTTCGCCGACTTCGCGGGTAGTAAACGGTACGGACGGGCGACGTCGTCTCTACCGAGCGGGCCGGACGGCTAAACAGGCGCTACCGTCGGCTGGCGATGGCCGACCACCGTATATTATTCCGACCACAGTTTCAATAATCGTAAACGCCACACAGGTAGAAGAATTTGTCGAGAAACAGAAATGTATTGCAATGGGAAACGGTTGCCGGAAACGCGCTCATCGAGGGCCAGTATCTTTATTATACGATGCTCGAGTTACCCAATTGATAAGACATGTACGATCCGATAACTACATTTGGAATCGGACAAGATGGGTTTCGATAGTTAGATGACGTACCTGTTCGTTGGGGCCGGACAAGCGGGGGGAGCCATCGTCGATTCGGTGTTCGATTACACCGACGACTCGCTGCTCGGGTTGTTCGACTCGGCCGACATCTCGACGGTGGGTCGGCCGCTGGTGTTCAATTCGACGATGCGGGACCTGCAGAACCTCTCGAACGTGCCGCCCGAAGATCAGTACGGGATCGCGGAGCAACACGGACTCGTCCAGGGCACCGAGGCGGGGTTCGAGGAGATGGTCACGGGCGGGTTCGGTCGGAACCCCGTCGACGCCGACGAGGTGATGGCCGAGCATGCCCCGCAGATACAGACGATCCTCGGCGAGAAGTTCGAGTCCGGATCCGCCGGCTCGTTCGACGAGCCGTTCGAGGACGAGGAGTTCCTCGAGGAGGAAACGGCGGAGGCCGAGGACGCGCCGCCGGAGCCCGACCCCGCGCAGACGGCCGATCCGTCGGGATCGGGGACGGTCCAGTTCGCGTTCCTCTGTCTCGGGCTCGGGGGCGGCACCGGCTGCGGGATCGGTCCCCATCTCGCTCGCGAGATCAAGGCGTTTACCGACGGCCGGGCCAAGGTCGTCGCGATCGCGGTGTTGCCGAACACGCGCGGCTCGGCCGACGGTGACGGGGCGACCGACGGGGACGGCCCCAGCCCCGGCCGACAGGCCTGGAACGCTCGGTACGGCCTCGATCGGCTCGAGGACGAAGTCGACGGGATCGTGCTGGTCGACAATCAGCGCATCTCCTACCTCGACTCGGCGGGCGGAGAGTTCGGCGAGTACAACGACTACGTCGCCGCGTCGGTCTACGACATGGTCGCCGGGCCGGTGCTGAGCGGGGTCGATCCCAGTGCGATCGAGGGGATCGATACGCCCGACATCGACGTGCGGGACATCGTGACGTCGCTGTCGTTCGGCGTCGCCGGCGAGGAGTCGACGCCGGGCTACGCCGCGATCGGCCGCTCGGTGACGATGACCAAGTCGCTGCCGGGCTATCTGCTCCCGTTCGTCGGCGAGCGAGACATCGACAGCGCGGCGCTGTCGCGGCTCTCGGCGGCCAAACAGACGCTCGCGAAGGCCGACGTGGCGGACGCCCAGAAGGCGATCTCGCTGATCAGGGCCCCGAAATCGAACCTCGCGGCCGGCGGCAACAGCGTCGAGATCGGGACGGTCAAGGAGTTCCTCGAGCGCAGTTGTGGCCTCAACGAGGTCAACATCGGCGTCGCGATGAGCGACCGCAACCTCGCGTCGGTGACGACGCTGCTGACCTACCGCCGCGAGGACATCGATCGGATCGCGGACATCGAGGCGGCAGCCGAGGCCTACGAGGAAGAGACGGAGGAGTTGCTCGCATGATCGGTCGCAGACGGACGGTGGTGTGTCTCCTGCTCGTCGCCGCGACCGGACTCCTCGCAGGGACGGGCGCGGCCGCCGGCATCGACGTGGGCACGACGACCGAGGCCGCGTCCGAGGCAGCCGAGGCGACCGCCCTCGCGGAACAGTCGCTCACGATCGCGGTCGGCGGCCTCCTCCTCGGGGCCGGCCTCGGGGCCGCGATCGCCAGCGGCGCGACCTACTGGTACAAGAACCGGGAGTTCGAGGGGCGATTACGATGACGGCGACGCGGCGACTCGCGCTTTTCGCGGTGGTACTGTGTGCGGCCCTCGCGGTCGGTTCGGGATCCGTCGGCGCGACCGAACTCGACTGTCGTACCGACGGGCCGACCGTCGTCGGGGACGTCGGCGGCGAGTGGACCGGCGAGGACGAGCGACTGTACGAGGGCTCGACGTTCGACCTCGCCTACTGTAACGGCGACAGGGCGTATCGGAGCGAGTGGCTCGACACCGACGCGGTCGACGACGGAGACGGGTTCACGGTCGAACGGGTGAGCGACGGATACGGCGACGCCGTCGTCTACACCGTCGCGATCACCGGGGACGGGCAGGCGGAGATCGACTTCGCCGAGTACGTCAACCTCGACGCGGACGAGGCCGACGGCCTGACGGTCGAGGTGGCGACGGCCGACGCCGACGCGGCCCCGCTCGAGCGGATCGACGACGACCGCGTCGACGAGTACCGGAGCGCCCGGACGTCGCTGGCTAACGCGACGGCGGCGCTCGAGAACGTGACGACGGAAATCGAGAACGGGGACGCCGACCCCGATTCCGTCGAAGCGGAACTGCAACGGCTCGATACTACGTACGGAAACATGACCGATCGAGAGAACGCGCTCACCGAATATCTCCTGCAGCGAACGGACGACTCGAGCGGATCGATGGCCGCGCTCGCGGCGGTCCGGACGGACGCGAGCGCACAGCGGACGGCGGCCGACGCGGCAGTCGAGCAGTACCGCGAGGCCGTCGCGGCCGAGCGATCCGAGGCGAAGTCGACGGTTCGGACGGCGACGTTCGGCTCGCTCGCGGCCGGTCTCGCGGTCGGCGTCGCGGTCGGGGTTGCGGTCCCGCTCGTCGCCGCGCGACGCGTCGAAGAGGCCATCAAGCTGAGTCGGAACGTCTCCTACGACCGGAAGACAGCGTTGATACCGATGCTCGTCGGGTTCGTGCTGGCGATCGCCGGTGCCGCGGTGCTTGCGGTCGTGATCGGGCCCGAACTGCTGGAGGTGATCCGATGAACGCGAACCTGAAGAGCGCGCTCGTGATCGGCGCGCTGGTCGTGGTCTCGTCGGCGATCGGTGCCGGCGTGTTCGTCTCGACCAGTTCCGACGTCGCCGTCTGGGTCGTCCTGGGTGGCGTCCCGCTGTTCATCGTCGGCGGGATCGCGCTGTACGTTCGCGGCGTCGTGGCCGGCAGCGGAACGAGCGAGCAACAGTACGTCCGCAAGCGGGCGCGGACCGTCGCACAGGACTTCCAGGGGACCGTCCGCGAACTAAACGACCTGCGCGAGCGCTACCCCGACTGGGAGTTCACCGCGGACGCACAACTCGAGTCGATCGCGGGCGACTTCCGCGCGGAGGGCGTCGAGTTCGATCTCCGGTCGGGCGCGTTCGATCTGAACGGCGTCGGTGACGCCGACGTGCAGACCTTCGAGGCGCTCTCGGCCGAGATCGACCGGCTCGAGGACGACGCCGAGGACGAGTTCCGGTCGTTCGCGACCGCGGAGCTGGACCGAATCGAGGACGCCCTCGACCGCCTCGAGGACGTCGACCTCGCGAGCCGCGAGGCGGCGCTGGAACGCCCGGCCGAAGACGCGGCCGTTCCGGCGTGTCGCGACGCTCTCGAGGCCGGACGGACGGCCGCAACCGAAACGATCGACGCGGCGATCGAAACCGTCCGCGAGATGGGGCGGGGCGGCCAGCGGCCGGACGACGCCGACGCGATCGAGCGCGAACTCGAGGCCGCCGCCGACGCCGCCGACCGCCACGAGTACGGCGCGGCCGTCGAATCGGTCCTCGAGGCGAGGGACCGACTGCGCGACCAGTTCTCCGGCTCGTTCGACGCCGAGCGGGAGGCGGTGCTGACGCTGGTCGAGGCCGTCGAGGCGGCCGGCGTCGCGCCCCACGTCGACGCGGCGTACCTCGAGACGGTCGACGAGGTCGAGGCGGCCGTCACCGGGATGGAGTCGGCGCTGGACCTCTCGGAGGTGAGCCGCCGACGGGCGGACCTCCGGCGGGCCTGTCTCGACATGGTCGCGGCCATGGAACGCGACCTCGAGGCCGACGTCGAGACGCTCCGGCGGGCGGAGCTACCGCCGGGCTACTACGCCGAGCCGGCGGTGCTCGACGACGACCCCGTCGGGGATCTCGAGGCGGTCGACGACTTCGAGCGGTTCACCGACCGCTGGCGAGACGTCGCCGGCCGGCTGGCCGACGCCGTCGACACGGCCGACACCAAGGCAGCCGTGGTCGACGCCTACGACGACGTCGCCGACAGTATCGAGGCGGAACTCGAGGCGTCGGGCGAGGTCCGCGCGGACGACCTGCCGGTGCGCAACGCCGACGAGTTCCTCGGGCTCTACTACCGCCGCAACGAGGGCGTCGAGCTCGATCCGGCCGTGCCGGTCCTCCGTCGTGGCGACGTCGAGACCCACGACCTCACGGTCGACGTAGCCTACGAGCGCGGCGGGGCGAAGCGAACGGCGACGCTGTCGCTGTCGGGCGCGGGGTACGACGAGACCGCGACGGTCGAGACCCGGGTCGCCGGGACGGCGTCGTTCGCGGACGTGCCGGCTGGCGAGCACACGCTCGAGGCCGAGCCGGGCGACGACGCGTTCGGGCCGGTCGAGCGATCGATTCGGATCGACGGCGACGCGACCGTCGAGGTCGAGTTCACCGAACAGAGCCTCCGCGAGCGGGTCTGTACTGACACCGACGCGGACATGAGCGACCACCTGTCGGAGCTGCGACCGCGGCTCGAGGAGCTGTTCGAGGACGAGGGGCACGTCTCGACGGCCATGGAGCTGCCGGTCCGGTCGTCGCACGCGCCCTGTCTGCTGGCCGTCTGGGCCGACACCGACGGCTACGACGCGACCGAAACCGACGACGGCGAGGTCGTCGTTTTCGAGCGCGAGCGACTCGAGCGCGAGCTGACCAACGTGGTCAGGTACAACCTCGAACCGGGCGAGCAACTGTCGTTCGACGAACTCGAGCGGAACTTCCTGACGGCACCGGTCCCGCGGTCGGTGATACGGGCTGTCATCGCGGACGTCGGCGAGGAGTACAGCGTGACGACCAGCGGCGACGCGATCGAGCTGACGTAACTCATGGCACAGACAGACACGTTTACGAGATGGAGCGTCATCGCCTCGGGAGAGGGTGGCGGACGCATCGCATCGCAGTTCTTCGACCGGACCGAGAACCCGGGGATCGACGATCGGATCCTCGTGATGAACACCAACAGGGCCGACCTGCGGAACACGATCGACCGGCTCAAAGCGAAGTTGAACACCACCGACGAGGAGGCGGTCATCGAGTCCCACGCCCTCGAGTTCGGCTCCCAGCAGGGGGCCGGCAACTTCTTCCCGAACGGGGAGGCCTGTGCGCGCGAGGACCTCGACCGGATCGTCAACCGGATCACGGAGTTCGGCACGAGCGACGCGTTCATGCACGTCGCGACGCTCGGCGGCGGGACCGGCAACGGGTCGATCCCCTACGTGATCGACCAGTTCAAGGACGGGCTGCGCGATCTCGACGACGACAACGCCGCCCAGGAGTGGATGGACAGCGTGATCCACGCGGCCTTCGGCGTCTGGCCGTACTACTACGAGCAGCCCCAGCGCCACTTCAACGCGGTCTGTGGGCTCTCGCGGCTGCTCCGGACCGACGAGGACGAACAGAACGCCGACATGGTGTTGCTCGCGTCGAACTCGCACCTCGACGACGAGGAGAACGGGGCCGGCGATCAGTACGACTCGATCAACGACGCGATCATCACCGCGATCGATCTGATGATCGGGGCCGGCCGCGAGACCCGCAGCGTCATCGACATCAAGGACTACGTCACGATCCCGTCCCAGATGGACGCCTACCACTTCACGCCCGCCGTCGCGACGGACCTCAACGGCTCCGTCTACGAACTCGAGTACATGCTCGATCAGGCGGCCGAGGGGACCTTCGTCCCGATGGACGTGGAGACGACGGCGGCGGCGTACGCGATCGTTCGCGCGCCCGAGCGGATGATCGACGACGGCGAGATCACCGAGCCGGAGGTCTACGAGGCGTTCCGCGACTGGACCGGCAAACACGGCATCAACGTCGCCGGTCAGGCCAGCCTGACGCCCAAGCGGGGGCGGGGCAGCGACGTCGACGTCCTCCTGCTGCTTGGCGGGTTCGACCTGAACCCCCTGCTCGATCACTCCTGGGACGACTTCGAGATGCTCGGCGAGAGCCTCGCCGGCCAGTCCCGCGGCGGCGGCGCCGACCTCGCGACCGCACAGCTCGACCGGATCGTCGATAACCTCGAGAGCTACGTCGAACGGAACGCGGAGTGAGTATGACGGCGCTGGCACTCACTACCGACGGTCGCTCGAACGCGGGCCGCGCGCTCGTCGCACTCGTCCTGACGCTCGTCGTCGCCGGTGGGGCGGTGACGCCGGTCGCGGCCGCGACGGGGACGGCGGTACAGGACGACGGTGGCGACGTAGAGATAACCCGGGCCGAGGGGAACGTCGAGGTCGACGTGAGCGGGCTCGAGGGCGAGTTCGACAACGTGACCGTCGGGCTCGTCGACCCCGCCGGGAGCAACGTGACGGTACCGGTCGACGGCGACACGGCCGTCGTCCCGATCGACAACCTCACCGCCGGCGTCGACGACGGTTCGTCGCTCGTCGACGCGACCGTTCGAGTTACCGCCGACGGCGAGACCTACGAGGACGCGGTCGATCTCCACACCGTGACGTTCGCGGCGGACGCACCGGCCTGGATCGACGGCGATTCCCGACTCGTCCTCCCGCTCGAGCGGACCGGTACCGAGGGGATCACGGGGAACGACACCGTGACCGTCACCGCCGGCGACGCCGACCTCGAGGCCGCGGTCCGAGCGGGCGGAACCCAGCTGACGATCCCGCAGTCGGACCTCGTCGACGCGGTCGGCCCGAGTACCGAAATCGACCTCGAGGCCGCGGTCGGCGATACGCGAACGCTCGAGCCAGCGCTGCGCGACACCGACGACGGTCTCGTCCTCTGGCACCCGCTGTTCGAGACCGGTGCGGAGTACGAGGTCGCGGTCGAGGACGGCGACGGGGCCCAGTATATCAACGACAGCGCGACGCCGGTCGGGCCCGGCGAGATCGACCTGTCGCCGTTCACGGGAGCGAGCGAGGTCGACGCGACCGTCTCGTCGGCCGACGGTACGCTGGTCGACGAAACGGTCGACCTCGAGTCGTTCGACCTTACCGCGACGATCGTCGACGACGGTTCGGCGGTCGCGTTCGAGCAGGGCGTCGACGGCCTCACCGTGACCGACGCCGTCGTCAACGCGAGTACGAGCGACACTACTGCGTACGCGCTCGCGGGTGGTGGAACGGTCGACGACGGTCGACTCGCGCTCGAGAACGCCACGGTGGCCGAGACCGACACGCTCGTCCTGTGGACGAACGCGGGCGTGGGTGCGGTCGAGCTTTCGGCCGCTGAGGACGCGGGACGAACGGACACCGGGAACGATGACGGCGACGGCGGATCCGGACCCCTCGGATCAATTCTCGGTGCCGTCGGAGATCTTCGGACAGTCGGAACGTTCGCCGCACTGGTGATCGTTCCGGGACTGATCGGCCCGGCCGTCGGCTACGGGGCCTTCCGGTTCCGCGAGGAGTGGACGCGGGACCGGCTCAAGATCACCGGCGTCGTCGCTCTCGGGTTCGGGGTAGCCGTTTCAGTCGCGCTCCTCGCGACGATCGGCGACGGACTGATCCCGTCGCTCTCACCGTCGGGAGTGGCCGACCACGCGCTCGCCCTCGCCGGCGTCGTCCTCGGGACGGCGGCGGCACCGGCGACCTACTACTACGTCGGCTTCCCAGCCGGCGGAGCGACGGGGTCGACCGGCGGCTTTACGATCGACGTGACCGTCACCGACGGCGACCGCCCGCTGGACGGGCGGACGAAGATCGGCTACCGACGGGCCGACGACCCCGACGCCACCCCGAAATCCGCGACGATCAGGGGCGGGACGGGACGGATCAGCGTTCCAACGCGGGGGAGCTGGACGCTCGCCGCGAAACACGGCCAGCACGAGTCCGAAGCCGTCGAGGCCACCCGGCGGCGCTCGAGCGTGACGCTCACCGTGCCGTTCCCGGCGACGGTGACGGTCACCGATCGCGAGGACGGCGAACCGATCCCCGGTGCGACGGTGACGCGTCGCGACGACGGCACGAGCCACACGACGGATGCGAACGGGACCGTCACCCTCGAGGCCGGAGACGGCGGCTCGAGCGCCGAGATCGAGATCGGTCACGAAAAGTACGACGACCGGACCGAAACCGTCGCGTTCACGCAGGACGGCGACCGCGAGGTCGCGCTCGCGCCCCGGACCGGACGGGTTCGGCTGCGCTCCCGGGTCGACGGCGCGCCCGTCGGCTCGACGCCGCTCCGACTCAGCCCGCGCGAACAGGTGCTTCGCGAGCGGTACGGAACGATCACGGTGCGGACCGGCGACGACGGAACCGCGACTCGCGACGGGCTCCTGGTGGGCCAGTACCGTGCCGAGATCGCGCCGCCGGCGGGTCGCGACGACATCTTCGACGGCGGGAAGTCGATCCTGACCGTCCGCGAGGACCGGTCGGCGACGGCCGAGGTCGACGCGACCTTCACGTGGTCGCTGTCCGCGGCCCAGCGGGAGCGGATCGACCGGCTCCGCCAGCGGGTTCGACAGCTGTCGGATCACGCGGGCCGGGACACGACGATCCCGCGGTACTACGGCTCGGTCGTCGAGGCGATGCTCGAGGCGGTCGAGCGCCTGCCGGAGGCCGGCCACCACTTCGCCCACGGCGAGACCGATCCCGACGCCGTCGCGGACTCGCTGCTGGCCGCCGCGGCGAAGTCGATCGACGCGATCAACGACGCGATGACGACCAAGCGAAACGTCGACCTCTTCGCAGCCTGTGCCGACATGCCGGATCCCGGCCTCGAGTGGGACGGCGAGTGCGACCTCGAGGCGGTCATCGAGCGCCTCGAATCCGACCGGATGACCCAGCGCAACGCGCTCAAGGACCGCTACGAGGACGTCACCGACCGGGTCGAGACTGAACGGGGAACGGTCTCGGAGGCGGCACCGGCCGAGGAGATGGTCCGCCACGCCTGGGAACTGGGCAGCGACGCCGGCCGCGGCGAGGAGGGAATCGCGACCATCTACGCCGCCCTCCTGCTGCTCGAGTCCGTCGACGGTCTCTTCGAGCGCGACGCGCTCCGCGAACGACTCTCACGGACGGTGTTCTAGAGATGCCAACACAGGAACGGAAACGGACGATACTACTGACGGCGCTGCTCGTCGCGACCGTCGCGACGGTACCGCTGTTGGGGGGGACCGCGACCGCACAGGAACGGACGGCGAACGATTACTTCGAGACGCTCCGCTCGATGGAGGGGACCGAGGCATACGAGGAGTACGACGAGCTGGAGACGGTCCGGACGTTCGCCGTCTCCAAGACGCAGGTCACCGGCGAGCTCGGTGCCGCCGAGCGCGCCGAGTTCGACGCCGTCCTCGGGACGTTACGGGCGTTCGACCGGGCCTACGTCCGCGCCGAGGACGGCGAGTACGAGGCCAGCCTCGCGGCCGCCGAGAACGCCAGCGCGCACATCGAAGACCTCGAGGAGTACGACCAGACGCAGGCGACGCTCGCCGACCTCGCGCTGACGCGGTTCTACGAGCGGCTCGGCGACGGCCTCTACGACGAGGCCGAAGCGACGAACCGGACGCCCGAACGGCTCGACCGCCTGGAACAGACCGCGACCGCCTACGAGCGGGCCGACATGCCCGACGAGGCGTCCCAGTTCCGGGTGCAGGCCGAGCGGTTGGCCGCCGAGTACGAGCGCGACCGCGAAACGATCGCGACCGCCGGGAACGCATCCACCGCGTTCCTCGAGGGCTGTACCGACTGTACGGGCGTCCAGGCCGCGATCAGTGCCAACGGGCTCGAGACGTTCGCGGCGTACCAGGACGCGCGGGCGACCGCCGGTCGGCTCGACGACGCCCGGGATCGGGCGGCCGAACACGGACTCGCCGACCGCGAGGCAGAACTGGCCGACGCCAGCGCCGAGGTCGACGAGGCACGAACGACGCTCGCGGCCGCGTCAGCCGCGATTCTGATCGGCTACGGCGTCGTCGTCGGGCTGTTGGGAACGATCGTCGCCGGGCGGCTCTTCGTCTGGCGACGCACGTACGAGGCCGCACAGGTCGGATCCGTGGTTACGGTAGGTGAGAGCGATGTCTAGACGAGCGCTGCTGCTCGCGGTCGTCCTCACCGTCGGGCTCACCGCGGCCACGGTGCCGATCGGGGCCCAGAGCGGCGACGTCACCGTCGACGCCGATCCCGACGGCGACGCGCCGGTCTCCCTGGGAACGGGGACGGAAACGCACACGGTCGAGGTGACGAACGATCGAAACGAGTCCGTCGCGATCGACGTCGACTCGCCCTCCGGCATCAGCGTCGATCCGGATCAGCGAAGCGTTCCCGCCGGCACGACCGAGCGGATCACCCTCGAGATCGAGGGCGAGGACGACGCGTCCGGCGGGACCGTCACCGTGAGCGCCGGCGGTGCCGAGGACGGCTTCCGGATCGAACGGCCCGCGATCGCCGGCCTCGCGGAGGAGCCACTCGACGTCGACGGCGTCCTCGTCGGGGAACGGACGTCCGGCGAGGTCGCCATCGAGGAACTCACCGGCGACGGAACGATCGACGAAGTCGAGGCGTCCGTCGTCGAGACCGACGCGAACGCGGACCTGACGGTCACCGGTCCGGGCCCCTACGACACGGACAAGACGCTCGAGTGGACCGTCGACGTCAACGACGGTGCCGACCAGCACGAGGACCTCTCGTGGGACGTCAGGCTCGTGCCGAACGGGAACGAGGACGCGGCCCGAACCGTCACCGTCGAAGGGGAGGTGATCTATCCCGCCGAGTTCGGCGACGTCACGCTCGACGACGAGATGACATTCGACGAACCGCGGGGTTCGAACGCGGAGATCACGAAGACCGTCGAACTCGAGGTCGAGAACGACGGTGATCTCCCGCTGGAACTCGACAGCGTCACGGCGAGCTCCCCGAACGGCGGGATCGACGTCTCGGTCGCCGATCGACCGGACCGGATCGAGGGCGGAACGCAGTTCCCCGGGACGGTCGAACTGGACGTCACCGCCAGTACCGACCTCGACGAAGGGGAGTACGACGTCTCGGGCGTCGTGAGATCGACGAACGTCAGCGCGAGCGACACGACCTTCGACGGAACCGTCCGCATCAGTCACGAGACGGCGATCGATAGCCCCAACCGGATCGACATCGGTGACGTGCCGATCGGAGAGCGTACCCGCCAGACGGCGTCGGTCGGGGAGACGCTGGGATACCAGGACGTCGAAGACCTCGAGATAACGCTCGAGGACGGCCCGGACAATTGGCTGACGATCGAGGAAGCGCCGTCGCGACTCGACGCCGGCGGCTCCCGCCCGGTGGTGTTTCAGGCCGCGTTCGACACCGACGCGGAGCTGGGAACGGCCTACGAGTGGACGTACGCCGTCGACGGAACCGGCGTCGAGGAGGAGACCGTAACGGTCACCGCGTCGCCGGTGCCGGTGAACCTCGATCCGATCCGGAACGACGTCGGGGATTACGACGGTCCCGTCGCCGAGGGAACGCTCTCGATGGTCGAGACCATGGACGCGCGGATGCGCGATGGCGACATCGAAGACGACAGCATCACGACCGTGATCTCCTTCGGGACGGCCTCGTCGCTGTACCTCGAGTCGATGGACGCCGCGAGCGAGCGGCAAGCTGCCGGCGAGTACGATCGGGCGCAGCAGGAGATCGTCCAGGCCGCGGCCGCCTACAACACGATGACCCTCTACGCGGACGAACTCGACGGCGCGACGTTCCGATCGGACACGGAGACGGTGCTGTCAGCGGCCGAGAGCGATCTCGACACCGGTATCGAGGAGCAGGCCCAGTACTACGAGTCCCGCCTCGAGTCCGAGAACGTCTCGCTGATCGAGGAAGCGACGATCCAGCGGAAGCTCGCCCGCGTCGCCCTGCTGCAGGGCGACGACGAGCGGGCGGCCGCGCTCGAGGAGGATTCCCGAGTCGCCTTCGAGAACTACACGCGGGCCGTCTCGGAGGGCGAGCGCGCCCGCCAGCGCGCCGACGAGACGTGGGAGACGATGGAGTCCGAGCAGTTCGTGACGGTCGCCGGCCAGCCGCTGCTCCTGAATCCGGCCGAGTACGATACCTACGCCGATCGGGTCGGCGAAATGAACGCCGCCTACGAGAACGCGACGGCGACGTTCGAGCGGGCGGGCGAGACGAGCCGCGCCGAGGCGGTCGAATCGGAGTACGCGGACCGGACCGCCACCCTCGAGGTGACCCGGTGGTCGCTGCTGGGCGCGACAGGGGCGTACGGGTTCCTCGTGATCGGCGTCGTCGTTCGCACCGCACGCGGCACGTACCAGTACCTCCGCGACGCGCGCGCCTCGGTCAGCGGCGATTTCCTCGTCTGACCGACGCCGTCGCTCCCCGTCGCGGTGTCGTCGGAAAACCGAACTCGTTACTCGCGGCGGAGCGGCGTCGACAGCGACGACGGCGCGTCCGGCGCTGCGGACTCGTTCGCGACGCGCTCGACCGACCAGCGCTCGCGGTGGTCGTCGGTCCAGGCGGCCTCGTCGTCGGTCGCCGGGCCGGCCGCGCGAACGGCGGCCTCGCGCTCGTCGTCGCCGATCGCGTACCGGACCGTCGCGTCGAACGACGGCTCGGACACGCCCGATTCGATGTCGACGAAGTGTTCGATCCGATCGCCGGGCTCGAGGCGCTCGCGGCGCGCTTCGGAGTAGAACAGGTCGTTGATCGGTTCGCCGCTCGCCGACACCGCCACGTCCGCCAGCGGCCGCTCGCCCTCGTTCTCGAAGACGAGGACGACGGTCCCGTACTCGCCGGCGACCTGCGTCCCCGATCCGACCGCGATCCGGAACGGGTCGCCGTCAGCACCGTCGTCGTCGGCACCGACGCCTGACGCCACCGCAGCGACGATATCGATCCGTCGGGCAGTTCCGTCCGCGTCCGCGACCGCAACCGTCGCCTCGAGGGAGTCCGCGTCCGTCCCGGTCAAGCCGTCGAGTTCACCGGTCACGGTCGTCCGCTCGCCGGCCGCGAGACGCGCCTCGACGGGGACCGACCGACCGTCGATCTCGAGGCCGTCGACCCGACGGGGCCGGCCGTCGCGGTTCACCAGTTCGGCGACGACGCTCCCGTCGGCCGGGTCGACCGTCGCTCGAACGGCGACGCCGTCGTCCGCCGCGGCGAGCGGCCGGCCCGGGAGCTGCTCGCTGACCGTCCCGTCGACCCTGACCGCGGCCGGCGCGACGGTCGTCTCGGTCCCCGACAGGACCGCGACCGACCGCTCGAGGGACGTCCGTTCGCCGGCCGCGAGCCGGCCGACGTCGACCGTCGAATCGCCGATCTCCACGGTGACGTCGACCGCCGACTCGCCCTCGTTCGCGAGTTCGATCCGGTCGCGGACGGCGTGACCGACCGGCGCGGGAGCGCCCTCGAGCCGCCGGCTCGCGACCGGCCCGGACTCCCCGTCCCGGTCGTCACCGCCCGCTGCGTTATCGACACCGGCGGCCCCGTCGCCCGCTCGCGAGTCCGTACCCGGCTCGTCGGCCGTCGGAGCCGCGTCCTCTTTGGCGCTCGCGGGCGTCGCGTCCGGCTCGGCGATCGACGACGTCGCGTCGGATTCGTCGTCGGAACCGGTATCCACGCCGGACTCGGTCGAGTCCCGCCGCTCGCCGTCGCTGTGGGAGGTGGTCGGCACCCGATCCGACGACTCGCTCGTCGCGGTGGCGGTCGACGCGGCGTCGCGATCGGTCCGCGCCGGTTCGGCGCGACCGCGGTCACGATCGGCCGTCCGGGAGCCGCCGAGCCCCGAAGTGCCGGTCAGCGAGGCCGGCCCGCCGGAGAGCCGGAGCCGCTCGTCGACGTCGAGCGACTCGAACCCGATCCGAGCGGTCCCCTCGTCGAACTGCGGGACGACGAGTAGCAGTTCGTCGCGCTCGATCGTCACCTCGGTCCGGACCCGGCCCGCGCCGGGGAGTTCGATCACGAGCCGGTCGCCGACCGCCACCGAGCCGGCCAGGTCGACGGTCGCGCGGACCGCGTCGCCGTCGGCCTCGACATCGACGGTCGGCGCCGGCGGCAGCGTACACGTCGGCGCGTACTCCCGCCGCCGGTCCCCGCGGGCGACCTCGAGCCCGATCGAGACCCGTCGCTCGGGTTCGTACGGGCGGGTGACCGTTCCCGTCCACGTCCCGCCGGGCTCGAGCGATTCGGTCCCGGCGTCGGTCTCGAGCAGCCGGATCCCCTCGAGGGCCACGCCGCCGACGTTCTCGACGGTGACCTCGAGTTCGGCGACGCCGTAGTCGACGGCCGTCACCGCGAGGTCGGTCTCGACGGCGATCCCGCCGCTCGCGGCGTCGTCGAGTTCGACGGCGGCCCGTTCGACGACCGAGCCGTCGACGCCGAGTTCGACCGTCCGCTCGCCCTCCGTGCGGACCGCTTCGACCGGGAAGTCGACGATCGTCGTCTCCCCCGGCTCGAGCGACACCGTCCGCTCGCTCGGGGACAGCGTCGCGCCTTCGACGGCGGCGGAGAGGTCGACGCGTCGCTCCCGGTCGGTCACGTTCGTCGCTTCGACGTCGATCGTTCCTCCGACGCCGACGGCGTCGGTCGCGACCGTCAGACGGAGCCGGTCGCGGTTGTGGACGTACGTCGAGACGGTCCCGTCCCGGATCGAACAGACGAGCGAGCCGTCGGCCGTCGCGTAGCCGTCGCCCGTCGAGAGCCCCGGCACCGACGCCGTCTCCCCGTCCGGATCGACCGCGCGGATGCCGTCGGTCGTGGTCACCAGCACCGACGACTCCCCGACCGGCGCGACGTGGTCGGCCGAAAGCGCGGTCTGCCAGCGCTCCGCACCGGTCTCGAGGGCCGCCGAGACGAGCCGATCGTTCTGTAAGGCCGCGACGACGGCGTCGTCGCACCGACCCAGGCTCCGCACCACCGCCTCGAGGTTGCGATCGAAGCCGACCTCGCCGTCCGGGTCGATCCGGGTCAGGAACGACCACGTCGCGATCACGAAGCCGGCGGGCGTCCCGAGCAGTCCGTCGTCGGCCGGGCCGCCCGGTCGCGTGCGCTCGACGTCGAACCGCTCGCGGCCGGTCGCGACGTCGACGGCTCGGAGCCGATCGGGTCCGAGGATGCCGACGAGTCCCTCGCCGGGAACGGTCGCGATCGCGTGGGCGTCCGCGACCGGCTGTCGTCGGATCCGATCGCCGTCCCGCGAGTAGACCGTCAGCGCGTCCGCCGAGAGGACGAGAACGCGATCGGCCAGCGCGACGTCGACGAGTCGCTCCCCGTGATCGATCTCGACGCGATCGCTCCCCGTGACGAGAACGACCCGGTCGCCGGTTCCGACGGCGACCGCCCCGTCGCCGACGCCGACGGCGTTGACCCGCTCGCTCTCGAAGGAGCCGACCTGCCGGTAGCCGTCACTCATCGCCGTCACCTCCGCGTTCGTCGTCGGCGCCGTCCGGCTCCGAGACGTCTATCGGGACCGAGCCGGACGCGTCCGGGTCCGCGTCGGTCGTCTCGTCGGCGGCACCGCCGTCGCCTGCCGGCTTCGTCTCGGCACCACCGCCGCCGAGCAACTCGCCCAGCGATGCGGGCTCCGAGCCGAGCCGCATGTCCAGGCGCTCGGCCTGTGCCTCGACGTAGCGCTTGAGTTCGGGATACCCCTCGAGGTCGTCGATCTGGGTTCGAACGCTCGCGACGTACTGCCGGATCGTCTTGGGCTCGGTCTCGGCGAGGCGCTCGAGGAAGTAGTCGGTGTCCGGTTCGATCGGCTCGCGGTCGGGGAGGTGGACGCTCTCGACGAGTTCCCGCTGGAGTTCGCTCCCCAGGACGCGGTCGGCGATCTCGGCCGGCGTGTACCCCTTCGAGCGGGTCCCGAGGCGCTCGTACTCGATCCCGTCGGTGCCGGCCATCCCGGAGAGGTGTTTCCGCCAGACCTCGGCCATCACCGTCTCGTCGGGCTGGGGAATGAACTGCTGGATCGGGAACCGGCGGGTCGCGGCCGGATCGATGGTAAACGGCATGTTCGTCGCCCCGATCACGAGCAGATTGTCCTCGATCTCGTTCATCTCCTGGAGGAACGCGTTGGTCAGCGACCGCTCGTGGCGCTGCAGGGAGTCGTCGCCCCGGTCCGGAACGAGGGTGTCGACCTCGTCGAAAAACAGGACGGCAAACCCCTCCTGGGCGATCCCGTGGGCCTTCTCGAAGACCGCCTCGACGCGTTTCTCCGACTCGCCGGAGTACTTCGATAGGACGTCGCTGCCCTTGATCTCGAGGAACTTGACCTCGCCGTAGCTCTCCTCGATGTCGGAGTTGTACTTCGCCTCGTAGGCGATCGCCTCGGAGATGAGGGTCTTCCCACAGCCCGGCGGCCCGTAGAGCAACATGCTGTTACCCCGCGAGGCGAACTCGTCGCCGTAGCGCTCGACGACCTCGTCGCGGACGTCGGGATCGAACAGCGCTAGCAGGTTCTCCGCGGTTCGCTTGACCTCCGGCAAGCCGGCGACGTCCTCCTCGAAGCTGACGGTCGGCTTCTTCGGCTCGAGGGAGACCTGCACCGCCTCCTCGTCGGCCTCGCTCTCCTGTCCGGGGCCGCCGGGTCCGGGACCGCCCCGGCTCGCCGCGGTCCGGGTCGCGCGCAGCTCCCGGAGTTCGCCGGCGTCGACGAACTCGAGGTCGGTGTTCGGCGTGACCCGCAGCGTGGCGTAGTCGGTCGGCTCCATCGCGGCGACCTCGAAGGTCGCCAGTTCGTCGCCCTTCGGGACGACCTCCTCCATCCGGTGGAGGAGGTAGTCGTTCTCCCGGAGGAACGGCTCGAGGTCGTCGGGCGCGATCTCGCCGGTGTAGATCTTCGCGGACGAACACTCGACGACGTCGCGCTTCGTCACGTCGGGGTCGACGAGGAAGTCCTTCCCGCGGTCGATGCCACCGAACACCGTCTTGACGTTTCGGTGCATCCGGACCTTGTTCCCGATCCCGTCGACGATCGAGTCGTCGACCGGCTCGACGTAGAAGAATGCGCGCCGATCGTCGTGACGGATCTCGACGGTGTCGGTGTTCGGTCCGACCTTCTTGGCTCCGATCTCGATGCGTGACGTCGGCTGGTCTCGTTTCAGTATTGGCGTCAGGTTAAGCATTCTCGTCACCCCGTAGCTGCGTCGTCGCGTCCTCGATCGTCGCCAGCAGCTCGCCCTGTCGCTGGTCGGTCCGATCGCGGACGTACCGCACACCGGCGTCCGCGCGCTCGATCACCAGCGAGAGGGACTCGAGCATCGCGACGATCGCCTCGCAGCCCGCCGCGAACGGCCGATCGATCCCCGCGGCCCGAACCCGGTCCCGGATCCGTTCGAACCCCGACCGGATTCCCTCGAGTCGCTCGAGCAGCGCCTCGATGGTCGGCCGCCAGTTGAACGCGTACGGCGCGGTCCGGGATAGGGGGACGATCACCCGCGAGTCGGCGGTCTCGAGCCGGTCCGCGGCCGCGATGCGGTCGGCGGTCGCGTCGTCGAACCCCCCGACGGTCGCCGCCCCGCGCTCGTATCCGGCCTCGAGGACCCGACGAACGAGGGCATCCCCGCGGACGGCGTCGTCGCGCGTTCCGTCCGCCGGGGACCCGCCGTCGGGACGCGCCGCCGCGTCGGACTCGAGCCGCGGCGGAAACGGGGCCCCGGCGCGCAGCAGTTCGGCGAGATCGAGGAGCGCGTCCGTCGCGATCTCGACCCGTCGCGCGGGCTCGGGACCCGAGAGCGTCCGCAGGGACAGCAGCCGCTCTCCCTGCTCGTCGATCCGGCGAACGCCGCCCAGCAGCGAGTCCCCGCGCATCCTACGACATCTCGAGTTCGCTCGTTTCCGGGTCCGTCTCGGCGACCTCCTCGCCGGCGGTCTGTTGGGCGGTCTCCCCGACGCTCTCGATGTCGCCGAGGACGTCGTCGACCATCGCGTCCAGTTCGTGGTCGGCCGTGTTCTCGACCTCCTCCTCGATACCGCCGACGCCGGCGAGCTGGGTCGTCAGCTCCCCCATGTTGTCGACGATGTTCATCGCCTCGTCGGGGAACGTCTGCTTTTTCAGCGCCTGCGTGCGGACCTGCTCGCGCTTGTTCGCGAGCGTCGTCTTGGCCGACTCGAGCATCTCGATGTTGTCGGCGAGCCGGTCGGCCCCGCTCTCGACCTTCTCCGCGAGGTTCTCCTGATCGGCCTCCTTCATCTTCTTGTGATAGATCAGCTTCCGCTTGAGCTGCTGGAACCGCTCGCGCTCGTCCGGCGGGAGTTCCGCGGGGTCCTGCGGGACGCCGGGGCCGTCGCCGAGGCTCTTGAGTTCCTGGGCAGTCTCTTCCAAGTGTTCGTCGATCGTCCCCGACTCCTGATCGATGTCGGCCATCCGGTTCTCGAGTTTCTCCTTGGCGCTCTCGACCCGCTCGATCGTCTCGGTGATCTTCTCGACGCAGGCGTCGATCGCCGCCGCCCAGTTGAGGATCATCCGCCCGTTTATCTCCTCGGGCTCGTCGCTCGGGTTGCGAAGCATCACGACCTGCCCGCCCTGCATGTCGACGATGTCCTCCTCGGCGAAGAACTCGAGCAACGCCTCGGCCTGCTGTTCGCTGGTGACGATATCGCCCTCGTCGTCGCTGGCCGCGGCCAGCGTCTCGATCGCCCGCCGGCGGTCGATCCGTCCGTTGCCTTCCTTCAGCTCCAGCGATCCCAGCAAGTCGGTCTTGATGATCGCTCGGACCGCCCGTTCCCACTCCCCGTCGACGTCGTCGCCCTCGATCCAGCGGGCATCGAGTCGAACCGGATCGGCCGTCTGATTGACCGGATCGGCGATCACGTACTCCCGTCCGTCGCTTTCGATGCGTTCGAATTCGTATTTTTGAGACATAGTGTTGAGTTCCCTCCCGTTGTCTTACGCTGCCATCCCGCCGAACTCATCCTCGTTGACGAGTTCCCTGTAGCGCTCCCGGACCGCGTCGCGGACGTACTCGTTGACGGCGGTCGCGTTGCTCACCTGCAGTTCCGCGACGTGATCCTCGGCCAGTTCGACCCACTCCGGAAGCGTGCCCGGCAACTGGTCCCGTTCGGCCTTCACGTCCGTGAGGATCCGCCGGGCGTGGTCCTCGACCACGTCCTCGAACGGATCGACTGCCTCGACCATCTCCCGATCCTCCTCGAGCCGGAGCCGGTCGACCAGCGTCTCGCGGACCCCCTCGAGGATCTCCCCGCGGACGCTGCGGGCCGTCGAGAGGACGTCGAACCGGCTGTCGATCTCGTTCTCGACGACCTGCTCGAACTCGCCGGTCCGGAGGACGTAGCTCGAGTCCTCGAACTCCGCCTCGATCGCGTCTTCGATCCCCTCGGCGAGATGCCGGGCGTACTCGTCGATCGCCTCCTCGACGAGATACTCCCCGTCGAGATCGACGATGTACCCCTCCCGGTCGAGATAGCGGATCACGTCGGCGGTCGCGTCGACGTCGATAACGCTCTCGAGGTCGCTGTGGGCGATCTTCCCGTTCGAGGCCTCCCGCTCGAGCCGGGAGTCGAGCCCGACGTCGTCGGCGTGTTCCTTGAGCTGGGGGCCGATCGTGTAGTAGTCGCGCTTGCCCGCGGTGATCCGCCGGAGGTAGTTGCGCTCGGCGAGTTCGTCGGCGAAGAACTCCAGATCGTCGATGGCGAGCGAGAACCGCGAGCGAAGCGTCTCCCCCGTGACGACGAGCCGCTGCCCGAACAGGTTGGTTAGCTCCCGCGTGATGTTCATGTTCCCCTTGACGCCGAACGGGTCGACGTAGAAGACGCCGTCACGCAACTGCTCGAGATCGACGAACTCGGCGGCGGCCAGCTCGGTCAGCGCCTCGTGGAGATCGCTCGACGACAGCGATCGCGCGTTGACGAGACCGACGTCGGCGCTCTCGTAGGCTGACTTGATCTCGTTTTTTTGATCGGAGACGTAGATAAATCCGTAGTTGTCCTGGGCGATATCCCGACAGACGTCTTCCAGGACGTCGGTGTCGACCGGCGAGCAGGCGGTCCCGGAGCGCCGCGGGCGAGTCGACGACCGCGTCGGCCCGCGAGCGGTCGATGTCGCCGTGGGCCGGGACCCGGTAGGCGACGACGGTCGCGCCCGCTCTGTCGGCCGCTTCGATCCCGTTTTCGGAGTCCTCGACGACGACGCACTCGCGCGTGGGGACCCCGAGTTCGGCGGCCGCGTACTCGAAGACGTCGGGTGCGGGCTTGCTCGCCGCGTCGACGTCGTCGGCGCTGATCACGCGGTCGAACGATCCCTCGAGGTCGAATCGCTCGAGAACCATGTCGATCCAGTCGTGGGGCGACGACGACACGAGCGCCGTCTCGACCCCGCGGTCGTCCAGTTCCGCGAGCAGGTCGTGGAGGCCGTCTAGCAGGGCGGCGCGCTCGGCGTAGATCTCCTCGGCGGCGGCCTCGAACCGCTCGACGAACGCCTCGCGAGAGATGGCCGTCCCGTACTCGGCCTCGAGGTAGTCGTAGATCTCGCGGAAATTCATCCCGCTGGTCTCCGCGACGGCGACCTCGGCGTCGGGGACGGCCGCGGGGAGGATCTCCTCGCGCTGGAACTCGACCCAGTAGTCCTCGCTGTCGACCAACACGCCGTCCATATCGAACAGCACAGCAGTCATGTGGGTCAGGCTATCCGGCCGGGACGGATAGCCGTTTGGCACGAAGCGGTGGAGTTGGGATTGGTACGGCCCGGGACACATCGACCGTGGCGCGCGCTTTCGACCGCCCGAGCGACGAGTGAGGGCGGTCGATGACGCCGTGCGAGGGATGAGCGACTGACTGAAAGGAAGGAGCGAATCGGCTGGGGAGGGCGTGGTCACTCACCGTTGCCACGGTAGCAGGACGCCCCTCGTCGATCGTTCCCAGGGGTCATGACGATTCGAACACGTCGCCACGCCGTTCGTGGGCCATCTCGGCGGCCACTTCCCCGGCGATTTCCGCGCCGAACTCCCGCTCGAGCAGCCACAGCGCCAGATCGATCCCCGAGGTGACGCCGCCGGCCGTGACGACGTCGCCGTCGTCGACGACCCGCTCGTCGATCACCGTCGCCGCGGTGGCCGCCAGATCGTCCCGCGCGACCGGGTGGGTCGCCGCCGACCGCCCCTCGAGGATCCCGGCCGCCGAAAGCACCATCGCGCCGGTACAGACCGAGGCGATCGTCGCCCCGTCCTCGGAGCGCTCGCGGACGGCCTCGGGAAGCGCGCCGTCCTCGACCGCCGCCCGGACGCCGCCGTCGGTCGTCCAGCCACCGCCGGGAACCACGAGCAGATCCGGCCGGCCAAGCGTCCCTTCTGGCTCGATCCGGAGGTCGTGACTCGCCCGCACGAGGTCGGCCTCCTCGAGGGTCACCAGTCGCGTCTCGAGCGACGCGCCGGCCCGGGCTCCGTTCCGGAGGACCTCGTAGGGACCGACCGCGTCGAGTTCGTCGAAGCCGTCGAACAGCACGATCTCGGCAGCGGTATCGGCCATGTGTCGTCGTCGACGGCGACGAGCAAACCCGTTGCGTTGCCGGCAGCCGTCGCTGGGCGACTCTCGTGGTCACCCGCAACGATCCGCCCCGCTCGAGGCGACGGCGCGCGACGCTCCGTTCCGTCGTCGTGTCGGTGCCGACCGGGCGTCGCCGCCTTCCCGGCTACCGACTCGCGTCAAATCGATCCCAAACGGGCGAAAACGTCGGTCAAACTCCCGAAAACCGAAGCAAAGCGCGTTCACGGCGTCACCCCTTCAAGTGCGTCGACCCGCCGAGAGTCGGATGCGAGCTATGAACCGAACGACCATCATCGCAGTCGCACTCGCCGCACTGATCGCAGCCACCGGGTTCGCCGCCGCGGCACCCGGCTCCGCTCCCGTGTCCGTGGACACGGGCGCGGACGGTACCGACGCCGCCGACCACCCCGCGAACGACAACGCGCAGTCCGCGGACGACCGCGATAACGGAAGCGAGAACGGGACCGCCGCCGGCGCTGACGACCGGAACGGGCAGGGGCCCGCCGGTGACCTCCCCGAGCAGGTCCCCGACCACGTCTCCGCGATCCACGACCGGATCTCGGCGTTCCTGAGCGGCGACCTCGAGACCTCGCTGGGCGACGCGATCGGCGACGTGACGCCGGACGACGAGGACGCTGCCGACGAGGATGACGCCACCGAGAGCGGTGACGAAGCCGATGAGGATAGCGACGCTGACGACACCGCCGACGAGGACGGCGACGCTAGCGAAGACGCCGACGCTGACGAGGATAGCACCGACGGCGAAGACGCCGACGAGAACGACGACTCGGCCGACGAATAGACAATCCGGTAACGCCACACACCCATGCCCCCATTCGCGCAGCCGGCCCCGATCGGACTCGAGGACCGACTGCTGGCGTTCGCCGTGAGCCTGCTGGTCGGCGGCGCGGCCCTCCAGGCCGGCACCTACGCCGTCGCCGAGGCCCGCGACTACGGCCACGCGGTGCTGACCGCGCTGCTGGCCGCCCTCGCCTGGGCGGTCCTCGAGTCGGTGCCGCTGCTCGGCGGCCTGCTGGCGATCGTCGCCTGGGTCGCGGTCGTCAAGTGGCGCTACGACCTCGGCTGGCTCCGGTCGGCCGGGGTCGGCGTCGCCGCCTGGGCGGCCGCCGTGGTCGTCCTCGCGGCCCTCGAACTGATCGGCATCGGCTCGGTGTCGGCACTCGGCGTGCCGGGCACCTGAACCGCGCCCCCGCTGGCGTTTCCACTCCCATCCCGCTGACGGTTCCTCTCTCCCCCGCTGACGCACCACCCCGCTGACGCTTTTCTCGAGGAGTAGCCGCCCGCGAACGCCGTTACCCGCGGGCGGTACCGCAGACTGCCGGCTCGATCACGAGCCACACCTTCTACACCGTCCCGGGGCGACGGCCTCGAGCGGCCCGTTATGTGGCTGGAGGTCGTACCGGTCCGTATGGTCTCCGTCATCGGCTCGTTCGTCGCGTTTCTGGTCGCGCTGGTGGTCGGCGGGCTGGCGATCTACGCCAGCGCGCGGGTCGTCGTCGACGTGGACGACTACTCGCACGCGTTCGTCACGGCGATCCTCGGCGGGTTCGCGTGGGGACTGACCGCGTGGATCCCGCTGCTGGGCCCGATCATCGCCCTGATCGCCTGGATCTGGGTGATCAACTGGCGCTACCCCGGCGGCTGGGGGGCGGCCGCGGCCATCGGGTTCGTCGCCTGGCTCGCCGCGATCGCGATCCTGTTCGTCCTCAACGCCGTCCTCCGGCTCGGCGTCGGCGCGTTCGGCGTCCCCGGCGCGTAATCGCTCCCGCCGCGGCCGACGCCGTCGATACCGGCCGTCGACGGCCGATATCCGACGCAAATCGGCGCAAATCGGGGCCACCGACTGCCCGGTTGATGTGGGAGAGCGACCACCCGCTATCCGTGATGCAACGACGACCGATACTCGCGGTCGCAGTGGTACTGACCCTCCTCGTCGGCGCGACGGGCGCCGCGGCGGCACAGCCCGCAGCGGGCCCGCCGAGTGACCTCCCCGATCAGGTACCGGAGTTCGTGTCCGGCCTCCTCGAGACGATCACCGAGTTCTTCGGCGGTGCCCTCGAGGCCGTCGACGAGGCCGTCCGGAGCGTCACGCCCGGTGACGAGGTGGCCGTCCCGAACGGTATTGGTGGATGACAGACTGGCGATATTTCCGACCCGAATACGACGCACGGTTCCGTTCCAGCGGTTA
>SDGW01000420.1_pt1 | contig 29666 bp, 28 predicted proteins | sample 2873831 | NCBI WGS metagenome assembly SDGW01 (sample SAMN08132700, study PRJNA421101) | hypersaline lake metagenome | isolation source: celular fraction 0.22 microns magnesium sulfate-rich crust from ephemeral... | place: Spain: Penahueca Lagoon, Toledo | collected 2011-07 | reverse complement strand
ACCAGCCTCGCGGATATGGCCGCCTCGCTGTACGGCGCCATCTCCATCCTCGGCGGCGTGCGCCAGCGCGACGCCAGCGGCGAGGGTCAGCACGTTACTGTCCCGCTGTACGGGAGCACCGTCTCGCTGATGGGGTACTGGCTCGCGTACACCCAGGCCTACGGGAGGGCGGCCGACCCCATCGGCGCCGGCCACCCCAACTGGGCGCCGTACAACGCCTACCAGTCCGCCGACGGGGAGTGGGTGTTCGTCGGCCCCTCCTCCCAGGGGCAGTGGGAGGCGATGTGCGAGGCCCTCGACGTGGATCTCCACGAGGAGGAGCGCTTCGCCACGCTCGAAGACCGGCGAGGGAACCGCGAGGCGCTCGACGAGCGCGTCGGCGCGGCCTGCGAGCAGTTCGACGCCGAGGAGCTCATCGCCCGCCTGCGCGACGCCGGCGTCCCGGTCGCCCCGGTCAACGACACGCAGGACGTGGTCGACGACCCGCACCTCCGGCAGACCGACGCGTTGGGATCGATCCGGGCCACGGAGGGCGACGGCGGCGACATCGACGTGCCGCGCTACCCCGCCCGATCGACGGGGTTCGACCGCGTCGAGAACACCGACCCGCCGGAGCTCGGCGAGGACACCGACGCGGTGCTGGCGGCGCTGGGATACGACGAGCAGGAGCGCGAGCGGCTCCGTGAGGAGGGAGCGGTGTGAAGCTGTTGGACCTGACGCTCCGGGAGGGGGAGCAACGGCCCGGCGTCGAGTACACGGTCGACCAGAAGGTCGAGGCAGCCCGCGAACTCGACGCGCTGGGCGTCGACTTCCTCCAGATCGGCTTCCCCGTCGCCGGCGAACGAACGCGGACGGTCTGTGATCGGCTCGACACCGAAGCCGACGTGACGGGACTCGCCCGCGCCATCCCGAGCGACGTAGAGGCCGCGCTCGACGCCGACGTCGACGTGGTGGACCTGTTCGCGCCGACAAGTGACAGACAGCTCGACGCCGTGCTCGGCTCCCCCCGCGAGTCGATGGTGAAATCGGTCGCGGAGGCCGCCGACCTCGCCCGGGAAGGAGGTGCCGACGTGCACTTGACGGCGATGGACGGCTTCCGCACCGATCCCGCGCATCTCGACGCCCTGTTCGCGGCGGTCGACGCCGACTGGTACACCGTCGCGGACACCGTCGGCTCCCGAACCCCGGCGGGCGTCGAGCAGTTCCTCGCCGACTTCGAAACGGACCTCGACACGGTCGGCGTCCACTTCCACGAGGACCTGGGTGTCGGCACCGCCAACGCGCTGGCGGCGGGCCGCGCGGGCGCCGGCAAAGTCGACGTGTCAGTCGGCGGCATCGGCGAGCGCGCCGGGAACACGCCGACTGAGGAGTTCGTCGCCGCCGCTGCGGTCGGCGAGGAACCGATCGACCTCGCGGTCGACGAGTCGTCGCTGCTCCCCGTCGCCGAGCGCGTGCTGAACGCGCTGGGCGAGGACGTCGACCCGACGAAACCGCTGCTCGGCGACGAGGTGTTCTCCCACGAGTCCGGCCTACACACGGCCGCGATGCTCGACGAGCCGTCGACGTTCGAGCCGTTCGACCCGGCCCGGTTCGGCGGCGAGCGCCGGCTCCTGTTCGGCGGGAGCACCGGCGCGGGCGCGGCCCGGAAGCTGCTCGAACGCGCCGGCCGGGAGCCCACGGACGACCGAGTCGAGGAGCTGCTCGATCGACTCGCCGAACGCGACGAGGCGGTCGGCGTCGACGAGGCGGTCGAGTTGGCCGGCGACGTGGACGCGTAGGCCGGCCCGCCGCCGACAGCACCTTTTTCCTGACACGAACCGACCGACGCGTATGGCCAGAGAGACGATCAGCGACGACACCCACGGCGTCGTCTACGAGTTCGCGCCCGAGATGGAGCCGGTCCGGACGGTCGAACCCAACACGAGCCTCACGTTCGAGACCAGAGACAGTCTGAACGGGGCGATCCAGAGCGACGACGACCTGCTCGACCAGATCCCCGACGAGGTCAACGCCGCCACCGGCCCCGTCGCCGTCGAGGGCGCCGATCCCGGCGACGTGCTCCGGGTCGAGATCGAGGACGTTCGCCTCGCGGAGGACCGCGGGCGCGTCGTCACCACCCCGGGGTTCGGCCTCATGCAGGACGACGCGGACGTGGAGGCCCCCTTCACCCGGATCACGCCAGTCGAGGACGGCGCGAACTACGACGACGGCCGGCCTCGGGTGCGGTTCGGCGAGCGCTCGATCCCGGCCGACCCCTGCATCGGCACCATCGGCGTCGCGCCCGCGGCGGAGTCGTACACGACGCTGGTCCCGCACGACCACGGCGGCAACCTGGACACCAACGACGTGAGCGCGGGGTCGGTGCTCTACCTCCCGGTGTTCCAGTCGGGCGCGATGCTCGCGATGGGCGACTCGAAGGCGGTGATGGCCGACGGCGAGATGTGCGGCACGGGCGCCGAGATCGCGACCGACGTGGACGTGACCGTCGACGTGATCTTCGACCCCGAGTTCGACCTCGAGCGGCCGCTGATCGACACCGGCGACGAGTGGAAGACCGTCGCCAGCGCCGAGACGATGGAGGAGGCGGCGAAGCTGGCACACAGGGACGCGATGAAGCTGCTCTCGAACGAGCACGGCTACAGCCCGACCGAGGCCCACACGTTCGGCAGCCTCGTCGGCGGGCTGGAGATCTCCCAGGTCGTCGACCCGCTGGTGACGGTGCGGAACGCGATCCCGGCCGAGCACGTCTCCTCGCCGTTCTGACGGTCAGGCGGACAAAAGCTCCAGCAGGAGCGCCTGCTGGGTCGGCTTGCGGTTGCCGGCCTGCTGCCAGACGACCGACTGCTCGCTCTCCAGGGCGGCGTCGGTGACCTCCTCACCGCGGTTGGCGGGCAGGCAGTGCAGCAGCTTGGTGCCGCCGGCGAGTAGTGCCTCGTCGACCTGGAACCCGTCGAACGCGGGCAGTTTCTCCGCGCGGCTCTCGCTCTCGCCCATGCTCATCCACACGTCGGTGTACACCGCGTCGGCGCCGGCGACGGCGGCCTCGGGGCTGTCGAACGGTGCCGGCTCCCCGCCGAGCGAGGCGGCGGTCGCGATCGCCTCGTCGTCGACGCCGTACCCCGCCGGCGTCGCCAGGCGCAGGTCGACGCCGGCGAGCGCGCAGCCGACGACGAGCGAGCGCGCGACGTTGTTGCCGTCGCCGACCCACGCGAGCGTCGTCTCATCGAGCGACTTGCCGGACTCCGCCGCGATCTCCCGGAGCGTCAGCAGATCCGCGAGCGTCTGGCAGGGGTGGGCGTCGTCGGTGAGCGCGTTCACCACCGGCACGTCGGCGTAGTCGGCGAGTTCCTCGAGGTCGTCGTGGCCGTTCAGCCGCGCGACGACCGCGTCGACGTACTGCGACAGCGCGCGGGCGGTGTCCTTGATCGGCTCGCCGTGGCCGAGGTGGATGTCGTCCTGGCCGAGGTACGTCGGGTGGCCGCCGAGCTCGGTCACGCCGGCCTCGAAGGAGGTCCGGGTGCGCGTCGACGGCTTCTCGAACACCATCGCCACGGTCCGATCGTCCAGCCGTGCCGTCTCCTCGCCGGCCTTGATCGCGGCGGCGCGGTCGAGCAGCCGGCCGAGCGCCGACGGCGAGAGCTGGTCGATCGTGAGCAGGTTCGTCGGGAACGTGGGAACGGTGTCGTTGTCGTACATCGGTTTGAGTCTGTCAGTCGGTGAGCTGTGCACAGGCGGTCGTCAGGACGGCGCTCGCGCGGTCGAACGCGGCGAGCGGCAGGCGCTCGTCGGGCGCGTGATCGAGGCTGGCGTCGCCGGGGCCGTAGGTGACCACGGGCACGCCCCAGGCGTCGGCATACAGGTTCGCGTCGGCGGTCCCGGTCTTGTGGAGGTGGGTCGGCTCGCCGCCGGCCTCGCGGATCGCCGTCCGGAGCGCCGCGGGCAGCGGGCCGCGGGCCGAGGCGACGTGGGGCGGGATCGACTGCCCCCACGCGATCTCCCCCGCGTCGAGGCAGTCCTCGACGACCGCGCGAACGGAGTCGGGCGTCTCGCTCGGCGGCACGCGGAAGCGCGTCGCCATCGACGCCGCCACCGCCGTCCCGTCGTCTGTGGGCCCGCCGTCGACGGACGCCGCGGTGGCGGTGATCGTGTCGAAGCCGCCGGCCGCTTCGTCGGCGTTCGCCGCCTCGACGGCGGCACGGACGCGCTCCCACCACGCGGTCGCGTGGTCGATCGCGGTCGGCTCCGGGCGCGCCCCGTGGCCGGCCGGGGTCGAGACGGCGTACTCGCCGGCGACGATGCCCCGGTAGCCGAGCGTGATCGCCTCCCAGCCGGACGGTTCGCCGTTGATCACGGCCGCCGGCGCCTCGCGGTCTTCGATCAGGTACCGCGCGCCGCGGGAGTCGGTCTCCTCGCCGACGACGCCGACGAACGAGGCGCCGGTCTCGACGGCCGCGGCGGCCATCGCCGCCAGCGCGCCCGTGGCGTCGACGCTGCCGCGACCCCAGAGCACGGGGCCCACAGCGCCGAGTTCGTCGTCCCCGTCCTCGACGCGGACCGGGATCTCCCCCGGCACCGTGTCGACGTGAGAGGTGAGCAGCACCGCGTCGTCGCCCGGCGCGCGGACGTTGCCGGCGTCGTCGATCCACGCCTCCCGGTCGTGCTCCTCGAAGAAGCCGGCCAGTCGGTGTGCGGCGGCGGACTCGTCGCCGGAGTGCGACGGCGTCGAGACGAGGTCGGCCAGCAGTCGGCGCCCGGGCGTGTCGAGGACGCCCTCGGCGTCCGGGATCTCCGCGGCCGGGTCGGCGGAGACGGTCACGAGAGCACCTCCACGAGGCTCGCGACCACGCTGTCGGCGTGGCCCTCGTCGATCACGAGCGGCGGGAGCAGGCGCACGACCGAGCGCCCGGCGGGGAGCGCGAGCACGGCTTCCTCGAGCGCGAGATCGCGCAGTACGCGCATCGAGCCGCGCTTGACCTCGATGCCGATCAGCAGCCCCTCCCCGCGCACCTCGCGCACGGGGAGGTCGTGCTCGGCCACGGCCGCGCGCAGTTCCGCGCGGAGGTACTCGCCGACCGCGGCCGCGTTCGCGGGCACGTCGCGGGCCTGGATCTCGGTCAGCGTCGCGCCCGCGGCGGCGGCGACGAGCGGGTTGCCGGCGAACGTCGAGCCGTGGTTCCCCGCGCCCTCGGCGATCCAGTCCGCACAGAGCGTCACCCCCAGCGGGAGGCCCGAGGCGACGCCTTTCGCGGCCGTCAGTACGTCCGGCACGACGCCCGCGGACTCGCAGGCCCACATCGTGCCCGTGCGGCCGAGGCCGGTCTGGATCTCGTCGAGGACGAGGGCCGCGCCCGCCTCCTCGGTCTCCTCGCGAGCGATCTGGAGGTACGCGTCGCCGGCGGGGTGGACGCCGCCCTCGCCCTGGATCGGCTCGAGGAACACCGCCGCGGTCTCGTCGTCGACGGCGTCGGCGAGCGCGTCGGCGTCGCCGTAGGGGACGAACTCGACGCCGCCCGGGAGCGGGCCGAACGGATCGCGGTACTCGTCCTTCCAGGTCAGCGAGAGCGCGCCGAGCGTGCGGCCGTGGAACGCGCGCTTCGCGACGACGACTTTCTCGCGGCCGGTCGCCGAGCGCGCGAACTTCAGCGCGGCCTCGTTGGCCTCGGTGCCGGAGTTGGGGAGCCACACCTTCGAGAGATCGCCCGGCGCGACGGCGGCGAGCTGCTCCTGCAGCGCGGTGCGCGCGGCGACGGGGTAGGAGCCCTGGACGTACAGCAGCTCCGCGGCCTGCTCGCTGATCGCGTCGACGACCGCCGGCGGCGAGTGCCCCAGCGGCGTGCAGGCGTAGGAGGCGCCGAAGTCGAGGTACTCCGTGCCGTCGGTTGCGGTGAGCATCGCGCCCTCGCCGGACTCGATCGTGATGGGCTTCTCGGAGAACACGAACCCCTCCCCCGTCACGCCGACTCACCCCCGGCCGGTTCGGCAGGCTCGGCGACGGCCGCGGGGTCGATCCACGTCCCGTGGCCCGCCAGCGCGGCGAGCAGCGGCTTGCGGAGGCCGGCGTCGGAGACGACGACGCCGGCGGCGCCGCCGGTCAGCGCCTCCTCCGCGGCGTGGACCTTGCGGCTCATGAACCCCTCCGCCGCGGCCTCGACGGCCGCGAACTCGGCGGGCGTCGACGCCTCGTCGATGAGCGTCTCGGGATCGTCGGGGTCCTCGTAGACGCCTTCCACGTCGGTGAGGAGCACCAGTTCGGCGCCGAGTTCGGCCGCGAGCAGCGCGGCCACGCGGTCGGCGTCCGCGTTGGCGGCGGTGCCGTCGTCGGCCAGCATCGGCGGCGAGACCGTCGGCACGTAGCCGTCGGCGAGCAGGGAGCCCAGGAGGTCGGCGTTGACCGACTCCGGCTTGCCCGCGTGGTCGCCCCGGCGGATCTTCCGCTTGCCGTCCTCGACGACGCGGACCGCGGACTTGCGCGGGCCCGTGACGAGGCCGCCGTCGACGCCCGAGAGCCCGACGGCGTTCACCCCGGCCGCGCGGAGATCGGTCACGAGTTCCGTGTTGAGCTTGCCGGGGAGCACCATCTCGAACACTTCGAGCGTCTCCGCGTCGGTGAACCGCCCCGAGACGCCCGCAGGCGTCTCCACGTACTCCGGCTCCTTCCCCAGCGCGTCGAGCGTGTCGTCGACGGCCGTCGAGCCGCCGTGGACGACGACGACCTCGCGGCCGCTGGCGACGACGTGGGCCACGTCAGCGATCACGCCCGCCGGGTCGACCGCGCGGGCGCCGCCGACCTTCACGACCAGCGGCGGCTCGTCCGGGCCGACGACCGCGTTGGACTCGCTCACGGCGATCCCACCGGGTGGAGCCCCTGCTGTGTCAGGCCGGTTGTCTCCTCCAGACCGAACGCGAGGTTGGCGGCGTGGACCGCCTGCCCCGCGGCGCCCTTCATCACGTTGTCGATGGCCGCGAAGGCGACGACGCGCTCGCCGTCGGCGGCGAAGCCGACCTCCGCCAGATTCGTGCCCGCGACCGATTTCGGCTCGGGGTAGCGGTAGACGCCGCCCCCGCCGGCCACGAGTCGGACGAACGGCTCGTCCTCGTAGGCGTCGCGGTAGGCGCTCCAGAGGTCGGCGGTGCCGACTGGCCCCACGGCACCGGTCGGGAACGTGTGACAGGTCGCGGCCGCGCCGCGGACCATGTCGACCGCGTGGACCGTGAAGGAGAGCGCGAGCCCCAACTGGGCCTCGATCTCGGCCTCGTGGCGGTGGCCCGTCGGCGCGTACGGGCGGACGACGCCCGAGCGCTCCGGGTGTGACGACGCCGCGCCGCCGCCGGCGCCGCCCTCCGAGGAGCCGACCTTGAGGTCAGCGACCACCTGGTCGTCGGGCAGCAGGAGGCCGGCATCCACGAGCGGCTTCAGCGCCAGCATCGTCGCCGTGGCGTTGCAGCCGCCAGAGGCGACGATGTCGGCGCCCTCCAGCCCGTCGCGGCCGAGTTCCGGGAGCGCGTACACCGCCGCGTCGAGGTACTCCGGCGCCGTGTGGCCGTCGTACCACTCGTCGTACGCCGCCTCGCTGTCGAGTCGGAAGTCCGCCGAGAGGTCGATCAGCGTGTCGGCGGCGTCGAGATACGACTCGACGTTGGCCATCGAGACGCCGTGGGGCGTCGCCGCGAACAGCGCGTCGACGCCCTCGAGCTCGGCGGGGTCGGTGAAGCGCAGGTCGAGTTCGCGGAGGTTCGGGTGGACGTGGCCCACCGTGCGGTTCTCGTACTCGCGGGAGGTCGCCTGCACGAGCTCGAACTCGGGGTGGGCCGAGAGCAGGCGGAGCAGCTCCCCGCCGGCGAACCCGGAGGCGCCGACGACGCTCGCGGTGAGGGTCACGGCTGCACCTCCGCCGGCGTGGCCTCGTTCTCGGCCTCCTCGGCGGCGACCTTCGCCTCCAGCCAGTCGACGACCGTCGCCGCAACGTCCACGTCGACGGCCGCGTTGAGCGCCTTGAACTCGACGGTGTGGTTGACCTCGTGGACGGTGTACTCGTCGTCGGCGTCGTCGCCGTCGAGTTCCATCAGGTCGACGCCGAGCAGGCCGCCGCCGACGGCCGCGCTGGCCTCGCGCGCGAGCTGCTCGACTTCGGCGGGCAGGTCGAACGACTCGGTGTCGGCGCCCGCGGCGGCGTTGGTGAGCCAGTGGTCCGAACTGCGACTCATCGCCGCCACGGGCTCGCCGTCGACGGTCAGCACGCGCAGGTCGCGGCCGGGCTTGTCGACGAACTGCTGGACGTAGAACACGCTGTGCTCGTAGTGGCCTAGCGTCTCCTTGTGTTCGAGCACGGCCTCGGCGGCCGAACGCGACTCGAGTTTCGCCATCAGTCTGCCCCACGACCCGACGACCGGCTTCAGCACGCAGGGGTAGCCGAACGACTCGATCGCCTCGAGCGCCGACTCCGTGGTGAACGCCACGGTGGTCTCGGGCGTCGGCACGCCGGCTTCCGAGAGCGCGAGCGTCGTCTCGACCTTGTCCGAGCAGAGCTTCGCGGTCTCGGGGCTGTTGACCACCGGCAGGTCGTAATGCTCGACGAACCGGCTCGCGTAGCGCGAGCGCGAGGTCGCCATGCAGCGGTCGAGCACCACGTCACACGCGCCCAGCGGCTCGGGCGGTGCGTCGAGGCCGAACGTCGCCTCGCGCACGTCGACCTTGTGGACCTCGTGGCCGCGCTCGCGCAGCTCCGTCAGCAGGAGCTTCTCGTCCGGGCGGATGCGGGAGTAGAGCAGACCGACCTCCATCACTCCCCCCAGTCCTCGGCGAGCTCGGGCGCCTCCGCCAGTTCGGCGGGGTCGACGCCCAGTACTTCCAGCTCCGTGCCACAGCTCCCGCAGTCGACGATCTCGCCGATCTCGACGTCCTCGGGAAGTGCGACGCTGTCACCGCAGGTGACGCAGTTGGCTTCTGCCATCGTACTCCCAGCGAGGCGACGGGAGTACTTTAATCCATCTATTTATCTACTGCAAAATAAACGCTTAGCTGTCTCTATTCGGCGAATTCGGACGAATCAGTGCCGCGCGGAAACCGCCGCGACGGCGCGAGTTGAGTAGTGGCCCGGGCGGGCCGCGGCCGCGGGAAGCGGCGCGGCCGCGTCGGGAGCCGTCGACCCCGGTTCGGCCGCGGCGGCCGGAGCCGCGGCTGCCGTCGCCGGAGCCGCGGAAGCGCGGGCGTCGATACTGGCTCAGACATACTCGTTCACCGCCGCCGTGAGGCGGTCCTCGGCGGCCGCGAGCGCCTCCCGGTGGGCGTCGACGGCCGCGGCGTGGTCGGCGTGGCTGTCGCGCAGGCGCGTCAGCGACTCCTCGACGGCCGCCGCCGCGGGGCCGCCGCGGGAGTCACGCGCCGCGACGCTCCCCGCGGGCGAGAGCAGCTCGGCGAGCGTCGACTCGTCGACGTACGTCGAGAGAGCCTCGTCGAGGGTGGCGATCGCCGCCGCGTCGAGCGCGTCGAGCTGTTCCTCGACGGTCGCGTCGTCGTCGATCTCCGTCGCCGCCGCGGCGACGAGTTCGTGCGCGCTGCGGAACGGGAGCCCCGCGGCCGCGAGCGCGTCCGCGACGCCCGTCGCCGTCGAGAACCCCGCGCCGGCGTCCGCCGCGCAGGCCGCGGCGTCCCACTCGGCGGTGGCGACGGCGCCCGCGGTGACCTCGGTCGCCTCCGTGGTGATGTCGACGGCGTCCCACGCGTGCGGCGTGGCGCGCTGGAGGTCGCGGTTGTACGCGCGGGGTAGCCCCTTCAGCGTCGTCAGCAGCCCCGTCAGGTCGCCCGCCGCGTCGCCGGCGACCGCACGGACCAGCTCCAGCGAGTCGGGGTTCTTCTTCTGGGGCATGATCGAGGAGGTGGAGGCGTACGCGTCGTCGAGGTCGACGTGGCCGTCCTTCGCGCCCTCGATCAGGTCCGTCGCCAGCCCCGAGAGCGTCGTCGACAGCGCGGCGAAGGCGCCACAGCCCTCGATCAGGAAGTCGCGCGCGGTCACCGCGTCGGCGGCGTTCTCGACGACCTCGTGGAACCCCAGCAGCTCCGCGGTGCGCTGGCGGTCCACGTCGAACGTCGTGCCGGCGAACGCCGCGGCCCCGAGCGGCGAGCGGTTCGTGCGCTCGTAGGCGGCGAGCAGACGCTCCGTGTCGCGCGCCACAGCGCCCGCGTAGGAGGCGAGCAGGTGACCGACGGTGGTCGGCTGCGCGTGCTGGCGGTGGGTGAACCCCGGGACGACGGTCTCCGCTTCTTCGGCGGCCGCGTCGAGCAGCGCCGCGCGGAGGTCGAGGCTGGCTTCGGCGGCGTCGAGCAGATCCTCGCGGAAGCGGTAGCGGATGCAGGTCGCGACCTCGTCGTTACGCGAGCGCGCGGTGTGCATCTTCCCGCCTACGGGCCCCACCTCGGCGACGACGGCCGACTCGATCGCCTCGTGGACGTCCTCCCCCTCGGGGAGCGCGTCGTGGCCGGCCGCCTCGACCGAACCGAGCGCGTCGAGGATCGCCGCGGCGTCGTCGTCGCCGACGATCCCCTGCTCGGCGAGCATCAGCGTGTGGGCGCGGTCGACCGCGAGGTCGGCGGCGAAGATGCGCGCGTCGGCGTCGAGGCTCGACATGAACGAGCGCGCGGGGCCGCCGGCGAAACGCTCGCGGCGGATCACGGTCTCGCCGCTCGCCGCCGCGTCGTCGCCGACCGTTCCGTCGCCGTTCCCGCTCATCACTCTCCGCCGTCCGTTGAGAGCGTGGCCTTCTCCTGTTCGTCCTCGGTCTCGGCACCCGCTTGCACCTGGTTCGCGAGGCGCTCCTGGAACCCGTGGTACTTCGCGACGCCGGTCGCGTCGGCCTGCTCGATCCCGTCGACGGTCTCGGTGTTGAACGAGGCCGCGTTCTCGGAGTAGACGCCGTACTCGGACTCGCGGGCGACCGGGCGGACGTCCCCGCCCTGGAGTTTGACGGTCACCGTCCCGGTGACTTTCTCCTGGGAGGCGTCGAGGTAGCCGTTCAGGCTCTCGGTCAGCGGGGAGAACACCAGACCGCGGTAGGCCTGTTCGGCCCACTGCTGGTCGATCTGGGGCTTGAAGTCGCGCTCGGTCTTCGTGAACACGAGCTGTTCGAGCGCCTCGTGAGCGGTGAGGAGCACCGTCGCCGCGGGGTGCTCGTAGTTCTCGCGGACTTTCAGCCCGAGCATGCGGTCCTCGAGCATGTCCGTGCGGCCGACGCCGTGGGCGCCCGCCAGCGCGTTGAGCTCCTCGATCAGGGCGACGGGGTCGAGAGCGTCGCCGTCGAGTGCGACCGGGTAGCCCTCCTCGAACTCGATCCCGACGAGTTCCTCGCCGCCGCTGGGGGTCTCGGTCCACTCGTAGATCTCCTCGCTGGGGACGTGGCTCGGGTCCTCGAGGTCGCCCCCCTCGACCGAACGGGACCAGAGGTTCGTGTCGATGCTCCACGTGCCCTCGTTGCCGGCCTCGACGGGCAGGTCGCGCTCGGCGGCGTACTCGACCTCCCACTCGCGGGTGAGGCCGAGCTCGCGCACTGGCGCGATCACGTCGAGGTCGGAGCCGCGCCACACGGTCTCGAAGCGGAGCTGGTCGTTCCCCTTCCCGGTACAGCCGTGAGCGATCGCGTCGCAGCCCTCCTCCTGAGCCACGTCGAGGATCGCTTCGGCGATCACGGGACGGGCGAGCGCGGTGCCGAGCGGGTAGCCCTGGGTGACGGCCATCACTTCGTCGTAGCCGTACTCCTCTTTCAGTAGCGGGACACAGACGGTGGTGTCGAGTCCACCGCTGAACGCGAGCGCGACTTTCGTCATACACGACTCTGACGGACGCTACCTGATAAATACAGCGTTTTTGGTATTGTAAGAAAATGTGCTACGACACGCTACCCGGACGAAGGAGTGGTGAACGACGGCGAAACGGTACGGGAGGGGTGAGGTGGAGTTGGGCCTAAGCGGCCCGCGGCCGGAACGCGACCCGTCGCTGTGGGACGGCAGCGACAGCGGTGTCGACGGGCGAGCCGTCGACGGCGGTGGTCGCGTGAGTCACGGGAGAGTGTGGGAGGTAGGGAGTGAAAGGTGTTTCGGCGGCACTCGCCGCCACCGGCCACGGCGACCGTCCGGGAGGCGCCACCATCGTCGGCGCTGTCGCGGTCGATCGGCGTCGTCGGGCGGGACACCCCTTTATCACTACGCCGTCGCTTCTTTGGGTATGACCGTTTACGAGAGCGACCTCCCAGGCGTCGGCAAGAAGTTCGAGATCGAGCTCGACGACGGGGAGCTTCTCGTCATCGTGACGCACAACACGGGGAAGCGGGAGGTGTTCCTGAAAGCCGACGCCGACGCCGACAGCGAGAAACTGTTCGAGGCGTCGGACCGCCTCGCGCGGAAGATCGGGACGATCCTGGAGGGGGCGTACTTCCAACCGGTCCAGTCCGAACAGGGGGAGACCGTGCTCTCGGACGACACGTACATCGAGTGGTACAGCGTCTCGGAGACCGCCGAGGTGGCCGGGAAAACCCTCGACGCGGCCGACATCCGCGGCCGGACGGGCGTCTCCGTCGTCGCGATCCAGCGCGGCGACGAGCTGATCTCGCCGCCGACGCCGGAGACCGCCCTCGAGGTCGGCGACACGCTGGTCGTCATCGGCGCCCGCGAGGACTGCGCCGCGTTCGAGGAACTGCTGGGCGCCGGGCTCGAGGAGTGAGTGCGAAGGTGTGTCGAGGTGACCGATAGTGGCGGCTGAGACGGCGCTTCTCGACGTCGGGGTGCTGTTCACGGCGGTCGCGGTCAGCGGCGCGGTCGCGAGTCGGGTCGGCCAGTCGGTGATCCCGTTCTACATCGTCGCCGGCGTGGTGTTCGGATCGAACGTGCTGGGCGAACTCCCGACCCTGCCGGGCAGCGAGATCGGCGTCGGCGGGGTGACGATCACCGTCCCCGGCGCGACCGTCGGCGGCGTCGATCTGCTCGCCGCGGTCGGCGGGCTCGCGCTGGCCGAGACCGACTTCGTCGTCGTCGGCGCGGAGATCGGCATCGTCCTGCTGCTGTTCTTCCTCGGGCTCGAGTTCAACCTGAACCGACTGCTGGCGAGCAGGGCCCGGATCGGTAAGGCGGGCTCGGTCGATCTACTGCTCAACTTCGGCGTCGGGCTCGTGCTGGGCTACCTCGTGTTCGGGAGCTTCCTCGCGGCGTTTCTCACCGCCGGGATCGTCTACATCTCCTCGAGCGCGATCATCACGAAGTCGCTGATCGATCTGGGCTGGATCGCCAACGACGAGTCGGAGCCGATGCTCGGCACCCTGGTGTACGAGGACCTGTTCATCGCCGTCTACCTCGTGATCGCGTCCGCGCTGGTGCTGGGCGGCGGTGACATCGGCCAGGCGGCGGGGGAGATCGGGGTCGCCGTCGCGTTCATCCTCGCCCTCCTGGCGTTCGTCACCGTCGGGACCGAGTTCTTCCAGCGACTGCTCGAGGTGGACACTAACGAGTTCGTCGTCGTTCGCGCGCTCGGGCTGACGATCCTCGTCGCCGGCGTCGCGCTCGCGCTCGGCGTCAGCGAGGCGGTCGCGGCCTTCTTCGTCGGGATGGCGTTCTCGTCGACGGAGCACGTCCACGAGCTGGAGCAGCTGCTCGAGCCGCTGCGGGACGCGTTCGCGGCGGTGTTCTTCTTCTGGATCGGGCTCGTCACCGATCCGGGGCTGTTCACGCTGTCGATCCTCGGGACCATCGTCGCCGCGGCGCTCGTGACGACGCCGACGAAGCTGGCGAGCGGCTACATCGCCGGGCGGATATACGGGCTCAGCGACCGCCGATCGGTCCGTGTCGGGTTCGGGATGACCACCCGCGGCGAGTTCTCGCTGATCATCGCGAGCCTCGCGCTCTCCGGCGCCGGGAGCGGGATCGCGGTGGGGACGGTGGAGACCATCTACGCGTTCACCGTCGGCTACGTGCTCGTGATGAGCGTTCTCGGCACGTCGCTGATGCAGTACTCGGACCGCCTCGAACCGGTCGCGGTGTCGGTGCTCGAACGGGTCCGCGGCGGAACGGCAGCGTAGACGCCCGCGACGGGGGGCGGGGCCTACTCCAGTTGGGCGGCGGCCGCCCGACCCAGCGCCGCGACCCCCGCTTCCAGTTCCTCGGGCGTGCAGTGGCTGAAGGAGAGGCGTGCCGAGCGCGTGCCGCGCCCGTCGTCGCCGACGAAGAAGCGCTGGCCGGGGAGGTACGTCACGCCCGCCTCGGCGGCCCGCGGGAGCAGCTCCTCGGTGTCGACGCCCTCCGGGAGCGTGACCCAGAGGAAGAAGCCGCCCTCGGGCTCGGTCCACGACGACCCCGGCGGGAGGTGGCGCTCCAGCGCGTCGAGCATCGCGTCCCGGCGCCGTTCGTAGCCGTCGAGCAGGCGCTCCAGCGTCGGCTGGTAGTGGCCGGCGTCGATGTAGCGCCCGAGCACGCTCTGGGTGAACGTGTTCGTGCCGCCGGCGGCCATGGTGCCGATCTGCTCGATCAGCGGCTCGTCGGCGACGACCCAGCCCGTCCGGACGCCGGGGGCGATCGTCTTCGAGACGGTCCCGACCCGGATCACCCGACCGGAGTCGTCCATCGCCGCGAGCGGCGGCGGCGACTCCCCAGAGAAGCGGAGCTCGCCGTAGGCGTCGTCGGCGACGATCAGGAAGTCGTACGCCTCCGCGAGTTCGAGCACGCGCTCGCGGCGCTCGCGGGTGAGCGTCGCGCCCGTGGGGTTCTGGAACTCCGGGATCGTGTACAGCAGCTTCGGCGTCGGCTCGCCCGCCGCCTCGCGGGCGTCGAGCGTCGCCTCGAGCGCGTCGGGGTCGAGCCCCGCCTCGTCGAGGTCGACGCCCGTGAGTTCGGCGCCGCGGTTGTCCAGCACCGAGAGGCTCCAGACGAACGTCGGCGACTCGACCAGCACCTCGTCGCCGGGGTCGAGGAACGTCGAGGCGATCGCGTCCAGCGCGTACGTCGCGCCGTTGGTGACGAACAGCTCGTCCCGGGTGGCGTCGATACCGCGTCCCCGCTCGCGTGCGAGCAGCCCGTCGTGGAGTCGCTCGACGTACTCGCCGCCGCCGTACTGCAGCACGTCGGCACCCTCCTCCTCGAGGACGGTCTCGGTCGCCGCAACCAGCTCCGCGGTCGGGAACGAGTCGGGGTAGGGGAAGCCGTACGTCAGCGGCACCGCGTCGTCGGCGGCGGGGGTGGCGCTGCTCGCGTACCCACCGCGCTCCAGCCGGTCGCGCACCGGCGACGCGAACAGGTGGTCGAACCGCTCGTCGCGCGCTTGCTCGGCCATGGAGGGGGTCGTCGGCGCCGCCGGATAAACCCACTCGTGGCGGAAAGGGGCGACCGAACAGCAGCTATAAGCGCGCCCTGGCGGAAGCAATCGCCATGATGCGCCACGACGTCGCCATCGGGGGCGGCTGCGTCGGGCTCTCGGTCGCGAAACAGCTCGCGGAGTCGACCGAACCGGGTCGGACCGGGAGGTACCGAGGCGGAGCTGTGGGAGCGTAAAGGGGCGTGATGACGCCCGACCACGTGCCGCTGATGGAGGGGGAGACCGACTGGGAGTTCGGCAGCACGCTCGGCCGCGCCTACACCGTCGGCTACCTGAAGGGGATGCTGAAGAGCCTCGAGTGAGCCGTCGACGCCGACGTCGCCGTCAGGCTTCGGCCCAGTCCTTGAGCGCGTCCCGGACGGCCGCGAGGTCGTCGGTGTCGCCGGCGACACGGTCCTCGACGAGCGTCCAGCCCTCGTCGTCGCGGTAGCCCATCCCGTACAGCCGGTCGTTCGCCTGGATGGCGAGGTGGCGGACCCCGTCGTCAGCGCGGGCGAGCGCGGCCGCCTCCACGAGCGCGTCGCTCTCCCGGAGCCCGCGCAGTTCCTCCTCGGTCAGCGGCCGGTCGGGCAGCGAATCGAGTTCGAACACGGGCGCCGATTGCGGCGACCCCGTGAAACCGGTTCCGGAGCCGTTCGGGGGTCACGCTAGCAATCCAGAACTCGCCCCAGAGGCCGTTAAGAGGACGATACCGCCGGCAGGGCGCCGGGTTGACAGCGAAACGGCAACAACGGTTTTCACTCGCCGGGCGATACTGGCCGCATGGTCTCCCTCACAAGACGGACCGCCCTCCGAACCGGCGCCGCCGCCGCGCTGGCGGGGCTGGCAGGCTGTTCCGGCGGCATCGGCGGCAGCGCGAGCGCGAGTACGACCGTCTACGGCGACTGGACGCCCGAGCGCGAGGGGACGGGCGCGGAGTCCGGCGGCGAGACGATGTGGGCGATGGAGCCCGCCGACCTGGCCGAGGCCCGCTACGCGCTCGGCGACCGCTACGACCTGATGGCCGCGTTCCTCGAGCCGCCGGTGCCGACGATGGAGTTCGGCGAGCTCGACTCGGTGTACTACACGGGCGGCTGGACAACCTCGCTGTACGGCGTCGAGGCCGAGTTCGACCGGTCGGAGATGGTGACGGCCTACCGGGAGGAGCTGGGCGCCGAGACCGTCAACAGCACGTACAGCGACTACGAGCTCTACCGCGTCGACGCGACGCTGCACTCCTACCTCGTCGGCGTCGCCGAGGGCCGGATCGCGATCGCCGCCAACGGCGACCGGGACCGCGCGGCGCTGGAGTCGCTCATCGACGCCCGCGAGGACGGCGACCGCCGGGTGAGCAACGACGGGCCGCTCTCGTCGATCCAGTCCGCGATCGGGCAGGAGCCGTACACCCGGATCTCGATCGGCGACGAAGTCGGGATCCGGGTCGGCGAGACGACCCCGACCGCCGTCGCGACGGGGTTCAGAGTCACCGACACCGAGGAGGAGCTCGTGAGCATCACGACCGGGTTCGTGCTGCCGGAGACGGTCACGGACCCCGAGGCCGCCGTCGAGGCCCGGGTGAACGGCGACGTCTCCGTCGGCGTGCTCGACTTCGGCGACGCCGAGGTCTCCACCGAGGCCGGCGTCGTGGTCGCGACCGAGGAGCGCCCGATCGATGACGCGATCTCGCTCTAGGGGCGGCCGAACAGTTCGACGCTGGTCAGGACCCCGCTCCGGAAGCAGTCGAGCGCGAGGTTCTCGTCGGGCGAGTGGTTGTTCTCGTCCTCGTTGGCGTACGGCACCGTCACGCAGGGCAGTCCCAACTCGCGCTCGAACACGGCCGTGGGGAGCGAGCCGCCGAGGGTGGGTTTCAGGATCGGCTCGGTCGGCCACGCGGCCGTGACGGCGTCCATCACCGGCTCCCGCATCGGGTGGTCCAGCGGCGTCCGCTGGGGGTACATCTGCCCCATCTTGGTGACCGCCACGTCGCAGACGCCGGTGGCGTGCTCGTGGACGTGGGCCTCGAAGGCGTCGTAGATCGCCTCGGGGTCCTGGTCGGCGACGAGGCGCATGTCCATCTTCAGCGTCGCCGTCGACGGCAGCACGGTCTTGCTCCCCTCACCGCCGTAGCCCGAGGTGAACCCGCAGATGTTGCAGGTCGGGTAGTACAGCAGCTTCTCCAGGTAGCTCTCCCCCGGCCCCTCGGCGAACGCCGGGATGTCGAGATCCGCCTTGATCGCCTCGGCGTCGAACGGCATCGCCGCCAGCGCCTCGCGGTCGCGCTCCTCGATCGGCCGCACGTCGTCGTAGAACCCGTCGATCGTCACGCGGCCGGTCTCGTCCTTCAGCGAGGCGACGATGCGGACCAGCTCCCACGCCGGGTTGGGGACCGGGCCGCCGTAGTTGCCGGAGTGGAGGTCGCGGTTCGGCCCCGTCACGTCGACCTGGACGTACTGCATCCCGCGGGCGCCCATCAGGACGTGTGGCCGGCCCGACTCGTCGATGGGGCCGTCGGCGACGTACGCGAGGTCGGCGTCGCCCAGGACGTCGGCGTACTCCCGGACTACCCCGTCGAGGTTGGGGCTGCCGCTCTCCTCCTCGCCCTCGAGCAGGAGCGTCACGTTGGTCGGCAGCCCGGTCGTCTCCCGCAGCGCGCGGACCGCACAGAGGTGGGCGAACCACTGGCCCTTGTTGTCGCCGGCGCCGCGGGCGTAGATCCGCTCGCGACCGTCCGGCCCCGCGCGGATCGTCGGCTCGAACGGCGGGGTGGTCCACTCGTCGGGATCGGCCGGCTGCACGTCGTAGTGGCCGTAGACGAACGTGGTCGGCGCGTCGTCGGCGCCGCCGACGGCGTCGGCGTCCGCCTCGGCGCGGGCGATCACCGCCGGCTGCCCCGGCGTCTCGACGCGCACCACGTCGTCGAAGCCGTACGACAGACAGAGCTTCTGAACCAGCTCCACGCAGTCGGCGACGCCCTCGCCGGTCGCGCTGATCGACGGCTGGGAGAGGAGCTCGAACAGGTCCGCGAGCTGGTCGTCCTCGTGGTCGTCGACGAACTGCCGCGCGTCGGCGCTCATCGGCGCTCACCTGTGGGTTCGTTCATGTGTGCTCGTGACACGGGACGGGGTAAATCCCCATCGAACCCGGCGACCGGCGCAGTCCCCGCCGGCGACAGCTCGGCCCCGCCTCAGTCGACCCGACCGAGCGCGATCTCGCGGGCCGTATCGTCGGGAGGCTCGCTCGTGAGTTCGATCGCGGCCACCCACTTGACGCTCTCCCAGCAGTCGGCGTCGTCCGGCTGGACGAGCCGCGCCGGGCCGCCGTGTTCGGTCGGCAGCGGCTCGCCGTCGAGTTCGAGCGCCAGCACCGCGTTCTCGAGGCGGTCGAGCCGGAAGGCGCAGGCGTAGTCACCGTCCATCGCGCGGACGAGCGCAAACTCGCTCTGCGGCGTCGGGTCGACGCGGTCGAGCAGGTCGCCGACCCGGACGCCGCGCCAGGAGAGCCCGTCGGCGACCCAGCCCGCCTCGCAGGCGAAGTCGCCGGTGAACGCCGCCGCCGGGAGCGCCGCGAGGTCGGCGGCGTCGAACGTCCGTTCCCGCCGGACGCTCCCGCGGACCGTCAGCGCCCAGTCGTCGGTCGTGACCGCTCCGGGAACGTCGTGGCTGGGGAGGTCGTCCATCGGTCGATACTGGGGCTCGTGGCCCATGAATCCGGCCACGAACCAGTACGGGAGGGCGTCGGCCGAGAAGGAGCGCCGGCGACCCTAGAGCGACAGCTGCGTCACGTCGATGATCCGCCCGTCGCTGGTCAGTTCCGCCATCGCCGACTCGGGCACCTCGTTGTCGAGGCTGTACACCGTCAGCGCCTCGCCGCCGATCGTCTCGCGGGCGTTGTACATCCCCGCGATGTTGACGTCGTGCTCGCCGAGTACGGTGCCGATGTGGCCGATCACGCCCGGCGCGTCCTCGTTACGCGCGACGAGCATGTGGCCGTGCGGGAGCGCGTCGACGCGGTAGCCGTCGATCGAGACGAGCCGGGGCTCGTCGCCCGTGAACAGCGTCCCCGACACCGCGAGCTCGTCGTCGCCGTCGCCGACGGTGACGGTGAGCAGGCTCCGGAAGTCCTCCGAGCTCCGGGTCTTCGTCTCGGTCACGTCGACGCCGCGCTCCTCGGCGACCCGGGGGGCGTTGACCGCGTTGACCTGCCACTCGAGCGGTTCGAAGGCGCCCTGCAGCGCGCTGGCGGTGACGAGCTCCACGTCCTCGTCGGCGATCTCGCCGGCGTAGGACACCTCGATCTCCTCGACGCGGCCGTCGAACAGGCCGGCGGCGACGCGGCCGGCTGTCTCCGCGAGCCCGATGTACGGCTCGATGCGCGGGAACGCGCTCTCGTCGACCGACGGCGCGTTGAGCGCGTTCATCACCGGCTCGCCGTCGAAGGCGGCGAGCACCTGTTCGGCGGTGGCGACGGCGACGTGCTCCTGGGCCTCCGCGGTCGAGGCGCCGAGGTGGGGCGTGAGCACGATGTCCTCGACCTCGCGCAGCCGCGACCCCTCGGGGAGGGGCTCGTCGGCGAACACGTCCAGCGCCGCGCCGGCGACGACGCCGTCCTCGACCGCGTCGGCCAGGGCGGGCTCGTCGACGACGCCGCCGCGGGCGACGTTGATCACGTAGCCGTCCTCCATCTGCGCCAGTTCCGCCTCGCCGATCAGCCCCTCCGTCTCGTCGGTCAGCGGCACGTGGACCGTGAGGAAGTCGGCGCGCTCGATGCAGTCGTCCAGCTCGACCAGTTCGGCGCCGATCTGTTCGGCGCGCTCCTCGCTGATGTACGGGTCGTAGGCGACGAGCTCCATCCCCAGCGAGCCCAGCCGTTTGGCGGCCTCCTGCCCGACGCGGCCCAGGCCGACGATCCCCAGCGTCTTGCCGTTGAGCTCGGTGCCGAGGAACTCTCCCTTCGCCCACGCGCCCTCGGTCATGCGCCCGTGGGCCTGCGGGATCGAGCGCGCGGTCGCGAACGTCATCCCGACGGTGTGTTCGGCGGCCGCGCGGACGTTCCCCTCCGGCGCGTTCGCGACGATCACGCCGTGGTCGGTGGCGGTGTCGATGTCGATGTTGTCGACGCCGATGCCGGCGCGGCCGACGATCTGGAGGTTCGGCGCGGCGGCGAACAGCTCCTCGGTCACGTCGGTGCCGGAGCGGACGATCAGCGCGTCCGCGTCGGCGACGGCGTCGAGCAACGCCGTCCCGGCGGCGTCGTACGCCGTCTCTACCTCGTGGCCCGCCTCTCGAAGCCGCTCGATCCCGGCGTCGGCGATCGGATCCGTAACGAGTACTCGCACGGCCGGAGTGAGCAACCCGCCGGGGTTAACGCTTTCTCCACCGTGTGGCCGGGTACCACCCGAAAATAACCACGATCGTGCATCTATCACGGTTCACGAAAGTCTACATATTCAACTACGTGCGCTTTCACAAGGGGAATAACCCCGGCGCTCACAGGGAGGGTATGAGCCTCGTCGCCTTCGACTTCGACGGCACGCTCTCGGACTCGGAGATGCTGATCGCGCTGGGCGAACGCCACGGCGTCGCCGACGCGATCGGCGAGATCACCGCCCGCGCGATGCGGGGGGAGATCTCCTACGCCGAGAGCCTGCGGGAACGCGCAGCGATGGTCGCCGGCCTGCCCGACCACGAGGCCGCCGCGGCCTACGAGGAGACCACGCTCCGGCCGGGTGCCGCCGACGTGATCGAACGCTTGAACGACGCCGGCCACACGACGGCGATCCTGACGGGCGGGTTCACGCCCGGCGTCGAGGCGGCGCTGACGCGTGACGGCGCGAGCGTCGACCGCGTCGTCGCGAACGACCTCCCGACGGCCGAGGGCGAGCTCACCGGCGAGGTCGAGGGGCCGCTGATCGAGGGGACCAAGGACGACGCGCTGCGGGCGCTGTGCGAGGAGTACGGCGTCGACGCCGCGGACACCGTCGCCGTCGGCGACGGCGCGAACGACCTGCCGATGCTGCAGGCGGCGGGCCACGCCGTCGGGTTCGAGCCGAAAGACGCCGTCGAACCCCACTGCGACGACGTGGTGACGACGATGGACGCGCTGGGGGAGCTGTTCGAGCGGACGGGACTGCTCGACTGAGCGCGGTGGGGCCGACCCGCGGGGCGATCGAATTCGGACCGCGGCCCGTCGGTTGTGTCGGTGTCGTACCGAGCCGCGGCGCCGACGACCCGCGACGGCGGTGTCCTGCTCACGGATGGTGGACGGAACTGCCGGTATCGGCGGCCCGTCGCCGCCCTCGCCAACAACTTTATCAGCTGGACCGTTCGTAATATTGGACGTAATGAGCAAGACCGACATCGACGCGGGCGAGGTCGCCCGTCGTATCGTCGAGGACGACGCCGAGGAACTGTTCGTGCTCGACGTGCGGAACGAACCGGATTACGACGAGTGGCAGATCCCGGGAAGCACCAACCTTCCGGTGTACGACGAACTCCTGGCTCACGACTTCTCCGGCCTCGAGTCCCACCTCGACGAACTGCCCGAGGACACCGAGATTGCCGTCGTCTGCGCCGCCGGCGTCACCTCCGCCCGAGCCGCGGAGTTCCTCCGTGACAACGGCTACGACGCGAAGTCGATCCCGAACGGAATGAACGCCTGGGGGCGCGTCCACCGCGAGTACGCGATCGACGACGTCGACGGCGTCGTCCAGATCGTGCGGCCCGGAACCGGCTGTATCTCCTACCTCGCCCACGACGGCGACGAGGCAGTCGTCGTCGACCCGACGCAGTACGTCGATCGCTACCTGAACGTGGCCGACGAGCACGGCCTCGAGATCGTCGGCGTCGCCGACACGCACGCCCACGCCGACCACGTCTCCGGCGCGCGGCGGCTCGCCGGCGAGCTCGGCGTCCCCTACTACCTCCACGCTGACGACGCCGGCGAGCTCGACGACGTGACCGAGATCGCGGACGGCGACGGGATCCCCGTCGGCGACCGAACGCTCGACGTGCGGTTCACCCCCGGCCACACGCCCGGCAGCGTCTCCTTCGAGTTCGGGAACGCCCTCCTCTCGGGCGACACGCTGTTCCTCCGCAGCGTCGGCCGGCCCGACCTGGAGGACAGCTCCGAGGACGCGGTCCGCGAGGCGGCGAGCCAGCTGTACGACAGCCTCGAGACGCTCACCGAACTGCCCGACGAGACGGTCGTGCTCCCGGGCCACTTCAGCGACGAGTCGATCCGCCCGCTCGCGACGAAGCTCGGCGACCTCCGCGCGGAGACGACGAACGAGCTGCTGAGCTACGTCGCCGACGGCGACGAGACGAAGTTCGTCGAAACCATCGTCGAGAGCCTCTCCGACGAGCCCGCGAACTACAACCAGATCAAGCAGATCAACTGGGGGAAAGAGCAGCCGAGCGGCGACGTGGAGTCGCTCGAACTCGGCCCCAACAACTGCGCGGCCAACTGATCGGCGCAGCGCCTATCGAGAACAGCTAGCCCCGACGCTCGGGGCGACGCACCGTTTTACCGCCGGGAGAACGTGTCGAACCCGAACACGCGGTGGATCAGACAGCGCTGGGTGAGCCCGGTCCCGAGTAACACGGCGCCGACGACGAGCAACACGGCGCCGACGGTCGTTCCGCCGGGGATCGTGCCGAGCAGCGCTGCGGCACCCAGGATCGCGAGCAGCGGTCCGGCGACGAGGCGTGCGGTACGGTCGAACCCGCCGACGTTTCGCTCCATACTCGAAAGTTCGTCCACTCGATCATAAACCTTCGGCCCGTATTGTGTGGTGAGTTCAAAACTCCAGCCGAGCCGGGCGGGGGCCGCGGTGAGTTCGGAGCCAGTCGAGTCGCCGTTAGCTGTGAAAACTTCCGCTATCTCGGAGCTCCCCGATTTTACGGTTGGCCACGTCGACGACACGCGACGGACAGTCTTGCTCGATGAGTCCAAATCTATAAACGGCTGGGCTGCCTACCCGGAGTCGATGGCAACCGAACCTTCGGACGGACACGCCGCAGCGACCGGGGAACCGATCCACGTCGACGGCGAGGAGGCGCTAGAAAGCATCGTCGCCGAGAACGACGTGGTGCTGGCGGACTTCTACGCCGACTGGTGTGGCCCGTGTCAGATGCTCGAACCGGTCGTCGAGACGCTCGCGGCGGAGACAGAGGCCGCCGTCGCCAAGGTGGACGTGGACGCGAACCAGATGCTCGCGAACGCCTACGGCGTCCGCGGCGTCCCCACGCTCGTCCTGTTCGCCGACGGCGAGCAGGTCGAGGAGATCGTCGGCGTCCAGGGCGAGGACCGCCTGCGCTCGCTGATCGAGAGCTACGCGAACTAGGCGGTCGGGTTCTCCACTCCGGGTTCTCCACTCGTTCGACGGCCCAGCGACCGCGTTCGCGGCGTCGCTACCGGCCGAGCTCCTCGTCCGCGGCGTCGACGGCCGCCGCGGTGTCCGCGTCGACGCCGACCTCCTCGAACGCCTCGCCGATCGTCCGGATCCCGCGGCGCAGCTGCTCGTCGGTGATGTTCCCCATGTTGCTCACCCGGAAGATCTCGCCGCCGAGGTGGGCCTGCCCGCCCGAGATCGAGACGCCGCGGTCCGCGACGGCGTCGAAAAACGCCTCGCTGTTGTCGCCGCGAGCGCCCTCCGGGAGTTCGATCGCGGTGAGCGTGTTCGAGTAGTCGGTCGCGTCGTTCAGCGTCGGGAACGACTCGAGCCCCATCGCCCACATCGCCTCGCGGAACGCGGTCGACTGCCGGCGGTGGCGCGCGATCCGTTCGGGCATCCCCTCCGCTTCGATCTCCTCGACGGCGACCGCCAGCCCACGGAACAGCGGCACCGCGCTGGTGAATGGCGTCTGGTGCTGGCCCGCCTTCCGGCTGTGCCAGTCTAGGTCCTCGTAGAACGGCGCCGACTCGCCGTCGACGTGGGCGTCGACGCCGTCGGCGACGTACAGTGCGGAGACGCCCGGGGGGGCCGCGAGCGCCTTCTGGCCGTCCGTGACCGCGACGTCGACGCCCCAGTCGTCGATCCGGAACGCGTCCCCACCGATCGAGGTGACGCCGTCGACGACGAAGCGGGCGTCGTGGTCCGCGGCGATCTCGCCGATCTCCGCGACGGGGTTCAGGAGCCCGGTGCTGGTCTCGTTGTGGACGACGGTGACGACTTCCGTCTCGTCGCTCACGGCGTCGGCGACGGCGTCGAGGTCGATCGGCTCGCCCCAGTCGAACTCGACGGGCGTCACCTCGCAGTGGCGCTCGGCGATGCGCTTGAACCGCCGGCCGAACTTCCCGTTGACGACCGCGACGAGTTCGTCGTCCGCGTCGACGAGGTTCGCGACGGCGGCCTCCATCCCCATCGTCGCCGTGCCGTTGAGGATCAGCGCCTCGCCGCCGCGCGCGGTCCGCTCGCCGTCGAGGCTCGACCGCTCGAACACGTACTCGAGCCCGTCCTGTGCGCGCTCGTACACCGCCTCGAACGCGGCCGAGCGGTGGGAGACCATCGGTTCGCTCATCGCCTCGCGCGCCGCCTCACTCATCGGTACCGGGCCGGGGTTGAGAAGCAGGAACTCGTCCTCCATGTGTGTGGCCAATTCGGACGGGTGGTGTTAAGCCCCCCGCTGGCAGAACCTGTGTTAACAAAACACGCGTTGGGCCACCCGGGCCGGGACTACGCCGGAACCGTTCGTTCGCCGGCGATCGCGCCGATCGCCCGGGCGTGCCCCACGGTCCGGCGAACCCCGTCGAGAACCCGTGTGAGCAGGACTGCGTCCGGCGGGTCCGCGGCGGCCACGGCCCCGTGGAGCTCGCGGGTGGACTCGGCCGTTGCTGCGGCCCGGTCACGCAGTTCGTGTACGGTCGCAGTCGAGCCGCCGTCGGTGACCGCGTCGGTCGCCGCCTCGACGGCCTCGCGGGCGTCGACGCCGGCAGCGCGGATCTCCTCGACGAGCTCGGTCGACTCCGCCGGGCCCAGCCGGTCGACGGCCCGGGCGATCCCGGCAGCTTCGGCGGCGACGCGGTCGAGTTCCTTTGCGGTTCGGTAGCCCGCGAACAGTCGAGGGCGACTCGCCCCCAGCCGATCGAGCTCCTCGAACGACACCAACGCCCGGGTGAACCGCCGCTCGATCAGCCGGCGCAGGCGGTCGGTCTCCTCGGTCCGGTCGACGATGTACTCCGCCTCGGCGGTCGCGCCGGCGACCGTCGCCATCGCGGCCTCGTGCATCGACGCGGCGACGAACCGGAGCTGCCGGACCGACTGCTGGATCGAGAGGTCGTCGGCTTCGAGCAGCCACCGGACCTCGACGTGTGAGTCGGACTCCTCGGTCACGTCGACGCCGATCAGCGTCCGGGCGCGCTCGGCGATCGACTCCCGTTGCGACGCCGCTGTGGTGTGGAACGTGATCCTGTCGAACCCTGCGCCGTAGGCGGCGTCGAGCGTCCGCGCGGCGGCGGCGCCCGCCCGGTCGTCCAACTCCACGTCGACGCCGCCGAAGGCTCGTTCCTCACGGTCGCCCCACCGGACGACCAACGAGCCGTCGCGGTGGGTGTAGAGGTAGGCGGTCTCGCCGGCCTCCAGCCCGTGCTCCTCGGCCCACGAGATGGGGATCGAGACGGTGTACGTCCCACCGCCGACCTGCTGCACTTTCCTGGTCTCCATCATCCGAACTTGCCGGTGATGTAGTCCTCGACCCGCTGGCTCCGCGGGTTCTCGAAGATCTGGTCGGTCTCGCCGTACTCGACGAGCTCGCCGCCGGTGAGGAACACGGCCGTCTGGTCGCTGATTCGGGCGGCCTGCTGCATGTTGTGCGTGACGACGACGACCGCGTACTCCTCGGCGAGCTCCTCGATGAGGTCCTCGATCTTCGCGGTCGCGATGGGGTCGAGCGCCGACGCCGGCTCGTCCATCAGAATCACCTCCGGGTCGACAGCGAGACAGCGAGCGATACAGAGTCGTTGCTGCTGGCCGCCCGAGAGGCCGAGCGCGTTGTCGTCGAGTCGCTCGTTCACTTCGTCCCAGAGCGCGGCGCGACGGAGCGCGCGCTCGACGAGCGCCTCCTCAGCCTCGACGTCGTCGCGACCGAGCAGGCGCGCGAGCAGGCCGGTGTCGAGGTCGCCGTGCTTGCGAGGCCCGTAGGAGATGTTGTCCCGGATCGACTTCGGGAACGGGTTGGGCTCCTGGAACACCATCCCGACGCGCTTCCGGAGTTCCACGAGGTTCACCGCGTCACTGTAGATCTCCTCGCCCTCCAGGTCGACGGAGCCGTCGACGCGGGCGCTCGAAATGCGGTCGTTCATACGGTTCAGACACCGCAGGAACGTGGACTTCCCGCAGCCCGAGGGGCCGATGAGCGCGGTCACCGACTCGTCGGGAATGTCGAGCGAGACGCCGCGGAGCGCCTGCTCCTCGCCGTAGTACACGTCGAGGTCGTCGACGGCGACCTTGGGGTCGCCGGCGAACTCGTACTCGGTCCAGGCCTCGCGAGTCTCCTCGCTGGTCTCGCCGGTTGTCGTCACTCGCTGTCCGGGTCCGTTCGTGTCGTAGTGGGCGTCTGTCTCACTCATGGTGTAGTTTCCTCCTGAAGTAGAGTCGGCTGCCGACGCCGATGGCGTAGAGCCCGACGACGACGAGCAGCAGGACGAGCGCGGTTCCCCAGCCGAACTCGGTGTCGGTGAATATCTCCTTGGGGAACACGCCCGCGGTTATCGTGGCGTACAGCTGATACGGGAGGGCACTCGCGGGGGACAGCAGCGCCTCGTTAGTCAGGAAGGGCGGCTGGGCGGTCAGCTCGAAACTCCCCAGGACGTTCGGCGAACTGCTCGGGTACGGCGGCCCACCGAACACCAGCAGCAGGGGTGCGGTCTCCCCGGCGATGCGGCCCACGCCGAGGATGACCCCGGTGATGGTGCCCGGCATCGCCGCCGGGAGCACGACGCTCCGGATCGTCTGCCACTTCGTGACCCCGAGGGCGGCGCTGGCGTCGCGGTGGGCGTCCGGTACCGCGAGGATGGCCTCGCGGCTGGTGATGAGCACCAGCGGCAGCAGCATGAACCCGAGCACGAGCTGTCCGACGACGATCGCGTTGCCGCCGCTGATGCGTGGCACCAGGAAGGCCAGCCCGAACAGCCCGAACACGATGCTGGGGGTGCTCCAGAGCCCGTTCGTGGCGACCTCGACGACCTGCGTGAACCGCCCGCGTTCGGCGTACTCGGTGAGGAACACCGCGGCGCCGATACCCAGCGGCACGGCGAACAGAACCGCACCGAGGACCAGCCAGAGCGTCCCGACGACCGCCGGCATGACGCCCGGAACCTGGACGTAGAGCCCGCCGGTCGGGTTCGTCAGGAACGGGAACGCCAGCCACGGGAGCTCAACGTCGGTGAACGGGACTGTGAGTCGACCGCCAGTGAGGCTCGCCTGCGTGAGCATGGTCTCGAGACCGTTCTTCACGATGAACGCGATCAGGAGAACGAGGACGCCGAGCATCGCGAACACCACCGAGCCGACGAGGTAGTACGCTCCCGCCTGTCGACCCTCGGCTCCGAACCCCTCCTTCGCTTTGGCGGAGCTCCACGCGCCGAGGAGCGTTCCGAACACCACCAGGATCGGCACGAGTTCGCTGCCCGGGAACTCCGCCGAGGACCACGCGGGCGACCACGTCCAGCCGGCGTTGATGCCGCCCGCCGCGACGAACCCGCCGAACAGCACCAGGATCGCCGCCACGGGGAGCGTCGAACCGGCGTCTTCGCGGGGGAGTACCGAGGCGAGGAAGCCGGCGACGCCTGAGAGAGCCGCGACGGAGAGCCACAGGACGAGGGCGTTCCCCAGGAATCGCGTGGCGACGAGGCCGCCAACGACGGCCCACAACAGACCGAACACGAAGCCGACGGCGGCGCCGGCCGTACTCGACGGCTCGGTGTCCACGTAGCCGAGGAACGATCCGGCGCCGACGACCACGAGCCCGGCGCCGACGGCCACGAGTCCGACACCGAGGAGTTTCAGCACGCTGAAGCCGGCGATGGTGACCGTCTCGTCGACCCACTGCAGGAGCAGCGACCACGAGGCGAAGAACACGGCCACGGAGACGCCGAGAACGCCCCGGGAGAGCACGTCGCCTACGGTGGAGTCCGCGCCGGCGAGGGGGTTCCGGGTGATAGTGCTCACCGCTCACCTCCGAGTTTCTGGTGCATCCGCCACTCGACGTACTGTGAGGTGACGCTCAGCAGCATCACCATCACGAACAGGACGACCCCGGCCGCGAACAGCGCGTTCTTGTGGATGCCGCTGGCGTTCCCCGCCTCGAACGCGATGACGGTGGTGAGCGTCTCGCCGTACCCCGAGAACACGTCGAAGACGGGCGAGGGGAACCCCTTCGTGTGGGTGAGCATCACCGTCGCCGCCATCGTCTCGCCCATCGCCCGGCCGACGCCGAGCAGGACGCCCGCGGAGACGCCCGAGAGGGCGGCCGGGACGCTGACGCTCTTGGTGGTCTGCCACGGGGTCGACCCCATCGCGAGCGCCCCGCTCTTGATGGACTCGGGGACGGCGTTCAGCGCGTCCTCGGCGACGGTGACGACCGTCGGCAGCGCCATGATGCCGATCATCAGCCCGGCCGCGAAGTAGGTGCCAATCGTCGGCGTCCGGAACTCCGCGTAGAAGTACTGGTTCAGGATCGTGAGCCCGACGAACCCGTACGTGATCGAGGGGATGCCGGCCATCAGTTCGATACCGGGTTTGACGATCTCGCGGACCCGCTGGGGCGCGATCTCGCTCACGAACACCGCGCCGGCGACGCCGATCGGCGCCGCGATCAGCGTCGCGATGACGGTCGTGATCGCGGTGCCGAGCATCATCGGCGTGAGCGACCAGACGTCGCCGCGGTTCCACAGCCCCTTACCGAGCGCGGGGTCGTCGATGGCCGGGTTACGGACCTGGGTGAACAGGGCCAGCCCACGGGCCCGGATCGCGGGTATCGACTCCGCGATCAGGAACGCGACGATCAACGTCAGTATCGAGACCGTCACGACGGTCGTCAGGAGCGTCAGCGCCTTCGCGGCCTCGGCCTGGTAGCGGTACCACCCGTAGCCAATGCTCCCCAGGAAGGCGACGAACGGGAGGACTGTCCACCGCGATCCGCCGATGAACGCCAGGAACGTCGCGATCACCGACGCGAACACGAGGGCGTGCATCACGATGGCACCGTCCTCGGTGCGGGAGCGGTAGTTGCGGGCCCACTCCCGTGTCCCGTCGATGCGACGGCCGACGGCCGCGCGGAGGTCGGTCGTGAGATGCTGTACTGTCTGTGTTCGCTCAGTCATGAGTGCATGCGTGGGAAATAA
>SDGW01000139.1_pt1 | contig 29718 bp, 28 predicted proteins | sample 2873831 | NCBI WGS metagenome assembly SDGW01 (sample SAMN08132700, study PRJNA421101) | hypersaline lake metagenome | isolation source: celular fraction 0.22 microns magnesium sulfate-rich crust from ephemeral... | place: Spain: Penahueca Lagoon, Toledo | collected 2011-07 | reverse complement strand
CCCGCGGGCGGCGACGTCCCGTGCGAGGTCGCGGTGGCGCTCGCTGTCCAGTTCTCCGGGACGGTCGCGGCCGTCCAGCAGGCCGATTCGGGCCATCTGCCCGAGGACGCGGCGGACCATGTCATCCAGCCGGTCGGCGGGGACCGACCCGTCCTCGATGGCGTCGGCGAGTGGCTCGCCGAACAGGCCGGCTCGGCTCCCGTCGGGGATGCCGTCGGGCCACTCGAACTCCTCGTCGTCCGGGCCCGAGGGGACGCCCGGCATCTCCACGTCGAGGCCGGCGTTAGCGGCGCCGACGGTCGTTTCCAGGCCGTACCAGTCGGAGACGACGTAGCCCGCAAAGCCCCACTCGTCTTTGAGGACATCGCCCAGGAGGCGCTCGTGGTCGCTCATATGGGTGCCGTTGACGCGATTGTACGCGGTCATCACCGAGCCGACGCCGGCCTCGACGGCGGCGCGGAAGGGTGGGAGGTAGAGTTCACGGAGGGTGCGCTCGTCGACGTCTGCGCTGACAGTCGTCCGGTGGGTCTCCTGGTTGTTGGCCACGAAGTGTTTGACCGTCGCGATGACGTCTTCGGCTTCGATGCCGTCGACGAGCGCGCGACTGAGGTCGCTGGCGAGCACCGGGTCCTCCGAGAGATACTCGAAGTTCCGGCCGCAGTGGGGGACCCGAAGCACGTTTACCCCGGGTGCCAGCAGCGCGTCCTGGTCGTGCGCGCGGGCCTCGCGGGCCATGGCGGCCCCCTGTTCGCGAGCGAGGTCGGGGTCGAACGTCGCGGCGGCGGCGAGCGTCGCGGGGAAGGCCGTCGACCGTTCGCCTTCGGCGCGGATGCCCAGTGGCCCGTCGACGAGCCGCAACGGCGGGATGTCGAGGCGCGGGACGCCGGGGAGATAGCCGGTCGCGGTTCCCTCGGGGTCCTCCGCCCCGCGGACGAGCGAGAGTTTCTCCGCGCGGGTCAGCTCGGCGACGAGCGCGTCGATGTCGGCCATGTAGTAGCCGACGGTGGGTGCGGCCGCGTGAAAGCCGTTGGGGCACTGTCGTTCTGGCCGACACAATCGCTATCCGTCTCTCCCCCGAAGTCCAGATATGGATGGCGACGGGCTCCCGTCGGAGACCGGCGTCGGCCGCGTCGCGCTGACCGTCGGGGACCTGGGCGAGGTAGCCGCGTTCTACGAGTCTGTGGTGGGCCTGCCGGTTCACGAGCGCGCGGGTGGGCGAGCGGTACTGGGCGACGGCGAGACGGCGTTGCTAACCCTCCGTGAGGACGGGAGCGCGCCCGAGCGGCCGCAATCTGCGGCCGGGCTCTTTCACACCGCGTTCCGGGTCCCGTCCCGGGCTGCACTGGGTGATGCGCTGGAGCGACTCGATTCCCAGTGGCAACTCTCCGGCGCGGCCGACCACCTCGTCAGCGAGGCGCTGTACTGCCGGGACCCGGAGGGGAACGGCGTCGAGATATACCGGGACCGACCGCGGTCAGCGTGGGAGGAGACGGCCGAGGGCGGGATCCGGATGGCGACGGAGCCGCTGGACGCGCCCGGCGTTCGAGCGGCCGCGACCGGTGACGACGCGGTGCCAGCCGGGACCGACGTGGGCCATGTCCATCTCGAAGTGACCGACCTCGACGCCGCCCGCGCGTTCTACGCCGACGCGCTGGGCATGACCGTCCGGACCACGTACGACGGCGCGTACTTCCTCGCGGCGGGTGACTACCACCACCACCTCGGTGCGAACGTCTGGAACGGCCGGACGGCGCCGGCGAGCGGCCGCGGCCTCGACTGGTTCGAACTACGCCTGCCGTCCGACACAGCGGTGGCGGCCGCGCGCGAGCGACTCGACGGCGCGGGCTACGAGACTGCCGCGGCCGGAGACGGCGTTACAGTGGCCGACCCGGACGACGTCGAACTCCGCCTTCGGTCGTGACTGGTTGTGTCTGTGTTACCAGTCACTCAAATGGATTGCCGGCGTTAGCACGTGTATGACCCGAAGTGTCGCCCAGACGGCTGCGTACCGACCGACGAACGCGACGGCCGGGAGGCCCGCATGACCGACGGGCCACATCAGGGCCAGAAGCTCGTCACCGCCGGCACGCCGCTGGACGAGGCGACGGCGGCTTTGATTTTGGTCCACGGTCGGGGCGCCACCGCCAGAAGCATCGTCCAGATGGGCGAGGAGGTCCACCGCGAGGGCGTGGCGCTGCTCGCGCCCCAGGCCGCCCGCAACACCTGGTACCCAAACTCCTTCCTGGCGCCCGTCGAGCGCAACGAGCCGGGGCGCAGTTCGGGACTGCAGGCCGTCGACGACGCCGTCGAGCGAGCAGTCGAGGCCGGTATCGACCGCGAGCGCGTCCTCCTGCTTGGGTTTTCACAGGGCGCGTGTCTCGCAAGCGAGTACGTCGCGCGCAACCCCAGGCGTTACGGCGGCCTGGTGGCGCTGTCGGGCGGACTCATCGGCGAGACGGTCGACCCGACGAGCTACGACGGGGACATCGAGGGGACGCCGGTGTTCGTCGGCTGTAGCGATGTCGACCCGCACATCCCGCTGGAACGGGTCAAAGAGACCAGCGAGGCGTTCGAGCTACTGAACGGCGACGTGGACGAGCGCATCTACGAGGGGATGGGCCACGGCGTCAACGAGGACGAGCTCGAGGCCGTGGCCGAGCTGGTCGCCAGGCTGGTCGGTGAGGACGCCTAAACCCGGTTACTGAGGGGTCACCGCGAGATTTTGTGGACGGCCGGCGAAGTGTGGGTATGGGACGCACACGCCGGGCCTGGCTCGGGACGCTGGGGGCGGTCGGCGCGGCCGCCCTCGCAGGCTGTAGTGGGGGAGTCGTCGACGGACTGACCGACGGGGGGACATCGAACGGGCCGGGCCCGCCGGCGTCCGAGGGCGACCTGTATATCGGCCACGAACTCGACGTGCTGAACGAGAACATTCGGGACGGCGGCGTCCCGAAAGACGGCATTCCGGCCGTAGACGAGCCGACGTTCCGGGCGGCCGACGCGGCGTCGCTGGCCGACGGTGACGTGGTGTTCGGCGTCGAACGCGGCGGAGAGGCGAAGGCCTACCCGCAGTACATCCTCGTCCACCACGAAATCGTCAACGGCACCGTCAGCGGCGACCCGGTCGCGGTGACGTACTGTCCGCTCACCGGCACCGCACAGGGGTTCGAGCGCGGGGGGACGACCTTCGGTGTCTCCGGGCGGCTCGTCAACTCCAACCTGACGATGTACGACCGGGACACCGACAGCTGGTGGCCACAGGTGGTCGCGACGGCGATACGAGGGCCCCGAAAAGGAGAGACCCTCTCGGAGTTCCGCGTCGTCTGGACCACCTGGGGCGAGTGGCGGGCGGCGTATCCGGACACCGTCGTCCTCACCGAGGACACGGGGTACCAGCGCCGCTATGGCTCCGACCCGTACGGCCAGTACAACCCGCCGCGGGGCTACTACGCGAACGGCGAGACGCTGTTCGAGCCGCTGGTGTCGGACGACCGCGCGCCGCCAAAGCGCATGGTCATCGGGACGCGGACCGGCGCGGGCGCGCTCGCGTTCGACAAGCAACGGCTCTGCTCGGAGCGCGTGCTGACGGGCGCCATCGACGGGACCGACCACGTCGCCGTGGCGGATGCGACGCTCTCGACGGGGTACGTCTACGAGAACGCCGAGGGCGTGATGATCGAGCCCGCCGACGGCGGCTATCGCGTCGACGGGGCGACCCACGCCCCGGACGCGCTCCCACTTTCGCGGGTGCTGGCCTTCGACGGGATGTGGTTCGCCTGGGCGGGCTTCTACCCGGGGATTCCCTATGTCCGGGACACTGCTGCCGGTCGCGTGGACGCCGGCCGCCGGGCGAAGGGGCTGGTCAGACAGACCGCGCTCGCGATTCGGGGCGCCCTCTCCCGACGGGACGGCCGCGCCACGGCCGCCGTCGCCGGCGTCGGCTACCTGCTCGTGTATCTCGTGGGCCTTGGCCACCTCGGCGTTGGCTCCTCGGGGCTGGAGCTGTCGGTCGTCGCCGACCCGCTGGCGCGGGCGATACAGTTGCGGGGCCCCTTCCAGTGGGAGCCGGTCGCCCTGGCCGTCGTCGGGCCCGTCGAGTTGCTCGTCTCCCCGCTGAATATCGCGCTGGGAAGCCTGCTCGGGCTGCTCGTCGGCCTGAACCTGGCGGTCTCGCTGGTCGCCTACCGGGGCCCCGCGGCCTGCAAACTCGGCCCCGGTGCCGGCGCGGCGGCGGGACTGCCCGGTATTCTCTCGGGGTTTGCCTGCTGCGGGCCGACGATACTCATCGTCCTGGGGCTGCAGGCGAGCGCGACCGTCCTGACCCTGTTCCAGTGGCTGTTGCCCCTGACGGTGTTCGCGCTGGTCGGGACGCTGCTGTGGGTCGGGGCGAAGGTCGAGGGGTGAATTCGACGGTCGGTTTCGCTGCTGCTCTCCGGCTCACTACGTGCTCGCGGCTACGCCGCTCGCTAGCGAGGCGTCTCGCTTATTCCATGTCGGCCAGCGTCCCGAACTCGTCGACGGGGACGACCGAGTAGTCGATGTTCAGCGTGTCCTTGGTCGCGCGGATTTTGCCGACGAACGTCGATATCTCGTCGAGCGTCCCCTCCAGGACGAACAGCTCCATACAGCGGTGTTCGCCGACGTGGCTGTGGAAGTTCGAGGCGACCAGCCCCTCGTGTTCGTGGCGCAGGTGCATCATCTTCTCCTCGACGGCGGTGGTGTCGTAGTCGAACAGGACGGTGACGATACCCATCAGCTCCCGCCCTTCGAGGCGCTTGTCCTCGAACTCCCCGAGCAAATTACGGCTGGCTTCGCGGATGATTTCGCTGCGGCCGGTGTAGCCGTGTTCGTCGGCGAACTCGTCGATACGTTCGAGGAGCGATTCGGGCATGGAGACGCTGACGACGGTCATATATTAACTGAATGGGTAAATCCTATTAAGGATTATTGAACAGTCGCCACTTGCGGAGTTTTCACCACCAACGGAGGGAAAACTTATAACTAGCTCTCAAGATGGACCTAGCAGTATGACAGCGAACGTCGTGACCGACGTGAATCGACCGTACGTTCCCGCTGGTGGAGCGAAGCTGACCGCCGAAATCGAAGTCGAACCCGGCGAGCAGGACGTCGAGCCAGTCCGGCACATCGCGCTCTGTATCGATTCGAGCGGTTCGATGTACGAGGGCGGGAACATGGACCGAGCTCGCGGCGGTGCCGAGTGGGTGTTCGGCCTGCTGAACGACGACGACTACGTCTCTATCGTCGCGTTCGACACCGACGTCGACGTCGTGCTAGACGCGACCCGCTGGGGCGATATCTCCCGTGAAGACGCCGTCGAGAAGGTCCACGACATCCAGGCCGGCGGTGGGACGGACATGTACCAGGGGCTCCAGGCCGCGGCGGACACGCTCAAGGACCTGCCCTCGGACGAGAACACCGCGCGTCGCGTCCTGTTGCTTTCGGACGGGAAGGACAACACCCACGACCCGCCGGAGTTCGAGACGCTCGCCCGCGAGATAGACAGCGCCGGCATCCGAATCAAGTCGGCGGGTATCGGCGAGGACTACCGCAGCGAGACCATCCGCAAGCTGGGCAGCGTCGCCCGCGGCGACTGGACCCACCTGCAGGCGTCGGGCGATATCGAGCAGTTCTTCGGCGACGCCGTCGAGGAGGCCGGCAGCGTCGTCGCCCCCGACGCCGAACTCGAACTCGACATCGCCGACGGCGTCGAGGTCAGCGAGGTGTACCGCGCGCTCCCCCAGACCCAGGAGGTCGCGCCGGAGTGGGAGGCAAACAGCGCCGTCATCAAGCTGCCGGACCTGCTGGACCGGGAGACCCAGCGGGTCGTCCTGAAAATCCACGCGCCGGCCCGGCCGCTGGGCGAGCACCGGCTCGCCGACGTGACCCTCACTGCGGGCGGCGAGACGGCGACGACGACCCTCTCTGTAGAGTACACCGAAGACGAGGAGCTGCTCCAGCAGCACAACGAGGAGATAGACATCGACCACAAACAGACCGTCATCCAGACCGAGCTGGGCAAGGGCAACGTCGCCGAGGCCCAGACCCAGATCGAGCAGATGACCCGGATTCACGGCGCCGATACGGAGGCCGTCCAGTCCGCCGAGCGCCAGACCCAGATCGTCATGGAGGGTGGCCGGGAGGAGCAGAGCCGGGCCACGAAGATAGTCACCGACGAGGGCATCCAGAAGTGACAGCGCCGCGCGTGGGGGTCACGGCCGCAGCTACCGAGGTCTGAGCGATGCCGTGGGAACCCGAACCGGGCGACACGATTGCCGGCCGGTACGAACTGCAGGAGTTCCTCGGCAAGGGTGGGTTCGCGAAGGCCTACAAAGCGCTCGACCGCGATACCGGCGACACGGTCGTGCTGAAACACCCCAACTACACCGAGTCACAGAACGACGAGTCCGTCATCGAGGAGTACTTCGAGAAGGAGGCGGAGTCACTGGAGCGCATCGCCGCAGCTGGCGGTCACGAGAACGTGATGGACCTCTACGACAAAGTCCGGTTCCGTGACGTCCCCTTCCTCGTCGTCGAACTCGTCGAGGGCGGCCTCGAGCTGGACGAGGTCATCGACAAGCACGGCCCCATAGCGGACAGCGAGCAGGTCCGCCAGATCGGCATCGACCTCGCGGACGCGATGGGCTTTCTCCACGAGAACGAGATCGTCTACCGGGACCTGAAACCCGAGAACGTCATGTTGAAGCCTGACATCACGCCGACACTCATCGACTTCAACACGGCGACGGGCTTTGACTCGTCGGGGGACCCCTCGACCGGGAACCAGGGGACGACCATCCTTGGGCCGTTCAAACCCCGGGAGGTCGCGGAGGCCAGCCGAACCGACGTGCGCCAGGGCCCCTGGTCCGACGTCTACTCTATCGGAAAGATACTGCTCTTCCTGCTGAAGGGGTCGGTTCCGAAGAAAGACGGCGTCAACCCGCACGATTTCGGCGCCGACTGTGACGACTATCTGGCCGAGATCGTCGAGCGGGCGACCCAGTCGGACTACCGCCATCGGTACCGGAACGCGACCGTCCTGCGGGACGTTCTGGAAGAGAAGGACCCGTCCCCGCCGTCGACGGCGTCGATTCGGTATATCCAGGCGGGAAAGCAGTTCACCGTGGAACCGGGTGACACCATCGGGCGCGAGGGGGCCAACGGCCCGCCGGCCTCTATCACCATCGAGGACCCACAGGGGGAGTACATCTCGTCGGTTCAGGTACAGTTCGAGACGGAGGGCGGCGAGTGGTATCTCGTCGACCGGAGCCTCAACGGGACGTTCGTCCAGCAGGGGTCGGGCTGGCAACGGGTGCTGTGTGGGGCCGGTCGCGACCGCCTCGAGGAGAAAGGCGAAGATTACACCGACCGCCACGGGAAGGAGCCGCCGGAGTCGATTCGGGTGGAAGACGGCGACCTCATCTCGCTTGTCCACCCGACCTACGGCGTCACGTTCGAGTTCAACACGGAGTAACAATGCGATACACCACGAATTACGACATCGGCGACCGGAAGCGCGGACAGGGAATCAACGAGGACAGCCTCTCGGTGACCATCTTCGAACAGGGCCATCGGGACGGCTATCTGGGGCAGACGAGGCCGCCACGCATCCGTGAGCGGGCGACAGAGTCGGCGAGCGATGAGGCCGATACCGAGCCGGAAGAGTCGGCGTCGGACGACGTCGATCCCGCCGAGACCGACGGCGAGGCGGGTGCCGAACCGGCTGACGTGGCGGCGGCCATCGACGAGGCCGAGACGGACGCCGGCCCAGCAACTGACGACCCGGAAGACCACGCGGATGACGCTGACGGGGACAGCGAGGAAGCCGAACCGACGCCCGAAGACGCGACCGAAGCTGGGGAGACGGGCGAGGACACAGACGACGTCGACGACGAGCGGGCGGAGGCGGAGATGCCAGCCAATCGGTCGGCGGGGGTGTTCGTGCTGGCCGACGGCGCGGGCGGCCACGACGCGGGCGACGTGGCCTCGTACATCGCGACGACGGTCGTCGCCGAGAACCTCGCGCCGGTGGCTATCCACGCGGCGCGGAGCCACCCCCAGGATTTCGACATCGACATCCCGCCGGCCGTCCAGCCGGAGACGATGGGGCCCGAGGATATCCAGACCGGGCTGGAAAACGCCATCATCAAGGCTCATAGAGAGATTATCCGCTACGCCGACGAGTCGGGGACACAGGCGTACACCACAGTCGTCGCCGGCGTCTTCGTCGACGGCCAGCTCCACCTTGGCTGGGTTGGCGACAGCCGGGCGTATCTCGTCAACGACGCCCGCGAGGAGATAGTCCAGCTCACAAAGGACCACGCCGTCGTCGAGGAGTGGGCAGACCAGGGCGAGATAGACGACGTCGAGGCCCACGTCCACCCGGACGGGAACCAGATAACGCGGGCGCTTGGCGGCTCCGGCCACGAGGACCCCGACCGCGCGATGGTCGAGGTCGACACCCGGTCGGTCCGGCTGTTCGCCGAAGACACCGTGCTCGCGACCAGCGACGGGCTCATCGACGCACAGACCGACGCGCCCCAGCTCTACGAGGAGTACGTCGAGGCCGACCGCTCCGAGGAGATGGCCGAGACCGTCCTCGACGCTGTCGTCACCGACGAGGAGATACGCGATGTCCTGCTCTCGTCGGACTCGCTGGACGACGCCGCCAGGGAGTACGTCACGATGTCGAACGAACGCGGGGGCAAAGACAACATCTCGGTGCTCCTGTTCGAGGACGAGACGCTGCCACCGACCCCCAGTGGGGGGCTCCCAGTTCGCGCGGCCGACCCCGACGTAGACCTTTCAGAGAGAGATACAGTCATTCTCACTGAAGATTAACGGGGGGAAATGTTTTATTTCTCCCCGCAAAAGCCGCTCATGAAGGACTATGTCAGACGCGAGCACCAAGCAATCAGTCGAATGTCCCATCTGTGGGGACGAATTCGACCCTACAGTTGCAGGCGGCTGGTGTACGAACACGGAGTGCGGTGAGTGGCAATACACCGAAGGGAGTACCGAATCCGACGCTACAGAGGCAGAGAGCACCAGTGAAGAGCCGGACGACGGCTTCGTCTCGCCGGCTCAGGAGGCACAGGCGGACAGCGAGTCCGTCGACCTCTTCGACGAACCGGAGGACGAAGCCGACGATGCCGAGGTAGACGCCGACCCGCTCGAGGAGACTACTGAAGCGGACGATGCCGAGGACGCGGTCGAAGACACCGCCGATGCGGACGACGAAGCGGCTGCGGAGGCCGACGAAGACGACGCTGTCGAGGCCGACGAAGACGACGCTGTCGAGGCAGACGAGGACGACGCTGTCGAGGCAGACGAGGACGACGCTGTCGAGGCAGACGAGGACGACGCTGTCGAGGCAGACGAGGACGACGCTGTCGAGGCAGACGAAGACGACGCTGTCGAGGCAGACGAAGACGACGCTGTCGAGGCCGACGAGGACGACGAGGCCAAAGCGGACGTCATCGACTGTCCCGACTGCGGTGTCGACCTCGACGCAGCGGCCAACTTCTGTGTCGAGTGTGGCGCCGATGTCTCGGACCTCCCGGCCGAGGAGACCGACGAACTCGACGCCTGTCCCAGCTGCGAGGCCGACGTCGAACCCGAAGACAACTTCTGTGTGAACTGCGGCGAGGACCTCGACGCCCACCGCGCGGGCGACACCGACGACCACGACGACGCTATCGACGCACTCGAAGCCAGTGACGACGACCCTGCCGAGACGCCGGAGTCGCTCGTCCTCGAAGTCGAGGGCCGCGAGATTCACGTCGACGACGGCGACACGGTGGGCCGCGAGATTCGCGCCGCGCTCACCGAGGCAGGCCGCCCGGACGACGAAGCCGTCCGAATCCACCGCGAACACGTACGCTTCGTCCGCGAGGAGAACAGCTTCTATCTGCTCGACCTGGGTGACAACCCCACCCAGATCAACGGGCAGACCCTGCAGAAAGGCGACCGCGAGGCCGTCGCGCCGGGTGACGAGCTGGAGCTGTCGGGTGTCGCCTCGGTGACGGTTCAGGCGCCCTGACCCACACGAATTAAGCTCCCACAGGGAAACAGCCATGTAATGTCGGACCGCCCGCCTGCCGCGGAACTGCGACGTTCCGTCGCCGTGCTCGCTACCGAGTGGTGGCTCGTCGGCGGCGTTCTCGCCGGCTACGTGACCTATGGGATGTGGGTGATAGGGACGGGTCTCGCACTCGATGCGTTCGCGCCGGAACTGGCCACGACGAGTCTCACGACCGTCGGGTCAACGGGGGTCACCGGACTGGTCGTCCTCGCGGCGGTCGCGTGGGTGCTCGTGCCCGCTGTGGCCGCTGCGTGGCTGCTCGACCGACAGCTCTCGAACCTGAGCGGCAACCTCGTGAGTCAGTACAGCATCGACAACCCCGGCGTGTTGCCGGCGCCGTCGGGTGTTCTCATGCTCCTGGCCGCGGCCACGGCGCTCGCCGTCGGCCCGCGCACGCCGGTGCTGGTCCTCATGACAGTCGCCAGCGTCCACCTGCTTGTCAGGACCGTCGCCTTCGGCCGGCGCGTGTACAGTTTCTCCTACCGGCCGCTGTTTACGGCGCTGTCCGCAGTGAGTACTGCAGCCCTCGCCGCCGCCTGGCTGGTCCAGGCGCCGGGCCTGCCGGAACCGGTCGGGACACGCGTCACGGACGCCGGCGTCGGGAGGGTGGTCGAGACGGGGCTCGGTGCCGCGGGTATCGCCCCCGGCACCGCGACGGGCTATCTGGTCGCCCTGCCGGCGCTGCTCTCCGGGCTCTACCTGGTGACACAGGCAGTCTTCGCCCGTCGGGTCAGGGCGAAGGCCCCGCTCTCCAACCCGGTCAAGCGGGCCGAACAGCGCTACCCCATCATGCCGCCGGTCGCGGACAGCTCCCGTCCCGGCCCGCCGAAACCCTCGACGAACGGGGCTTCTGACGCCGCGACGACGGACTCGTCGTCGACCGACGCCACAACGACTGACGAGCAACCCAGTGGGGCCACGGCTGACACGACCGATGAGACCGAAGATAGCTCCCACACTCGCGTGTTCACGACGGACGAACCGATTCCGGACGACGACGAGGCGATGGCCGCCGTCCGGGGCGAACGCGAGGACGAAGAAGACGACGGCTGGATAGACGACACCGCCATCTTCTCGCCCGACGGGGCGAGCAGCTCGGACGACGAGTGTGGGAGCTGCGGGGAGGAGATACCCCGCGACTCGGTGACGTTCTGCCCGAACTGCGGCGAGCGAATCCGGCGCTGACATCCGTTCGAACCGCTGTCAGCCCTCCGCTCTCACTGCAGTTGCCTTGGTATTCGATACCAAATATGCAATATATTTAATATATGCCCACGTGAAGAATTCGATACGTCAGGGACGCTGATACGGAGCCTTGTAGATTATTTCCGGATACCGCCGACGCCGGTCGGCGGATACCGGCAAATCACTACAAACCTCCGTATGACGCGGTGTATCCAATGACTCACGCCACTCCGACCCACTACGTGCCCGCCGCCTGCACAGCGCAGGTGGTCCTCGAGGCCGGTTGTACGACCGGCCTCGGCGGGGACGCTTTTGCGGGTCGGGCTGGTGGACCGGGCATCCGCCCGTTCCTGCCCGCTCGGTAACGTACCGACCCGTGGAACGGCGTCACTCGACGCCCACTGCGGCGAGGTATCGTTTCTCGCTGGTCACGGTCGAGTGGCCAGTACGCCGGCGGGCTCGACTGGCGAGCACGCGCCCGGTTCGACTCCGGCCGCCGGCCTATGTCGCTCCAGGCGACTACCACCGTCGAGGCATCGGCCGACGTCTCGCTGCGGGTTCCCCGCGGCGGGACCGAAGACCTCACCAGCGGCGTCGCCGGTGTCCTCGACGCCGTCGACGCGGTCCGTTCGGTGTCCGTCCAGCGGGTGACGAGCGTGCGGCCGGGGAATACGGATATCCGCGTCGACACCGACGTCACCGTGGTCCTCGAGTTGCCGGCATCGGCCAGCGGTGACACGACGATGTCCGCCCGTCGTTCGGCGGTCGCGACGCAACTCAGCGACGGATTCGGTATCACGCAGGTAAACGATGTCGCGGACGTCGACCCCGTGGGAGACGTCTAGATATCGAGTTCGACCGGCTCGTCGTCGGTCGACTCGTCTGGCAGTTCGACCGCTTCTTCTTCGTCGTCTTCGTCATCGGTGAGCTGGCCGGCAAGCAGTCCCGTCACGCCGGTGACGAGCATCCCGAGCCCGGAGATACGGGTCGAGCGGACGTACCACTCCTTGGGTTCGAGGTCGCCGGGGTTCTCGTATCCACGGAGCAGGAGCTTCCCGTTCAGTTTGATGGCCTGCTTCGGGAGAAAGACCGAGAGCAGTCCGTGCACGACCATCCACGCGTAGCCGACCGGGAGGAGGCGCTTTATCATCACGGGAGAGTTCGCACCCCACCCACGTGAACCCTTGGCTTAGGCCGCTCACTCCTCGTCGGTCCACATCGCGTCCGAGAGGGTCCGCTGGACGGCCTCCTCGCCGACGGCCTGGGCCAGCGTCTCGAAGCCGCTGCGCTCGACGGGGTCGCCGGCGTTAGCGACCAGCCGGGAGACGATGAACTCCGGCGTGGACTTGCCCACCGTGCCAAAGCGGGGCTGGTAGTCGACGCGCAGTTCCAGGTCCGGGTCGAGCCCTTCGGCGAAGATGCCGTCGGTCCGGGCCACCTCGGGCAACGGCTCCAGGTCGGCTGCCAGGTGCGTGACGAACACGCCCAGGGCATCGCGTTCGACGGTCAGCGTCACGAGGCCGTGGAGCAGGTTCGCGGCCGACCCCGGTTCCGTGATGGCCTCGAACTCGTCGACCAACATTAGCGTCCGGTCGTCGCCCGACAGCGGCGGGACCACGGAGCGCAGGGTCGATTCCAGCACCCCCGCGTTGAACGACGCGTGGCGGCGGTGGAAGACGACGGTGTCGACGACGCCGACCTCTGCCGCTTCGGCGGGGACGGGCAGGCCCATCTGCGCGAGCAACTGCACCTGACACAGCGTCTCTAGCAGGGTGGTCTTCCCACCGGAGTTGGCCCCGGTCAGCACCGCCACCCGGTCGCCGCTTGGCGGGGCGTTGGCCCGCTCCACGTCGAGCGTGTGGTCGCCGATGGCGTAGGTGACGGGCTGGACCCCGTCGGTGTCGGCCAGCGCGAGGTTCCGGGCCTGTTTGACGGCGATGGCGTCCCGGTCGACGAAGGTCGGCCGCCGGAGGTCGTAGGCCAGAGCAAAGCGGGCCAGCGACACCGAGAGCGCGAGGTCGCCGACCGCCGAGACGGCCGCGTCGATGGTCGGGCGGGCGTCCTCGAGAGCCTCGCTCAGCTCCGCGGCGACGGCAGCCTCGCGCTCCTCGACGGCTTCCCTGAGCGACCGGCGCAGTTCCCGGAGCGCGGCGTCGACGAAGTCCCGCGCGTCGGTCGCGCCCTCGGGCATCGCGTCCCTGACGCGGGCGCCCTCGATGCCCGTCTCACCGGTGACGTGCCGAACGAGGGCGTCCTGGAACTCGTCGGGCCGCCGGGCGCCGTCTTTGATAGCCTCGACCACGTCGGGTGCACTCGCGGCGAGGTCCTCGACCTGGCCCAGTTGCCTGCGGACCGCGTCGAGTTCGTCGTCGGCCCCCTCGCCGACCCGGTCGCCGTCGCCCGCGAGCCCGGCCAGCGCGGCCCGGGCGTCGGCGAGCGCGTCGCTATCCAGCGTCGCCACCCGTTCGAAGACGCCGTCGTCGACACCGGTGGCCTGCAGTGCGAGTGCCGTCTCGACGGCGGCCCGCTCCCCGCCCGCGTCGTGGTCCTCGAAGGCGGCCAGTATCGCTCGCTGGTCGTCGTCGGCGAGGTCGGCCCACGTGTCCCTGGCGGCCAGCACGTCGTCCAGGCGCTCGGTCATCCGCTCGCGGGTCGGCAGCGGCGTCAGCACGCGGACGCGGTCGGCCGCGTCGTCGGTGACGGCGTACTCCTCGGCGAGGTCAAGCAGCTCCTTGTACACGTCGCGGGTGTCCCGGGTGGCAAGCAGGTCCATCGACTCGGCGCCGGTCGCTCGGCGGAGGATGCGCGTCGCCCGCCCCCGCGAGAGCCCCGCCGACGTGAGCGTGCGTGTGTCCGCCGATTCGATGGCCGCGATGGCCCGCTCGACGCCCAGTTCCTCGGTCAACAGCTCGGACGTCTTCGGGCCGATACCCCAGTACTCCTCCAGTCGCATGGGCGAGCCGACGGGCGGCCCTGATTTAGTTGTTCTCAACGCCGTCGGGACCGCGGTTCCGACCCTCACTCTTCGAACAGCGCGGCGAAGACCTTCCGCTCTGCAGCCTGGAGGTGCTGGTGGAAGGTAGAGGGGACGACGTCCATCGACGAGGCGAGCTGCTGTCCCTCGACGGCGCGGGGCCACTCGAAGAAGCCGCCGACGTAGGCTTTCTTCAGCGCGGTGAGCTGGCGTTCGGTGAGGTGCTCGCGGACCGACTCACGAAAGCCGCGGGTCGTCTGTCTGGGCTGGTCCTCGTGGTAGGCGACCAGTTCGACGGTGTCGTAGCGCTCCCTGAGCGCGTCGATGGCGCGCCGGGCGCTGTTCTCCGTGCCGGCGCTGAACCCGACGTGGAGACGCCGGCTGTCGGCCGACAGCGTTTCCAGGCGCGCCCCGAACTCCGAGAGCAGGTCGACGAGCGGCCAGCCGGCGAGACGGAGCTCGACCACACAGCCGTCTTCGCCGGCGACCAGCGGTTCGGCGGCCACCACGTCACTGTGCCCCTGGGCCGCCGAGACGACGGCGTCGGCGTCCACCTTGTCGGTACTGACGAGCTCGCGAATCTCGCCGTCGTCGGCGCTCTCGACCAGTATCTCGTGGTCGAACTGGCAGTCGAGCTCCCGCGCGATGTCCGTGAGAAACAGGTCGTCGTACAGCTCGACGCCGACGGTGCGGACGGAGTCGGTCGCCATCGACTGTTTGGTCAGCACGTCGTTTATCGAGGTCCCGACGCTCCTCGCCAGCGCCCCGAGGAGCACGCGCTCGCGGCCGGTGACCCCGGCGTCCGCGAAGACCGCCAGGACGCCGTAGGTTACGGAGCGGTAGGTTAGCGGCAGGAGGAGACACGTCTCCTCGGTCTCGGGGACGGGCAGCCCGGTGGTGTCCTCGACGGTCCGTACCGCCCCGTCTTCGATAGCCGCCGCGAGCTGTCGGCGGCCGGCCGGCTGGTCGCCTTCGAGCGAAATCGGCGGCTCGCCGACGCGGCCCCTGCCGGCCCACTCGGTGACCGACAGCTCCCGGTCGGCGGCGTCGTAACGGCCGAGCCACGCCGTCGCGTACTCCTCGCCGCTCCCGAACCGCTCGGTGACGAGGCGTTCAATCTCGTCGCGGTCGTTCGCCCGCACGAGCGACTCGGTGACGTCGTTGAGCAGTCCCTCGATGCGGTCCAGCAACTGGTCGAACGTCTCCCGTTCGGCCTCGAGCTCCCGTTTCGCCCGCTCGCGTTCGGTGACGTCCATCTGGAACCCGACGTAGTGGGTCACCTCGCCGTCGTCGTCGCGTATCGGCGTGACGTCGACCTGGTTCCAGAACGGCGTGCCGTCGCGCCGGTAGTTCCGGATGACAAACCGCGTCTCGTTTTCCGCCTCGATGTCTGCGGCCACGTTGGCGACCGTCTCCGGGTCGGTCTCGGGGCCCTGCAGAAACCGGTGGTTCTCGCCCATCACGTCTGCGGGCGGGTAGCCAGTGATAGCCTCGAAGGCACCGTTGGCGTAGACTATCGGGTGGTCCGGCTCCGTCGCATCGGAGATGGTGATTCCGATGGGCGCTTCGTCGAGGACGCGCTCCTTGAGTCGGCGCTCGTCCGCGGTCGATAGGTCGGAGACGGGCTGGCGCCCGGTCGCCGTCGCGGGCGCCGCGTGCTCGTCGATAGCGGTGACGACAGCGTCGAGGGCGTCGGTGTCCGTGGCCGGGACGAACGCGGTCACGTCGGCAGCGACGGCCCGACGCGCGACGCCGCTGTCGTCGGTCGCCGTGACCAGCACCACGGGTAACTCGGACCGCTCCCGCCGGACGGCCTCGAGGAAGGCGAGGCCGTCCCACTCTTCGGCGTGGCCCGTGACGACGCAGTCGACGGCGCCGCGTTCGACGCGGTCGAGGGCGTCGTCGAAGTCACGACCGTGGACGACGGTGAGTTGCTCGCCTCGCGCGTCGATGTCGCCGGGGCCCGGCCCCGCGCCCGGCACGGCACCGGCGTAGAGGACACGGGTCGACGTGGCTGCCGTAGTCGACTCGGTGGCCATGTGATATCCAACTCCTGTCCTCTGGTGCTACCCGCCGTGGACACTCATATGTTCGGAAGCAGGCTATCGAGGCGAGACGGGGTGGCGTCGCGGGCCAGCGCCTCGGCGGCGTGTTCGCCGCTGATGAGCGCCATCGGCAGGCCGACGCCCGGCGACGTGAACGCGCCGGCGTAGTAGAGCCCCTGGACGCCCGGCGCGTGGTGTGACGGGCGCAGCGGGCCGGTCTGGTCCAGCGTGTGTGCGAGACCGAGCGCGGTGCCGCCGGGCGTCCGGTACCGGTCGGCGAAGTCGGAGACACAGACAGACTGCTCGGCGACGATTCGGTCCCGCAGGTCGGCACCCGTGTTCTCGGCGAGGTCGGCGAGTATCCGGTCGCGCAAGGCCCGCCGGCGGTCCGGGTCGTCGTCCAGTCCGGGCGCGAGGGGGACGAGGACGACCACGGCGTGGTGGCCCTCGGGGGCGACGGTGTCGTCGGTCCGTGACGCGACAGAGAGGTAGTAGGCCGGGTCCTCGGGCCAGCCCGGCTCCTCGAAGATACGCTCGAAGTGGGGGTCCCAGTCGGTCGGGAAGACGAGGGTGTGGTGGGCGAGCGGGTCGACGTCGCCCTCGACGCCGAGATACAGCAGGAGCGCCGACGGGCCGTAGGTCTGCTCGTCCCAGTAGCCGGGGTCGCGGTCGTGCTGGTCGGGGTCGAGCAGGTCACGCTCGACGTGAGCCGGGTTCGCGTTCGCGACGACGCTGTCGGCGACGTGGGTGTCAGCGCCGGTCGCCACGCGCAGGCCGCCCTCGACCGGGTCGAGACTGGTCACGTCCGCGCCGGTCCGGTAGCTGACGCCCAGTTCCCGACCGAGGGAACCCAGCGCCTCTACGAGGCTGTACATCCCGCCTTCGGGGTAGTAGACGCCGAGTTCGAAGTCGACGTAGGTCATCAGGTTGTACAGCGACGGCGTGTTGTGGGGCGAGCCTCCCAGGAACACGAGCGTGTACTGGAGGAGCTGCTGGAGCTTCGGCTCGTCGAAGTAGCCGGCGACGTAGTCCTGCATCGACCCGAGATGTCGCAGGGCCGGCATGGCCCGGACGATGCTCGGGTCGACCAGGTCCCGGAAGCGGGCCCGGTCCTCGTAGACGAAGTGGTCCATCCCGACCTCGTAGGTGCGTTTCGCCTCCGCGAGGTAGTCGTCGAGGGCGTCGGCGGCCCCGTCCTCGTAGGACTCGAAGACGTCCCGGATTCGGTCGAGGTCGGCCTCGACGTCGAGCCGGTCGCCGTCCTTGTAGAATACCCGGTACTGCGGGTCGAGACGCGTGAGCTCGTAGTACTCTCCGACCGACCGGCCGAAGTGGTCGAAGAACCGCTCGAAGGTCTCGGGCATCAGATACCACGACGGCCCGGTGTCGAAGGTAAAGCCGTCTATCTCGAGCCGGTTCGTGACGCCGCCCAGCGAGTCGGTCCGTTCGACCACGGTCACGTCCGCGCCGGCGTCAGCGAGCGTACAGGCCGCAGTCAGCCCGCCGACACCGCCGCCGACGACGGTGACAGTCTCGTCTACAAGGGGTGTGCCATCTATCATTGGTCTGGTTGCGGAGTCAGTCACGACACTGTACGTCGGGGGACACGGGGGGCTCAGGGCACGTACCAGATACCGCGCTCGCGGTCCAGCCAGCCACCGACGACGACGTGTGGCAGGGCGATGATGCTCACGAAGATGCTCCAGAACGCCACGAGCCCGGGGAGCAAGCTGGCCCCGCCCAGTGGCTGCGGGGCGAGGGTCCACACGAGCGCCGCCAGCCCGAACGTGGCGATGCTGCCGGCGATGAGGACGCCCCACGCGCCCAGCGCGACCCGCCGCGGGTCGTCGGACTCGAGGAAATCGAGCCAGCCGCTGGCGTCGTCGGCGTCGAAGGCCTCGTCGTCGACGGCCGTCGTCCGGGCGACCTGCCGGGCCGAGTACCACAGCGGGAAGTACAGGCCCACGGCGACGACCACCGGGACGACCGCGAAGTACGTCACCAGCAGGAGCGTCTCGGCGGCGTCGGTGACGAAGGAACCGGTTCCCGCCGACCGCCAGTACCCCAGCCCGAGGTGTGCAGCGAGCAGGCCACCGTAGCCGACCCCGAGAACGAGTCGCCTCGTCCCGAGGTCCCCGGCCACCCCGGCGAGCGCGCCGGGTTCGAAGATGTTCACCATGATGCTGCTGAAGGTGAGGAACGTCTCGGGCCAGAATACCATGGGGACGACCATCACTGCGCCACCGCGGACCGCCGCGGCGAGGTACCGCTGTGGTTTCGTCCGGAGGTGGTCGGTGCCCGACAGCGCGTCCATCACTTTCAGGCCGCCCAGGCCACCTTTCGCCATCGCGACGCTCACCGCAAGCGCCAGTCCGGCGACGGGGGCGAGAAAGAGGAGCCCGACGAACAGCGCGACCGAGAGCAGGTACGCGCCGACGTACCCCCGCTGGAAGGTCGCGGCTCGCCGCCTGAGGTTGTCGAAGTGCTCGTACCCCCCGTGGGGGAGGTTCATCGCCACCATCCCGAGGAGGTAGATACCGGCCTGGACGCGCAGTGACAGCTCTAGCCCGGTCATTCTGCCGACCGCGAACCCGACTATGAGCACCAGTAGCGCCGCCCGAGACACTGTCAGGGGCCGACCACCGGCCGTGTCACTGAACAGGCGGTCACGTCCGAATCGGCGAGAGTGACTCATAGATAGAGATATGGCCGAACGCAGAATGAAAGGGGAACCAAAACCACTGGGTGAGAATAGGACGATATTGCCGCGAAAAGCTCGGCGCGAACGGACAGCCGCGAAACGGGGGCTCCCGGCCGCGACCGGTGGCCCGACTCGGGGCCGAACCCGCGTGAGCCAGACCACTCAAGCCCCTGGGGCCAGTACGGCGGAGCATGGACGAGGACGGGGAGTTACCGGTCGGTGACGAACCGCTGGCCTGTCCCGCCTGCGGCGTCGAGCTGGAACGGGCGGCGGTGAACTGCCCGGAGTGTGACGAGCAACTGGTCTCCGAAGAGGTGGTCGAGCTGCTCGACGAACGGATGGACGTGGCCTTCGAGTCGGGGCGCGCGAGGACCCCGCGCTGGGCGGTCGTGCTGACGGGGCTATCGCTGGGCATCGCCGTGGCGCCGCTGGTGGTCTACGCGGCCGTCATCGCCGTCCCCGGCCTCCCCGTCGAGGTCATCGTCGGACTGGGACTGGCCGGCTGGCTACTGCCGGCGGCAGCGCTCTCGCGACTCCCGAACCCCAGCGCGGTGCTGTCCCGGGGGCTGTATCTGGTGGTCGGCGGTATCGCCGCGGTCGTCCTCGCCGTGGCGTACGATTCGGTCTCGGCCGGGTCGTCGGTCGTCACGGGTGACACCGGGCTCATCGTCGTCGCGCTGGCGCTTCCGGCCGTCCTCGCGCTCCTGCTTGCCCGCCGCGTCGCTGGCCGGGCGGCCCGACAGGCCCGCGGCGAACCGGGACCGCTCCACGAACGAGCGGGTATCGAGACCGATACCGGGCCCGAGGACGACGCGTCCGACCGTCAGGCCGAGACGGAGTGAAACTCCGAGAGAACAGTCTCCGGGACTGGATTCGCGTACTCGAAGGCTTCGTCCGCACAGAGTGACTCGAAATCCTGGTCGGTCGTGACGAGCCTGTCGGCGTCCGCCTGCCTGGCGAGGGCGATATAAAAACAGTCGTAGACATCGTGGTTCTTCTCGACGCTTATCTCGTAGGCGTCGAGGACCGTCTGCTGGTTCACAGCGGTCGATTCCATCGGATACTGGAGTAGCGAACTCACTGCGTTTCTCGCCTCGACTGTCTCGAATCCCAGGTCTTCCAGCACCCACTGCACGCGCAGCGGCAGATACCCGAACATCAGGAGCGTTCGCTCCCCTTCCAGCGCGGGCACGAGTTCACTTGCCACGTATTCGTGGCCCGGATGGTCGTCGACGAGCTGAATCGACAGCGCGTTTATATCCGGGAGAACCCGCATCACTGACCACCGAACGTCGACTCTCCGGCGTCGCGAAACGCGTCTTCACCCCACTCCTCCCTTGACTTTCCGGAGGACAGCGTCTGCAGGTCCGGAAGGTCACGGACGAGGCGGATATCGTTCCCCTCTCGAACGACGGTAAACGACGTTCCTGCCTCGATATGTAGCTCGTCACGCAGTTCCTTGGGAATGGTCAGCCGCCCTCTGTCGTTGATTTCTGCCTCGCCGTACTCCTCGTCCCCCTGTCCGTCGGCCGAACTCATTCTATCACCACAGTATAGTCTGTACAGAGAAATCACCATAAAATCTGGTGATTTTCACAATCGGATTAGGCCCGATGCTGTATCTGAGTCGGCTGTCGACCATCGCAGTGCCTTCGGCACTGCTCAGTTCCGAAAGCGGCCGCGCCTCTTCCGGCCTTCGTAGACCTAGCGGTCTACTCAGTCCCGACAGACTCCCTCCGGTCGTCTGTCGACCATCGCGAACGCGATGCGTTCGCTCAATCCCAGAACGACTGGGTGCGCGCGTACTTCCGTTCCTGCCTGAGGATGTCCCGGTAGAACTCGTCTTCGTCCTCGCGCAGGCGATTGATGATACGGGCGGCGTTGTGCGGCCCGACGCCGCGGGCCGCCAGTGCAGTGACGGCCTGCTTGCCGTGGGTCTGGACGAGCGAGCCCGAGCGGTAGGCCCGCTCGGTCATCTTCTCCTGCTCGTCGTCCTTCTCGTCCGCTCGGACCGCGGTAACCACCTCGTCGGCCCAGGGGTTCAGCGCGGCGACCCTGGTCGAGCCACACTCCGGACACTCGGGCTGGTCGCGCACCCGGCCGACCTGCTGGCGCCGGTCCCACTCCTTGCAGTGCAGACAGAGTAGAATGACGCGGTCGCTCTGGATGCGTTCTTTGACGGTCTGGATGACGGATGCGTCGGCGTTCTCCGGCGAGAGGAGCTCCCGGCCCGAGGAGCGCCCGCCGGTCCCGATTGGCGTGTGCTCGCTCACCGTCTCCAGCGCGACGGCGCCGGACTGGAGGTCCGCGAGCAGCTCCGCCGTCGCCGCGATGGCGAGGTCCTCGTGGCGCACCTCGCGCAGGGCCTCCTCGTACATCGGCGTGTCTTCGAGCGCTGCGAGCAGTCGGTCGCGACCGAACTCCGTCGAGCCGCGGCCGCGCCACCGTTTCAGCGAGCCGAACTTCGTGGCGACCTGGGCCAGTTTGAACTTCAGGGCGTCGGCGTTTTTGAGGCTCAACTCGACCAGCGCGGCCAGGTGGTCGGGGTCCGTCTCCTCGAGTACCTCGAGTACGTCCCCGGCGGTTATACCCCGCGGAACCTCGAGTTCGACGCGATAGGGGTCGACGTCCATCGCGACCGACGACCCCGCCCGCTGGCCCAGCAACGCAGACAACACGCGCCCGAGCGTCTCGTTTATCTTGTGGCCCTGGCAGGCGTTGACCACGACCTCGCGGCCGTGAAACTCCACGAGTATCGTGTTCTCGTCCGGAATCGGGGCCTCGTGGCCGTCCAGCTGGGAGAGCCCGTCTGCCACGGTCTCGGCGTCGGCGTCGTAGCGGGCGGCGACGTGGCTCGCGACCGAGTCGACGGGCGCGCCGTCCTGGAGTTGCGTCCCGGCGACCCGCCGCAGTTCGCCCACCTCCTGTGCGACGGCCTTCGGGACCGGAATCTCCGACCCGGTCCAGGAGGGCACCTCGCCCGCGGGGTCCTCGATGGGCGAGACGGTGACGGTCTCTTCCTCCTCGTCGATGGTCGTGATGCGCCACATCTCCCCGCGCTGGACGAACACCTCGCCGGGCGTGGCGAAGTTGACGACGAACCGCTCGTCGAGGGTCCCGACCTGTGTCCCCGAGGCCACGTCTTCGACGTCGTATGTCGCCTCGTCGGGAATCATCGAGAGGTTCTGATAGAAATACTGCCAGGTACCCCGTCGCTTCTCTAGCTTGTCGCTGTCCTCGTCCAGCCAGACGACGTTGTTGCGAGCGAGCTCGCGGACGACCGATTTGAACTGTCCCTCCTCGAGGTCACGGAACGGGTAGGCCCGCGTGAGGATTTCGTAGGCCCGCATGGCCCGAAGTTCGCCGGTGTCCATCACCAGCCCGGCTATCTGGTTCGCCACGGTGTCGAGGCTGCCGTCGTGGATACCTGCCGGTTCGACCTCCCCCGCGCGGGCCTGTCTGGCGATGGCCATCGCTTCGAGCGTGTCGTCGGCGTGCGTGGTAACGACGGTCCCCGAGGAGAGCCGGTCGCGGCGGTGGCCCGCGCGCCCGACTCGCTGGACGAGCCGGGACACCTGCCGGGGGCTCCCGTACTGGACGACGTGGTCGACGCGGCCCACGTCGATGCCGAGTTCCATCGAGGAGGTACACAGCAAGGCGTCGAGTTCGCCGGCCTTGAACTGGTCCTCGACCTCGATGCGGGCTTCCTTCGACAGTGAGCCGTGATGTACCCCCAGATTGGTCCCGAGTTCCTTGAATCGCGAGCCCAGCGCCTCCGCCGTCTGGCGAGTGTTGACAAACACCAGGACGGAGTCGTGGTCGTCTATCAGGTCGTCGATAAAGCGGACGTGGCTGGCCGTCTCGGCGTCGGTGACGAGTTCGCTGGAGAGCCGTTCGTCGCGCTCGGTGACCTCCGGGCGGACGACCCGAACGTCGAGCCGACTCCCGATATCGACCTCGACTATCGAGCAGGGGCGGCCGCCGGTGAGGAACTGCCCCACGGCGTCGGGGTCACCGACGGTCGCCGAGAGCCCGATGCGCTGAAACTCCCCGGCCACCTCCCGCAACCGCTCCAGTCCGACAGTCAGCTGTGCGCCGCGTTTGGCCGCGGCGAGTTCGTGGACCTCGTCGACGACGACGTGGTCCACGTCCTCGAGTGCCACCCGCAGCTTCGACCCCGTCAGCATCGCCTGCAGCGTCTCCGGCGTCGTGACGAGTACGTCCGGCGGGTCCTCGGCCTGCTTGCCGCGCTGGTACTGTGTGGTGTCCCCGTGGCGAACGTCGACCTCGAGGTCGAGGGTCTCGCCCCACCACTCCAGGCGCTCTCGCATATCGCGGTTCAGCGCCCGCAGCGGCGTGATGTACAGCGCACCGATACCGAAACGGTCGTCGGACTCGCTGGCGAGGGCATCCAGCACTGGGAGCATCGCTGTCTCTGTCTTCCCGGTGCCGGTGGGGGCGACGACGAGCGCGTCCCGGCCCCTGGCGAGGGTCGGGATAGCCTTCCGCTGTGGTTCGGTCGGCGTCGAAAAGCCTCGCTCGGAGAGTGCGCTCCTGACTGCCGGCCCCAGCTCCGTGAAGGCGTCGCGCCCCTGAGTCGCCCCGTCGCTCATCGGTACTCCGTAGCTACTACAGGCGGTTAAGCACGTTGCGTCGGGCGGCGACGGGACCGTCGCGAGGGCCGCCCGCTCAGGGCCGCCCCTACCGCCAGTCGTCCAGGAGAAGTGCGCTGTCGGCCTGAATCCAGGCGTCGTCGCGTTCAGTGTCGTAGATTATCTCACCGCTGTCGGTCTTGACGTGGCTGTATCGGTCGAAGTTGTCGGCGTCGGCCGGTGCGAGCCCGTCGTCTGTGTCGGTCGTTCTGGTGGGCATGACGTTCCTGTCACCGTACAGTTCGGTGCGAGCGTGTATAGCTGTGCGGTAACGGCACCGTTACCGGCCTGAATCGTCAGCGAAGGGTGGTACTACCGGCGCTGCCCCGTGGCGCAGGCAGTGACCGGAACCGGCAGGGTTGCGGTCTCAGGGAGGGCCGACCGCTTTCTCTCCGGTCGAATCGACTGTGCCGCTCGCCGTTCCAGTGACCGCGTCGCTCCCCCTTCTGACCGAGCAGTGACTGGCTCCACTGTGATGTGATTTCCAGATGAAAATCACACTCTCGTCCCGGGACCTATCATTCAATTTAACAGACGTCGAGTCGAGATACCACCGGACTGACGGCCGTCGGCCGACTCACACGCTCACCCGGTCGGCGTCACTCGTCGCTTTGGGCCAGCTCCCGTCTGTTCGCAGGCGTTAGTGGGGGTTCGCTCGCATCGAGTGGCTGTGTCTCGTGATTCCCGTGTAAATCTCCGTTACCCTCTCAGCCGAAATGATTTTCCTCGGTCCCGGCCAACGCTGTGTATGCCTGTCACAGACGAGGTCGAACTCAGAGAGGTACTCGGTCTGGACCGCGTTGCGGTCGTCGGCTGTTCGACGACGCCCGGCAAGGACGCCCACGAGATACCGAAGTACCTCATCGAGCAGGGGTACGACGTCGTGCCGGTCAACCCCTACGCCGACGAGATTTTCGGCCGGGAGTGTTACGACAGTCTGAGCGCCGTCCCCGGTGACGTGGATATCGTCGATATCTTCCGCCCGAGCGAGGAGGTCGCCGATATCGTCGACGCGGCGCTCGCTCGGGACGACGACGCCGTCATCTGGCTCCAGCTCGGTATCCACGACGACGACGCGGTGGCCCGAGCTGAGGCAGCCGGGCGCCGCGTGGTTCAGGACCGCTGTATGAAACCGACCCATCGGGCGTTACTGAGCTGACTTGTAACGGTTCAAGTACAGCTATCTCCTGTCTCGATACTAAATTTACCACCACACTATCATATAATTATATGTGGTTGAAGCTATACCTCAATTTCGTATGGAAAAAAGCAGTTCGCGGGTGAGCGGGGGGCTGGATGGGGCCGACCAGACGATTTCCAGGACGTTCGACTGGAGTGAGACGCCGCCAAGCGTCGCCGTCGTTCGACTCCTGAGCGTCGCGACGAACTCCGACCCGACGACCGTCGAACCGCTGGCGGAGACGACCGACCCCGACGCGCTCGACCGACTCCTGCCGTCGATGGACGCGGGGTCGTACGTCGAGTTCACACACGGCTGTTTCACCGTTTCGCTGTACGGCGACGGGCGCGCCGCTGTCGAGCCCGAGGATTGCTGACACCGCTGGCATTCGTCTACCGGGCGCGTCGATAGCCCAACTGTTTTGGCCACTTGTGGCGTTGCTGGGAACATGAACGCAGACGAAGTCGCAGCTATCATCGAGCGAGAGATCCCAGAGGCGACGGCAACAGTGACCACGCCGCGTGACCCCGACGACGACAGCCACTACGCGGTCGATGTCGTCTCGCCGGCCTTCGAGGGTGAGTCGCTGGTCGACCAGCACCAGCTCGTCCACGACGCGCTGGGCGAGCATCTCACCACGGATATCCACGCTATCGAGTTGACCACCAGCACGCCCGAGTGAGCGGTACGCATTTCCCTGCGGCACCGTAACGGGCAGCTATGAGCTTCGAACCGGAGCAGCTCTCCCCCGAAGAGGCCCACGCGAACGTAGAGGAGACCATCGAGAACAACGAAGTCGCACTGTTCATGAAAGGGACCGAGATGATGCCCCAGTGTGGCTACTCACGGAAAGCGCTCGGCCTCATCGGGCAGCATCGCGACGACGTCGCGACTGTGAACGTCCTGACGGCGACGGAGGCCTACCGCGAGAAACTGGCGGAGTACAGCGGCCGCGAGACCGTCCCCCAGACGTTCGTCGACGGGGAGTTCGTCGGCGGCAGCGACATCTTGGAACAACTCGACGACAACGGCGACCTGGCCGAGACGCTGAACGCCTGAAATCGGGGTCGGGCCGGGCTACCGGCGTCGGGTCGAAATATAGAACGGGTCCCGGCTAGTCGTCGTCTTTCATCTCGCCGAGTTTGTCGACGAGGTCGCTGGTCGACCCTTCGACTTCGAAGGAGACGTCCCCGTCGTGTTCGTTCTCGTGGACAGCGACGCCGTCGCTGTCGTCAGTATCTACGTCCTGGTCTTTCTGTTCGGACTCGTCGTAGCTACCAAAACCCATGTGTCAACCTATCGGCGACAGCCACTAAAATTGGTCGGTAGGGCTGGCTCTCGGCCTGTGGTAGCGGGTCACAGCCTGACTTCCCGGGAGGGGAAGTTTCTTATCTGTGGTTGTCTTTCGGTATGACAACGACATTCGATAGCCGTTCGTTTTCGGACGGCCGACTCTCCAACCGTCGCTTTCCCCCCATTCATGAGTACTGCAGACGAGACCTTAGAGAAGATCAAAGCACAGGTCGAAGACGAAACGCCAGACGATATCACAATCGCATCTGTCTCCTTCGAGGGGCCGGAACTGGTCATCTACACGCCAGAGGCCAAGGAGGTGGCCACGCGTGACGGTATCGTTCGGAACCTGGCACAGACGCTCCGGAAACGAATCAACGTCCGCCCGACGCAGGACGCCCTGGTCCCCAAGGCGGAGGCCGAGGCGACCATCGAGGACACTATCCCCGAGGACGCTGGGGTCCAGAATCTGGACTTCGACGGGGACACCGGCGAGGTGTTCATCGAGGCCGAGAAACCGGGCCGGGTCATCGGTCGCCACGGCGAGACGCTGGACCAGATATCCGCGAGCGTCGGCTGGACGCCCGAAGTCGTCCGGACGCCGCCGATGGAGTCAAACACCGTCTCGAACGTCCGGAACTTCCTGAAACAGGAGCGCAACGAGCGCCGGGAGATTCTGGAACGGGTGGGCCGACAGATAAACCGGCCCAAAACCGCAGACGACGACTGGGTCCGCCTGACGACGCTGGGCTGCTGTCGCGAGGTCGGTCGGGCTGCCTTTATTCTCTCGACCCCCGAATCACGCATCCTCATCGACTGTGGGGACAAACCAGGCGCACCGGGCGAAGTACCCTATCTGCAGGTTCCAGAGGCGCTGGCCGCCGGACCGAACTCCATCGACGCCGTCGTCCTGACTCACGCCCATCTGGACCACTCCGCACTCCTCCCAATCCTGTTCAAGTACGGCTACGACGGCCCCATCTACACCACCGCGCCGACACGCGACCTGATGGGGCTGCTCCAGCTTGATTACCTCGACGTCGCTGCGAAAGAGGGTCGTGCCCCGCCCTACGAGAGCCAGCAGGTCAGAGACGCTCTGAAACATACGATACCCCTGGAGTTCGGCAACGTCACGGACATCGCCCCGGACATCAAGCTCACGATGCACAACGCTGGCCACATCCTGGGCTCGGCGGTCTGTCACTTCCACATCGGCGAGGGTCGCTACAACGTCGCCTTCTCCGGGGACATCCACTACAAGGATACCAGACTACTGGACGGTGCGGTCAACGACTTCCCTCGGGTGGAGTCGCTCATCCTCGAATCCACCTACGGCGGGAAAAACGACTACCAGACCGACCAGGAGGACTCCGAGCGCGTGCTCAAGCGCGTCATCAACGAGGCCTACGAGAAGGAGGGGAAGATTCTGATTCCCGCCTTCGCGGTCGGTCGCTCCCAGGAGCTCATGCTCGTGCTGGAGGAGGCGATGTCCTCTGGCGATATCCCGACGATGCCGGTGTATCTGGACGGGATGATACGGGAGGCGACGGCTATCCACACGGCCTATCCGGAGTATCTCCGCGAGAGTCTGCGGGACCGCATCCTCTATCAGGACGACAACCCGTTCCTCGCCGAGCAGTTCCAGCAGGTCGACGGCGGCGACGATATGCGCCAGGACATCGTCGACGAGGAGCCGGCTATCATCCTCACCACGTCCGGGATGGTCACCGGCGGGCCCGTCATGTCCTGGCTCCGCCTGCTGGGTGGCGACCCGGACAACACGATGGTCTTCGTCGGCTACCAGGCCGAGGGGACGCTTGGTCGCCAGATTCAGCGCGGTCAGGACGAGATTACGATGTCCGACAAGAGCGGCCCGCGGGCCGAGCGCGTGAGCCTGAAGATGGACATCGAGACCGTCGACGGCTTCTCGGGCCACGCCGACCGCCAGGGTCTGGAGACGTTCGTCGAGACGATGCATCCCCGTCCGGAGAAGGTCCTCTGTGTCCACGGCGACGAGAGCTCCACGAATCAGCTCTCCTCGGCGCTGTACCAGAAGTTCAACATGCGGACGTTCAACCCGAAGAACCTCGAGACGTTCCGCTTCGTGTAGCTACCCGCCGTCCGCGTCGACGTCTATGTTCAGCGCGCTCAGCAGCCGCGCGGTGATGACCTGGTCGACGATACCCATGAGCTGGGCGTCGTCGGTGGTGTACCCGGAGAAGATACCCAGTTGGATAGTGCCACCGGCCATCTCGCGGTGGCCCCCCGCGCTGCCGACGTCGTCGAACGCGCTGTCGAGCACCGACCCGATATGGACCCGCGAGTCGGTCGACCGGGCACTCAACTGGATGGTGTCCTCGACCAGCCCGAAGACGATGGCCGTCTCGACGCCCTCCAGAGTCATCAGGTAATCCGCGGCCTGGGGAAGGGCGTCGCGCTCGCTGGTCCGGCCGACCTGCGAGATGAGCACCGACCCCGTGACCTGTCGGTTCTCGATGGCGTGGGCGATCGTGTCGACGGTCGCGCTGCTGACGGCGGGCGTCGAGAGCTGTCGGACCATCTTCGTCTCGCTGTACTCGTGGAGGTAGGCGGCGGCCTCGTACTCCTTTCGCGTGACCCCGCGCAGGAAATCGAGCGTCTCCCGGCGGATTGCAAAGAGGAGTGCGGTAGCGACCCGGGGGGTCGGCTCCACCGGGAGCGCGCGGATGTACTCCGTCAGGATGGTCGCTGTCGCACCCACCGCCTCGCGATTGTCGACGAACCGGGCCGAGATATCGTCCACCGGATGGTGGTCGACGACGATGTCGACACTGGTCTCGGGCGGCACGCGATTGTTCTCGCCGGGAATCGAGTGGTCGACGAAGGCAAGCAGGTCTTCGGGCGGGCGGTCTCGGACCATCCCGGGGCGGAACGGCTCCAGTTCGATGTCGAGCAAGTTCACCAGCGCCCGGTTTTGCTGGTGTGATATCTCCCCGCTGTAGAGGATGTGTCGCTCGTCGATGCCCGCCGCGGCGGCGATGGTACCCAGGCCGACGGCGCTGGCCAGACAGTCGGGGTCGGGGTTGTCGTGGCAGACGATAGTGAGCGTCCCGCTGTCGCCCAGTAGCTCCCAGAGCCGCCGTGGTTTGCTAGCAGAGAGTTCCGGATCAGGACTCATACTTTGTGTTGGGTGGTCGACACCCGCCTTGAGGCACCGCCGGCGGCTGTCCGGCCCGGAAAAGAGATTAGATATGCAACATAATAAGCCCGTTCTCCGTGCCCGACATCGGGCGGTCTCGGACCGGGCTGGCCTGTCGCCTCGGGTCGCGTAAGCGGCGCCTACCGAATCAAGCACCGCGTTACCGGACGCGGGTCGGGGATTCGGGTGATATAACAAAACGTCTGTGGGACGACACTGGACCTACCGTGACGGAGATACCGCACTTCAATAGCGTCGCCAGGACCGGGCCGACCGCGACTGTAGACGGGGGGAGCTGACGATGGGTGGATTCGCCGACCAGTCGGACGCGCCCGACGCCGAGACACTGCTTTCCAACCGGCGTCGTCGCTACCTGCTCTACTGCCTCCACCTGTACGCGAACCCGCT
>SDGW01000137.1_pt1 | contig 29818 bp, 40 predicted proteins | sample 2873831 | NCBI WGS metagenome assembly SDGW01 (sample SAMN08132700, study PRJNA421101) | hypersaline lake metagenome | isolation source: celular fraction 0.22 microns magnesium sulfate-rich crust from ephemeral... | place: Spain: Penahueca Lagoon, Toledo | collected 2011-07 | reverse complement strand
TTCGGCACCATCACCATCTCGGACGCCATCTCGATGGGGACCGAGGGGATGCGCGCGTCGCTCATCTCCCGGGAGGTCATCGCGGACTCCGTCGAACTCGTGGCGTTCGGCGAACGCATGGACGCCTTAGTGACCGTCGCGGGCTGCGACAAGAACCTCCCCGGGATGATGATGGCCGCCATCCGCACCGACCTCCCGTCGGTGTTCCTCTACGGCGGCTCCATCATGCCCGGCGAGCACGACGGCCGCGAGATCACCGTCCAGAACGTCTTCGAGGGCGTCGGCGCGGTCGCTTCCGGCGACATGAGCGAGGACGAACTGGAGGAGATGGAACACGAGGCCTGCCCCGGCGCGGGCTCCTGCGGCGGGATGTTCACGGCGAACACGATGGCCTCGATTTCGGAGGCCATCGGCCTCGCGCCGCTCGGCTCGGCGAGTCCCCCCGCCGAGTCCGAGGAGCGCTACGAGGTCGCCGAACGCGCCGGCGAGCTCGCCGCGGAGTGCGTCCGCGAGGACCGCCGCCCCTCTGACATCCTCACGCGGGAGAGCTTCGAGAACGCCATCGCGGTGCAGGTCGCGCTCGGCGGCTCCACGAACGCCGTCCTCCACCTGCTCGCGCTCGCCGCGGAGGCGGGCGTCGAGCTCGACATCGAGGACTTCAACACGATCAGCGACCGCACGCCGAAGGTCGCGAACCTCCAGCCGGGCGGCTCGCGCGTGATGAACGACCTCCACGAGGTCGGCGGCGTCCCCGTCGTCCTCAAGCGCCTGCTGGACGCGGGCCTCATCCACGGAGACGCGCTCACGGTCACCGGGCGCACCATCGAGGAGGAACTCGAGCACCTCGGCGTCGACGGCGAAGTGGACGAAGACGTCGACTTCCTGAAGCCCGTCGACGACCCGTTCCACGAAACGGGCGCCATTACGGTGCTGACGGGGAACCTCGCGCCCGACGGCGCGGTCCTCAAGGTCACCGGAAAAGACGAGACCCAGCACACGGGGCCCGCGCGCGTCTTCGAGTCCGAGGAGGACGCGATGGCGTACGTCCAGGAGGGCCACATCGAGTCCGGGGACGTCATCGTCATCCGGAACGAGGGTCCGCGCGGCGGCCCCGGGATGCGCGAGATGCTCGGCGTCACCGCCGCGGTCGTCGGGCAGGGCCACGAGGACGACGTCGCGCTGCTCACGGACGGCCGGTTCTCCGGTGCGACCCGCGGCCCGATGGTCGGCCACGTCGCGCCCGAAGCCGCCTCTGGCGGCCCCATCGCGCTCGTGGAGGACGGCGACGAGGTGACCGTCGACGTGCCCGAACGCGAGCTCTCCGTCGCGGTCTCCGAGGATGAGATGGACGAACGCCGCGAGGACTGGGAGGAGCCCGAGCCGCGCTACGACGCGGGCGTGCTCCGGAAGTACGGCGTCCAGTTCGGCTCCGCCGCTGACGGCGCGGTCACGAACCCCGCGGCGAAACGCGAGTAGCTACTTCCGCGAGAGGAAGTCGGGGAGCCGCAGCCGGTCGAGGTCCTTCCTGGGGAGCGTGTCGAGGTCGATTCGGTCGAGGAGCTCCGGGAGGTCCATGCGGTCGCCGTCGCCCCCGCCGGCCTCGATGTCGCCGCCTTCCTCTTCCTTGTACGTGATGAGCTTCGACCACACCGCGCGCTCGCGGGACGGGAACTCGGCGGGGTCGAGGTCTGCGTCGTCCGAGGCGAGTCGGCTGTCCAGGTCCGCTGCCGAGGTCTTCCCCTCGTCGTAGGCCATCTCCACGAGCGACCGGCCCGCCGCGGCGACGAGCTCGCGGTACTCTTTGGGGTTGCGGTCGCCGAGCGCCGCCGAGACGCCGAGCGCGTACGCCCGCCAGATGGCCTCCTCGCGGTCGAGCTCGTCGCCGTCCCAGTCCCGGGAGAACGCTTCGTCGTACATCACTCCGGCCGGACCTTCCGTCCGGGGTCGACCTGCAGCCCCGAGCCCGTAAAGGAGACGTCCCGGATGTCGCAGTCGATGTTCGTCCCGCGCATCTTCACGAGCTGGACGCCGCGTGTCATCCCGCCGTTCTCCAGGAAGTTGTGGAGGAAGATGACGCCGTGAGCGAGGTAGTGCTCCTCGGCGTACGCGGTCGGGTCGGTCATCTCCGACACCAGGAGGACGGTAGCGTCGGTCTGCTTGAGGCCGGTCGCGAAGTGCGTGACCTCCGCGTCCGCGTCGTCCGCGAAGTGCGCCAAAAGCATCGTGGAGTCGACGACCACGCGGTCGTAGTCCTCCTGGCGGATCATCGACGCGAGCCGCGAGGACAGCCCGGACTCGCGGCCGTACTGGGTGAGCGAGCGCCGGGAGCGCTCCCGCGTGAGGTTCAGGAACTCGAAGTTCTCGGCGTTGGCCGCGCGCTTGAACCCGAACTCGTAGTTCGACATGTCGTCGACGAGCTCGTTTCGCGTCTCGTGCATCGTCACGTACAGCACGTCCTCGCCGTTCTTCACGCCCTCCGTGACGTACTGGGCGGCGAGCGTGGTCTTCCCGCTGCCCGGCGGCCCGCTCAGCGTGTACAGGCGGCGCGCCGGGAGCCCGCCGTCGAGGAGGCTGTCGAGCCCGGCGACGCCGGTCGAGATTCTCATCGGTGGGGCTCACGAGGGCCACGCTTAAATCCTCCAGTGTTCGGGCGCTTTCACGTTCTCCCGCAGCCCTCCCGGGGTTCTCGGTGCTCCGTGGTCGTCCCGCTCCGGGAATCGTGTGTCGCCGGGGCGTGGTAGTCGTACCCTCGGAAGTGTTATCCGTGTACCCGGCATACCCGTAGTTGCAATGGCAACCGGTACGGTTGACTTCTTCAACGACACGGGCGGTTACGGTTTCATCGACTCTGAGGACGCGGACGAGGACGTTTTCTTCCACATGGAGGACGTCGGCGGTCCGGACCTCGAAGAAGGGCAGGAAGTGGAGTTCGACATCGAGCAGGCCGACAAGGGCCCGCGCGCGACGAACCTCACCCGGCTGTAATCCCGGCGCTCCTTCACAGCAACCAACTTCAATTTCCGATTTTCACGACGCCGAGCAGCGGCGCTCGCGCTCGTTGCGACGGACACTGACTGCGCAGCGGCGGCGCTACTCGCCGCCGTGCACGCGCACGAGCAGGTCGCCGCGGACGTCTCCGAGGACGGTGGCGTCCCCGCGGCGCTCGATGCGGTCGCGGTCGACCTCGTGTGCCTTCCGGACGACGACGCCGCCCGCGTCGTCGGTCTCGATCGCACGGACCTTCACGAGCCGGTGGGGCTTGACGTACGCGTAGACGTCCCGGAGCGCCGCCGCGTCCTGCGTGTCGACGGCGCCGACGGTCGCGGCCTTCAGGCGGTCGTCGGGCGCGAGGTCCGCCGGGTGGATCGAGACGCGGCTCCCGAACTGCTGGGACATCGCCGGCAGCACGCTCTCCTGGGTCTGGCGGGACGGCTGGGTCTCCGTCGACCGCAACACCACCCGGAACGTCTCGGCCATAGTGCTCCTACCACGTCACGGTATATCATACCACAGGATACGTATTCGAATGGTAACAGGAGCGGCGAGCGGGGCGTGAATCCCGTCCTCGGGCCCCACGGCGCTCTAGGAGATTGGTAGGTCCCCTCGGTCTTTTACCCGCGTACCACCTACTGTCCGTCATGAGTGATAACACGTATTCGAACGGCGACGGGGGCGAGCGAACGGGGGGTCCGGCCGGCCCCGCCTCGACTGACGTCGGCACGTCGCTGTCGCCGAGCGTCGCGTTCACGCTCCTCGCCGACGAACGCGACCGCTTCGCGCTCTACGTGCTCGCCGCGCAGGAGGTCTCCGTCCCGGTCGACGACCTCGTCACTCGCGTCACCGCGCTGGAGAACGAGACCAAGCCCGCGTCGGTCACCCAGAAGATGGAACGCCGCACGCGCACCCGGCTCTGTCACTCCACGCTCCCGAAACTCACCAGCTACCGCATCGCCACCAGGGACGCCGACGCCGTGGAACTCACCGACCGCGGCGAACAGCTGCAGCCGTACCTGGAGTTTTCGAAGGACCGCGAACGCCGGTACGTGCAGGCGCTGCTCGAACAGCACGACGAGTGAGCCGGCGGCGGATAGCGGGGGCGACGCTGAGGAGACACACGAGGTTCGTGTGCAGATTCGGGAAAGCGATTCTCTCGAATCGCGTCGGTCTGCCGGGGAATACCTGAGGAAACCCCCTCGGGGACCTCGACTGCTCGACGGTTTTATTATGTAACTTGATGATACTGACCTATGGGACAGTGCCCCCATTGCGGGCAAGACGCTGACGAGCTCGTGGTTTCTGAGACGGAAGTCGTGAGTGGAATCGTCTACGAGTGTCCGAGTTGTGAGGCGATCTTAGGTACGTCGGACGCGACTGACATCTAATCCGGGGGTGTAGTCGTATCGGGGATAATCTGTCGCACGCTCCGCGTTCAGTACCCGAACACTGGCAGAGGTTACCCAGGTAGGATTACCGGACGGTATCTGTCCCCCCCTGTACTTCTCCACGCCGTGGGCCGCGTCGGTAGTTGAGTGGGCGAGAGCAGCGACGAGCGTCCCGGTGAGGGTGTGATACCGGGGTCGGGGTAGACCGTCGTAAGCGCGTAGACGGCGGCCCAAAACTGCATCCGGTACCCGTAGCGAAAACCGGGCTAGCTGCGGGCCGTCCTACTCGACACGGCCGGTCACCTCCTCGAACAGCGGCGCGTCGTGGTCGTCGTTGAGCTCCCCGAGTGGATTCAGCCCCGCGTCTTCGGGGTCGTGGTCGGCGAGGTAATCGAGCCGGGACTCGTCACGGTCGAATTCGCACCCGCAGAACGGGCAGTGCGTGACGAATCGGCGGCTCCGCGAGTAGGTCCGAGCGCGGAGACTCACGCAGACCACTCATTGATAAAGGGGCGTGCTGGATACAGACGAATCTGCCCGAAAGTTAATTCAGCAGGCCCGGAGACGGACGCAATCCGAATCCGGGCTGAAGTGAAGTGGGACCGCCGAGATTCGAACTCAGGTCCTACGGACCCCATCCGCAGAGGATACCACTACCCTACGGTCCCGCGTTTCGAACGAGGACGCTTCCAACATTAAGGCCTTCGTTTCGTCGTCGCCTACACGAGGACGCGTTCGAGTCCGACGGCAGTGCCGCTGTCGGCGTCCGGGTCCCCGACGAGGCGGCCGAGGCAGACCGCGGCGCCGTTCGGCGTGTAGCACGCGACGAGCGCGTCCCGGTCGGCGTCGTCCGCGTCGATGACGCCCGGGGCGTAGACCGGCGCGCCTTCGGCGACCTGCTCGGCGGCCGACGGCGCGATAGTCACCGACGGGATGTGTTCGAGTGCGCGCTCCGCGGGCGCGAGGACGTCCCGGAGCGCGGCCTCTGGGTCACCGCCCGGGGGCGTGGTGTCGTCCTCGTCGCGCAGCCACGCGAGAGCGTCCGAGAGGTCGTGCAGCGTCACCAGCGTCGCGTCGTCGAACGGCGTGGTGGCGGTGCGGCGGAGGTGGCCCATGTGGGCGCCCGTGCCGAGCGCGCGCCCGAGGTCGTGGCAGAGCTTCCGTACGTACGTCCCGGACTCGCACTGGATGCGGAGCAACGCCTGCCGGTCGCTGACTTCGAGCACGTCGAGGGCGTGAATTTCGCGGACGCGCAGGCGGCGCGCGACCGCGGACTTCCGCGGCGGCTTCTGGTAGGTCGCCCCCTCGAACTCCGCGACGACGTCGCGGAGGTTCGCGGGCGGGTCGGCGTGCAGTTCGAGCACGGCGACGTACTCTTTGGGGCCTTCGAGCAGCGCGGGCGCGAGTCGCGTCGCCGCGCCCGTCAGCACGGGCAGACAGCCCGTGACCTTCGGGTCGAGCGTGCCCGCGTGCGCGGCCTTCTCGACGCCGACCATGTCCCGGATCCACGCCGACACCTGGTGGGCCGACGGCCCCGGCGGCTTGTCCAGGTTCACGACTCCGAACTCGCGGAGAGCGTCCGGGTCGCGGTCCGCGGGGGCGTCTCGCAGCATCGTCAGAACTCGTAGTCGACGTTCTCGATCGGGACCGGCCCCTCGTCGTTGCTCGGCTCGTAGTTGTCGACGGCGTACAGCACGATGTCGGTGACCTCGTCGGGCCCCCACCGCGCGGTGTTCACGAACAGGTCGTAGATGGTGAGGTCGTCGAAGTCGATGCCGTAGTAGTCGGCGTACCGCGCGGTCTCGGAGTCCTCGCGCTTCTCCGTCTCGGCGCGGGCGGCGGCGGGCGTCTTGTCCTCGCGGTCGGCGATGCGACGCGCGCGCACCCCCATCGGCGCGTCCAGCCAGATCTTGATGTCCGCGTACTCGCCGGCCATCCAGCCCGCGAGCCGCGATTCGAGGACCACGTCGTCCTGCTCCCGGGCGGTCTCGCGGAGCTGGCGGTCGAGGTCCTTGTCGATCTGGGGGTCTTCCTCGGCGAGCTCGTTGAACTCCTCGAGGCTGAGCCCGCGGTCCTCGGCGAGCTCGCGGAAGATGTCGCCGCCCGAGATGTGCTCGTAGCCGAGGTGGTCCGCGAGCGCGGACGCCACCGTGCTCTTCCCGCTGCCCGGTGGGCCGGAGATCGTGACTAACATATCCGTGCTGGGACCGGCGCGGACAAAGAGGTTTTGAACCCGAGCGGTCCGTGACACTGCCTCGCGGAGCAATTCCGCAGGCATTCGCGCGAGCGGAGCGAGCGCGATTCACTCCGCGACCGAGCGCAGCGAGGGAGCGGAGGCCGACGACTGAGCGGAACGAAGTGAAGCGAAGGAGGAGTGCTTTTTCCGCAAGTTTTTGCCGAACGAGGCGCGGCTTCGCCGCGCCTCGTGCAGCGCAAAAAGTGCGTGTGCTAGGTCGGCGTCGTCTGGATGTTCAGCGCTTTGCGGATGATGTTCGAGAAGCTGAACGAGCAGACCATGTACCAGATAATCCACGTAGGGAACACGAGCAGGCGGCCGTGGTTGAAGTCGACCTCGCCCGCGAGCGGGAGCACCATCACGATCTCCTGGCCGGAGTAGACGGTGCCGAGCTTCCAGTACATCCAGAGGAACGCCGGGATCGTCAGGAGCATGATCCACGCCATCGGGCGGAACTGCTCTTTGAGCATGCCGGCCTGGTCGCCGAACGCCTCCATCTGTTCCTCCCGCAGGCGCTCGATTTCGGCTTCGTCGCCGCGCTCCTTGGCGTCGGACATCTTGTCCTGGAGCTTCTGGGCGCGCTCCTGGTACTCGGACATCTTGTCCATGTCGGTGAGGTTGGCCTGCAGGAGCGTGGAGTACAGCCCCGTCAGGACGGCCAGCGCCATCACGACGACGTAGAACGGGAGCACCGACTCGAGCGGGCTGAGCACGATGTCGACGGCGCCGCCGATGGTGTTCTGGATCGGCTGGAAGTTGTAGCCGAGGATGGCCGCGAACGACCCGACGGCGGCGAGCTTGTCCCACTTCGACCAGGACGACGATTCGGGGCTGTCTTCGAGTTCTTCCTCGGGTTCGAGACCCTCGCGGACGCCCTCGGGGTCGGCGAACTCGAAGCCGTCGTCGGCCTCGACGAGGATGTCCTTCTCCAGCAGGCGCCCCCACTGGCCGCTGGAGACGTCGTCTTTGACGTCCCGCCAGCGGAGTTCACCCTCGTGGTCGAGGAGGTCGTCGAGTGCAGTGGCCAGTTCCGGGTCCTCGCGGACCAGCGAGCGGACTTTCTCCGCGGTTCGAGACATCTTCTTGTGACTCCTTTGCGGCGCCCGCTTGAACCTCTTACGGAACGACCGACCCCGGGACGCGGCTCACTCGACGGTGACGGCAGCCGGCATCACACGAGAGAACGAGTCCGAGAGCGCGACTGCGCGCGAGTTAGTTCGCGTTCGCTTCGACGGCCGCCTCCACGTCCTCCCAGACGTCGTCGGGGGTCTGTTCGCCGTCGACCTCTTCGAGGACGCCCTCGTCGCGGAAGTACTCGACGACGGGCGCGGTGTTCTCCTCGTAGACGTTGATGCGCTCGCGGGCGGTCTCCTCGGTGTCGTCCTCGCGCTGGTAGAGGTCGCCGCCGCACTCGTCGCAGACGCCCGCTTCCTCGGGCGGGTCGAAGTCCACGTGGAACGTCGCACCGCAGTCCTCGCAGACGCGGCGGCCGGTGAGCCGGCGGACGAGCTCGTCCTCGTCGACGTCGAGGTAGAGCACGACGTCGAGGTCCGTGATGGAGTCGAGGTACTCCGTCTGGGCCTCGTTGCGCGGGTAGCCGTCGAGGACGAAGCCGTCGGCCTCGCCGAGAGCGGTCTTCACGATCTCGTTGACGACCTCGTCGGGGACGAGCTCGCCGGCGTCCATGTATTCGCCGGGCGTGTCGTACTCGAGGTCGAGGTGGCTGATGTCCATGCCCTTGTTCGCTCGGAGCGCGTCCCCGGTGGTGACGTGCTCGACGCCGAATTCCTCGGTGAGACGGCGGCTCTGCGTGCCTTTGCCGGCGCCCGGTGCGCCCAGAATCAGAATTCGCGGGTTGCTCATGCAGACCCGTTCCGCGGCATCGATTAAGGAGGTGTTGTTTCCGGCCGAACTCTCGCGGCGGCCGCGATGACACCCGACCTGCTTAGTGGCCGGGCCGTCAATCCCGTCGTATGACTCGCTTCGACGCCGACGCCGAGGCCGAGCGCATCGAACTCGTCGCCGACACCGTCGCCGCGCACCGCGAGCGCGACAGCGCGTTCTGTACGCTGGAGGCCGACGAGGACCCAAGCGGCGACCCGGAGTTCCTGCCGCCGTGGGTGCAGTTCGCGGACGGCACGCTCAACCTCGACTGCACGGACGACGAACTCGACAGGCTCTCCACGCTCGTCTCGCGGTTCGGCGCGTTCACCGTCACCGAGCGCGAGCACGTCCCCGCGGAGTCCGGCGAGGAGTCCCCCGGGACGAACGTCCGCGTCGAGGCGCGCGCCGACGACGAGCGCGTCGCGCAGTTCGTGGACGCCGCGTTCCGCGAGGTGTACGGCCTCCCCGAGGACTTCCGGCTGTGGGCGGTCGAACTGTAGTCCCGGAGGCGCCGGCCCAGAGTCAAAGGTATAAGGCCGATGGGAACACACCCTCGGGTATGAGATTCTCGCGCGCTACGTCCCTAGGAACCGGTGTCCGGCCGGCGCGACCACCGGGTGGTCGACATGGGTAGCCTCCTCGAAACCGTCGTCGTCCCCGTCGCCAGCGAGGCGGACGCGGAGACGACGATGCGAGCGGTGCTGCCGCGGGTCCGGGAGGCCGGCGGCCGCGTCGTCGCCGTCCACGTCGTCGAGAAGGCCGGCGGCGCGATAGACAAGGCCAGCGTCGAGCAGCGCGAACAGTTCGCCGAGGACGTCTTCGCGGTCGCCGCGGACGCTTGCGCGGACGCCGGCGTCGACTGCGAGACCGACCTCCGGTTCGACGAGGACGTCGCGGACGGCATCTTCGCGGCGGCCCGCGACCACGGCGCGAGCGCGGTCGCGTTCACGCCCCGCGAGAGCAGCCGCTGGCTCGACCTGCTCACCGGCGACCACGCCCGCGACCTCGTGAAGGGAGCGGACCTCCCGGTGATCGTGTTCCCGGCGGAGGGCGCCGATGAGTGACCAGGAGCTCGCGAAGGACCTCGGCCCGCTCGCCGCGCTGACCATCGGCGTCGGCACCATGATCGGCGCCGGCATCTTCGTGCTGCCGGGCGCCGCCGTCGAGACCTCCGGGCCGCTGTCCGCGTTGGCGTTCCTCGTCGGCGGCGGCATCGCGCTGCTGACCGCGCTGGCGGCCTCCGAGCTCGGCACCGCGATGCCGAAGGCCGGGGGCGCGTACTACTACATCAACCACTCCATGGGGCCGCTGTTCGGCTCCATCGCGGGCTGGGCGAACTGGATGGGGCTGGCGTTCGCGTCCGCGTTCTACATGTTCGGGCTCGGCCAGTACGTCGTCACGTTCCTCGCGGTCCCCGGGTTCGAACTCGGGCCGCTCGCGCTGCCGCCCGCCAAAGTCGTCGCGCTCGCCGGCGCCGCGTTCTTCGTCGGCGTGAACTACGTCGGCGCGAAGGAGACCGGCGGCCTCCAGAACGTCATCGTCATCACGCTCGTCGCCATCCTCGGGGTGTTCACCGCGGTCGGGGCGTGGAACGCCGACCCGAACTCGCTGTTCCCGCTCGTCCGCGAGGGGAAGGGCTTCTCCACCGTACTGCCCGTCACCGGGCTCGTGTTCGTCTCCTACCTCGGGTTCGTCCAGATCACGAGCGTCGCCGAGGAGATCAAAGACCCCGGGAAGAACCTCCCGCGAGCGGTCATCGGCAGCGTCGTGCTCGTCACGCTCATCTACGCGCTCGTGCTGCTGGTGGTGCTCGCGGCAGTGCCGAACGAGCTCGTCGCCGGCAACGACACCGCCGTCGTGGACGTCGCACGCCGCCTCATGGGGCCCGCGGGCGCCGTCGCCTTGCTGTTCGGCGGGCTGCTCGCGACCGCGTCGTCGGCGAACGCCTCGATTCTGGCGTCCTCGCGCATCAACTTCGCGATGGGCCGGGACAAGCTCGTCTCCGACAGCCTGAACTCGATTCACGAGCGGTTCGCGACGCCGTACCGCTCCATCGCGCTGACGGGCGTGTTCATCCTCGTGTTCGTGCTGCTCGGGAACCTCGAGACGCTGTCGACGATGGGGAGCACGCTCCACCTCGTCATCTACGGCCTGCTGAACGTCGCGCTCGTCGTGATGCGGACCGTCGACCCGCCCGAGTACCAGCCCGACTTCCGCGTGCCGTTCTACCCGGTGACGCCGATACTCGGCGCCATCACGTCGTTCGCGCTCATCGCGTTCATCAACCCCGTCATCGTCGCGGCGACCGCGGCGTTCGTCGTGTTCGCGGCGGCGTGGTACCTCGTGTACGCGCGCTCCCGGGCGACGAAGACCGGCATCCTCTCACAGCACCTCCAGCGTAACCCCGAGTCGGCGCCCGAAGCCGCCGTGTCCGCGGCGGAGACGCTCGCGCCCGACGGCTCGGACTACCGCGTGGTGGTGCCGCTCGCGAATCCCGAGCACGAGACCAACCTCATCTCCGTAGGAGCGGCCGCGGCGAAAGCCAACGACGGTCGCGTTATCGCCGTCCACATCGTCCCCGTCCCCGACCAGACGAACCTCGCGTACGCCAACGAACATCTCGACGAGTTCACGGACACCGCGGATAGCGAGCAGTTGCTCGCGGACGCGAAGGCCGACGCCGAGGACTTCGGCGTCCCGGTCGAGACCCACACCATCCTCTCGCACCGCTCGTTCGAGGAGGTCTTCGACGCCGCGGAGTCCCACGACGCGGACTTGCTCGTGATGGGGTGGGGCGAGGACAGCCACGGGTCGCCCGGCCGCGCGGAGTCCGCCGTCGACGAACTCGCCGGCGACCTGCCCTGTGACGTGCTCGTGTTCAAGGACCGCGGCTTCGACCCCTCGCACGTCGTCGTGCCGACGGCGGGCGGCCCGGACAGCGAGCTCGGCGCCGCGATGGCGCGGTACTTCCGCGACCAGTTCGACAGCGAGATCACGCTGTTGCACGTCGCCGACGACGCCGACGAGGGCCGGGAGTTCCTCGAGGCGTGGGCCGAGGAGAACGGCCTCTCGGACGCCGAGCTCCGCGTCGAGAGCGGCGACGTCGAGGAGTCTATCGCGCGCGCCGCCGAGGACGCGTCGATGCTCGTCGTCGGCGCGACCGAGCGCGGCCTGCTCGGGCGGCTCGTCCGCGGGTCGCTCGTCCTCGACGTGCTCTACGACGTCGACTGCTCGGTCCTGCTCGCGGAGAAAGAACGCAGTCGGTCGCTACTCAACCGGCTGCTCGGCAGATAACGACGCGCTACTTCGCTTTCGGAGGATGCGTACGAGTTCGCAGGACCGTCAGAGCTTCGCGGAGACCTCGTCGTGGGCGTCCGCCTGCACGAACGCGACGACGTGGTCGCCGACCTCGACGACGGTGTCCCCGCGCGGAGTGATGTACTCGCCGTTCCGCGTGATGGCGCCGACGACCACGCCGTCGGGCAGGTCTGCGGACGCGTCCAGGATGGTGCGGCCCGCGAGCACGCTGTCCTCGTCGACCTCGACTTCGACGACCTCCGCGCCGCCCGGCTCGATGATGGCGACGTTCTCCGCGCGGCGCTCGCGGGTGAACCGCGTGATCTCCTCGGCGGTCACGCGGCGGGGGTTGACCGCGACGTCGACGCCGACCGTCTCGAAGAGGTCGACGTACCGCGCCTGCTCGACCACCGCGATGGCGCGCTCGGCGCCCTCGCGTTTCGCGAGCAGCGCCGCCAGCAGGCTTCGCTCGTCGGTGCCGAGCGTCGCCACCACGGCGTCCGCGTCCTCGATGTGCTCCCGGGAGAGGAACTCGGGGTCGGTGGCGTCGTGGGAGTAGACGGTCGCCGCCGGGAGTCGCTCGGCGAGCTCGCGGGCGCGGTTCTCGTCGAACTCGATGATTCGGGGGTGGATGCCACGGCTCGCGAGCCGTTCGGCGGTGAGCTCGCCGGTCGTCGACCCGCCGATGACGACGACGTCCTCGACGCGGCCGGCCGCGCCCTCGGGTTCGATGCTGCGCGCGAACTCGCGGACACTCTCCGGCCGGCCGACGACGACCACGCGGGAGCCCCCCTGAATGACGGTGTCGCCGCGAGCGACCTCTGCGTGCCCGTTGCCGTTCTCGAGGACGGCGACGAACGTGAGCTCCTCGAAGCGGTCGGCCTCCGCGACGGTCTCGCCGGCGATCGGGCTGTCCGCCGGCACGTCGAACTCCGCCATCTCCACGCAGCCGTCAGCGAACGGGTCGACCTCGTGGGCGGTCGGCAGGCCGACGACGCGGACGATGGCCTCCGCCGCCAGCAGGTCCGTACACACCATGAAGTCGACGCCGAACGCGCCCTCGTGGCCGCGCCAGGTTTCGAGGTAGTTCGTGTGCTCGACGCGGCCGATGGTGAACGCGTCGCTGACGACGTCGACGGTCGCGCACGTCGCGAGGTTCGTCTCGTCGTCGTCCGTGCTGGCGATGACGACGTCCGCCTTCTCGACCTCGGCCTCTTCGAGGACGTCGAGGTCGGTGCCGTCGCCGGTCACCGCGAGGACGTCCTCGGAGTACGTGAGCGCCTCGACGCGCTCCGGGTCGATGTCGACGACGACGACCTCGTGGGAGTCCGAGAGGCTGCTGGCGATGCTCGAACCGACCTCGCCCGCGCCGACGACGAGGACGCGCATCAGGTCACCACCCCTTCGTGCATGGGCGGTACGTGAGCCCCCTCCGTGAATAGCGCTTCGGAACGCCGGGTCGGCCGCGCGGCCAGTCTCCGCGACCAGTAGAGGCCGCCGCGGTGACCGGCGGTCCCGCCGCCCTGACGCCCGCGTCAGGCGCCGTCCGTGACGATGCTGGCGACGCGGTCGCGGTCGAACAGCTGCTCGTCGGCGGGAATCTCGGGGTAGTGCTGGCCGTCCTCGTAGGCGGGCCACTCGCCGAAGACGTCGGGGTAGAGCTGCTTGGCGGTCATCTCCAGCTGGAAGAGGTTCATCAGCGGGCCCTGGTAGCGCATCCCGGAGGCGTACACGCGGTCGTTCTCGACGGCCGAGAGCCGTCCGCCGGTCTCGCTGTTCCGGAGCCGCTCGCGGACCGACGACATATCGTAGCGCGGCGTCGCCCCCCAGAGGTGGAGGACGACGTCGGGGTCGGCGTCGAGCATCGTCTCGTAGCCGACCGAGCCCCAGAGGCTCGACCAGTCCTCGTCGGCGAACGCGTCGTCGGCGCCTAGCGGTCGCGTGTCCGCGAGCCAGTAGCCGGGCTTGTTGAGGTGGTACGTGTAGAAGGTGCCCTCCGCGTAGGTGACTCGGACCGCAGTCGGGCGTTCCTCCTCCGGCGGCAGGTCGGCCTCGATGGTCGCGACGAGGTCGTCGTGGACGTCGCGGAGCGCCTCGGCGCGCTCGCGCTCGCCGAAGATGTCAGCGACGTGGCCGAACAGCTCCCAGAGCGTGTAGTACTCGTAGGCGTCGCGGTACTGCTCGGGCGGCTGGTCGTGGGTGCCGCTGTAGAAGTTCGCGAACCACGGCGCGACGTTGGTGGCGACGTCTTCGGCGTCCCGGACCGACCAGTTGTCCTGCGTGACGAGGTACGCGGGGTCGAGGAAGTGGACGTCGCTGTCGAGGCTGTACAGCTGTTCCTCGTCGATGCCGTCACCGAAGGGGTCCGGGAGTCCCTCCCAGTCGAAGGAGACGCCGTCGAGGCGCTCGTAGTAGTGGTTCATCGTCGTCCCCGACATCTCCGGGACGAACAGGGAGTTGACCGTGTCGCCGTAGCCGAGCGCGACGGCCATGTCGGCGTACTGCGGGAACAGCACGAACGTGCTCTCCGGCGGCTCGTCGAAGGAGACCTCGCCGACCGGCGCCAGCGACGCGGTGTACGAGGTGTCTGTCGTCGTCGGGTCGCCGCTCCCGCTGTTCGTCGTCGCTCCGTCGCCGCTGCTGTCGCCGTCGCCCCCGTCGCTCGGGCTGGCGCAGCCCGCGAGCAGGCCGGAAGCGGTGGCTGCGGCGGCTCCCTTCAGATACGACCGTCGCGTGAACGGCAGAGTTCGCTCGCCCATGTGTTTTAGGCTCGCCTAAATGGATAAATGGGTTCGGATTTCCCTCCGAGGATCTCCGTGTGGCTAAGCCGTCGATTGGGGTATGGGGCGGACAGAGCGGTCCCCCCTCACAGCCGTTATATAACTCGTACGGGGGTTGTCCATGTGATGCTGCAGGACCCGACGCGTCTGTCCGACCTCGTATCGCGACCGAAACTCATCGCGACGACCGGCGTGAAGACGGCGAGGAGAGAACTGATATGTATTCTCACACCGATGGCGAAAGCGATGAGACGCGTACGGGTGAGCGACGAGTGAAACGGCGGTCTCTCTGTATCGAGGCGAGACGGAGCGTGGCAGCATGACCCTCGGTGGGGATGTGCTCACCGTCGGTGTTCTCCTGGCTGCCTTCGGTGCGTGTGCGCTCGCGGTGCAATCGCTCTCCATCCGCTACGGGACGATCACGAGCGCCTCCTCGGAGGCACTCGTCGTCGTTCTCCTCGTGAACGTTCTCGCGCTCGTTCCCGCGGCGTTTCTCCTGGGGTCCCCGATCGAGGAGCTAACGGCCACATCGCTTGCGGCGTTCACCGCGGCGGGGCTACTCGGAACGATGGTCGGGCGAGCGATGCACTACGAGGGAATCAAGCGGATCGGGTCCAGCCGCGCGGAACCGATCAAGGCCTCACAGCCGCTTCACGCATCGCTCGTCGCCGTGGTCGTGCTCGGCGAGGTCGTCACTGCCGGCCACCTCGTCTCGATGATCGCTATCGTCGTCGGCATCGCAGTGATCACGTACGAACACGGCCAATCCGATATCGGGAGCAGTGCAGGATACGCGGGACTGGCGTTTCCACTGGCGGCGGCGTTCTTCTACGGGATCGAACCGACGCTCGCGAAAATCGGATTCGGCGAGGGCTCGGCGGTTCTCACTGGGCTGGCCGTGAAGACGGTCAGCGCCGGTATCGGCTTCCTCACGTACCTGTGGTGGAAGCGCGGACTCCCGGACCTACGGACAGTCGACCGACGCGAACTACCGTGGCTCGTCGCTGCCGGCGTCGCGAACACGCTCTTCCTCCTCGGTTACTACAGCGCTCTCGAACTCGAACCGGTCTCGCTCGTCGTCCCCCTCGTGCAGTCGAGCCCGCTGGTCGTCATTCTTCTCTCCGTGCTGTTCGTCAGCGACGACCTGGAGCAGATCACCTGGCGACTCGCTGCCGGCGCACTCATCGCGGTCGCTGGCGCAATCGGCGTAACGCTTCTCAGCTGAACGGGAGCGGTCAGATTCCGGTCGACTGAGAACCACGCGCGGGGTCACCACCACGCAGTCAGTCAGAACAACGCGAAGCCGTCTCTGCGACGCCAGTGTTGCAGCCGCTACGGGACCGCTCGACAAAAGATGGAGAAGACAGCGTGTCGCTCAGTCGCCGCCGCCGAACATCTCCCGCATCATCGGGTGCATCTCCATCATCTGCTCTTCGGCGATCTCCTCGTAGAGCTTGTACGTGATGGAGATCGTCAGCAGCAGGCCCGTCCCGGTGACGTTCCCGATGGTGCCGAGCATGTTCGCGACGACCGCGAGCAGCCCGACGAGCGCGCCGCCGAGCACCGTGACCTGCGGGATGTAGCGCTCGAGGACCTTCTCGATGACCCCGAGGTTCTTCCGGAACCCGGGAATCTGCATCCCCGAGTTCTGGATCTGTTTCGCGGTCGCCTCCGGACCCATGTCCGTGGTCTCCACCCAGAAGATGGCGAAGACGGCGCCGCCGACGATCATGAACGTCAGGTCGATCGCGATGCGGATCATGATCTGCCACGGCTCCACGGCCGCCGGCGTGCCGCCGAGCCACCACATCCAGCTCTGCCGGTTGTACACCGGCGAGAGGTAGTAGAACAGCCCGCCGACGGCGCTGCCGTCCACGTAGACGCCGAGCCACGACGGGATGTTCATCGTCGAATTCAGGATCTGGCCGAGGAACTGGATGTTCGCCTGCAGCGCGCGAACGAGAATCATCGGCAGGACGCTCGCGTAGATGAGTTTCACGGGGAACCGACCGCGCGCGCCCTTCACGCGAGCGTGGCTCAGCGGAATCTCGACGCGAACGCTCTCGGCGTACACGACCGTGACGTAGATGAGCAGCGTCGTGAACAGCCCGAGGATGCCGCCCTGGATGAGCAGGAAGGATAGCCCGTCCATCGAGAGCAGCGGCGGGATGTTCGAGACGTTGCCCAGCGCCAGGTCGATCCAGTTCGGGAACAGCCCCTGGTTCGGGAACTCTCCCTCCCAGAAGATGAACCCGCCGACGAGACGCTGGCTCACGCCCGCGATGATGAACAGGCCGATGCCGGAGCCGACGCCCCACTTCGAGATGACCTCGTCCATGAACAACAGGAGAATGCCACCGGCGGCGATCTGGGCGAACAGCAGGAGCTGGACGCCCAGCGTCCCGATGCCGAGGCTCTGCGCGAGCACCTGGCTCGGGCGCAGGAAGTTCCCGAAGAACACCATCGGGATGCCCGTCAGGAACACCATCACGACCACCAGCATCTTCTGGAGGCCCTGGTAGATCGCCTGGTCGCGGGGGTCGTTCGTATCCAGCCCGAGCAGGTTCGCGCCACCGAGCAGCTGCAAGACGATGCTACCGGTGACGATGGGGCCGATACCGAGCTGGAGCACTGTTCCCTGTCCGCCCGCGAGCAGGCTCCGGAACTGACCGAAGAGGTCCTGGCTCGCGCCGGTGTCCAGCCCCCAGAGCGTGACGTTCGTCAGGAAGAAGTACAGGACGAGCACGCCGGCCGTCCAGTACATCTTGCGTCGGAACGGCACGTGTCCCTCCGGACGCTGGACTGCGGGCATCCGCGTGAGTACCGGTGCGGCAGTCTCCTTCCATCCCATGGGTTACTCCTCGCTGTCCTCTGAGCCGCGCTCGGAGACGACGGCGTCGCCGCCCTCGCTCTCGATGAGGTCGACGGCGCCCGCGGAGAACGCGTCCGCCGTCACTTCGAGCTGTTCGTACACCTGTCCGCCGCCGAGCACCTTCACCACGTCGGCCTCCCAGCCGTCCTCGGCGACGTCGCGGGCGTCGACGCGGTAGCCGAACTCCGTCTCCTCGGCCACGTCGTCCTCGACGAGCAACGCGATGTCCTCGTCGAGCTTCTGGACGGACACCTCGCGGACGTCCTCGTCGGTCTTCTCCGGGCGCTTGAAGCCGGACTTGCCGACGTCCTCGTAGTTGTGTTGCTCGTGTTTCTTGCGGCCCGCGCGACCGCGACCGCCGCGGTTACCGGCGCCGCGCCGGTTCTTGTGCGTGCCGCCGCCGTGCGTGCGGGAGCCGCGCTGTCGTCGTTTCTTGCTCGTCATGGTTAGTGCATGTCGGTGAGGAGGTCGTCGATCTCCTCGGTGGTGTGTTTGCCGAGCTGGCCGCCGTCGCTGACCGGCTTCTTGATGCCCTCGTGGCCGCCACGCGGCGGGTGCAGGCGGAGCGCGGGCGCCAGGCCGGCCTCGCGGAGCGTCGTCTCCTCGTCGAGGAGCGCGTCCGCGAGGTCGTCGACGTCGTCGTAGTCGGTGTTCTCGGCGACCCACTCGTCGTCGACGTCCGCCGAGCCCTCCGCGGGCTCGGCGCGCGTCTCGATGAGGTCAGCGAGCACGTCCGCGCTCGGCTCGCCGAACGCGACGTAGTCGTTGACCTTCGCGACCATCCCCGCGTACGCGTCCGTCTCGGGGACGAGCGCGCAGTGGTTGACGCTGTGGATGTTCAGCATCTCGAACGTGTCCTCGACGTCGTCCGGGATGTTGACCTCGCCGCGGAGCTTCACGACTGCCTCCATCACTCGATCACCTCACGCTGCTCGTGAGCGTGCTGGGGGACGCGCGCTTCGGCGGTCTTCCGGAGCGCGTTGAACGTCGCCTTCGCGAAGTTCACGGTCGTCCGGGTTTTCCCCGAGGAGCGCGTCCACACGTCCTCGATGCCTGCGAGCTCGAGGACGTGACGCACCGTCTCGCCGCCCGCGAGGCCGAGGCCGCGCGGCGCGGGAATCAGTTCGACTTCGACGCTCCCGGCCTGCCCGGTCGTCTTGAGCGCGACGGTGTGGGGGCGCCCACAGCCGCACTCCCAGGACCCACAGCCGCGGGAGACGTCGATGATGTTCAGTTTCGCGACCTCGATCGCCTTCTGGATGGCGCCGCCGACCTGGTCGTCGCGGCCCTCCGCGTAGCCGACGTAGCCGTCGCGGTTGCCGACGACGACGACGCAGCGGAACTTCACGCGTCGACCGGAGTCGGTCATCCGCTGGACCATGTTGATGTCCAGGACTTCGTCGTCCAGGCCGGGCAGCAGGTTGTCGACGATCTCCGGCTCCTTCAGCGGCAGCCCGCTGTCGAGAGCGTCGGACATATCCTCGATTTCCCCGTCCTTGACGAGGCGACCCAGGCGTGTCTTCGGTTCCCAGGTGTCGTTGTAGCTCATTCGTTGTCCTCCATGATGGCCTCCCGCACCTCGTCGAAGTGCTCGGGAAGCTCCGTTGCGTCGAACTCGCCGCTGTACAGCGGCTCGTCGAGAGACTCGGCGTACTCCGCGATGTGCTCGCCGCGCGTGCGCGACCAGTCCGCGAGGACCGAGTCGTTGTGCGGGACGTCCAGGCCGGCGTCGATTGCGCCCTCCTGAATCGCGAACACCTTCGAACCCGGGGTCGCGGTGTTGAGGCCGATGTCGAGGACGGCCTCGTCAGCGTCCGAGTCCTGCGCGCGCGTCCCAGCGAGCAGCCCCGTCAGGTACGCCGCCGGCAGGTTCCCCGTGGGAGCCTCCCAGCCGTACGCTTCGAGGTCACTGGAGTGCGCGCTCGCGATCGTTTCGTCGCCGTCGGGGCCGGTCTCGACCAGCTGCGCCGTGACGTGCTTGTTGCTCTTCCGAGCAACGAGCCGAGGTTTCCCTGACTTCAGGAGGCGCAACCTCTGATGGTAGTCGGTCCGGACCTCGCGGCGGCGTCGCATCGGCACCTTGTATCGTGGTCCTGTCGCCATTAGCTATCACCGTAGTTTTCGTCGACGTAGTTCTGTAGGCGCCGGACGCTGTCGAACTCGCCGCCGTTCGCCATGTTGTACAGCTCGCGGTACTGGCTCTGGGTGATCTCCCCGTCGTCGCGGAGCTCCCGGAGCGTCCGTCGCTGCGCGCGAATCCGGTCCTGGTAGGCCTCCTTGTCGTTCTGCCGAGCGCCGGACTTCCCCTTGCGGGTGCCGGGGCCCTTCCGGTGGCCGTAGGACCGCTTCTGGTCGCGCTCGCGTGCGCGACCGCGCGAGTTGCCGTTCTTCTGTTCCGCCTGGATCGTCCCCTCGTCGACGAGTTCGCGGATCTCCTCTCGGGTAATCGCGTCCGCGATCTCGGCTTGGGCCTCGGGGTCGAACCAGACGCGGTTCTTCCCGACGTCGAGGACGTCCGCTGCGAGTCGCTTCTGTGCGCTGAGGTCGCTCATTCTTCAACCTCCACTTCGACGTAGGTCGGATTCAGGACGCGGATGCCCGCCTCTTCGGCCTGCTCCTCGATTCGTTCGCGCTTGCGCGCGCCGACTTTCGAGGCGATGCGGGCTGCCTCCGTGTCCGGGTCGATACCGTCGAGGTCGTCCGCGTTGTGCACGCGGACCTCCTCGAAGCCGCTCGGGTGCTTGCCGCGGACCGCTTCCGGCGTCCGGAAGCCGGCCTCGACCTTGTCACCCTTGCCTTTGACGCCGCGGCGCTGCTTCGACAGCGTGCCCTTCGGGCGGCGCCACGACTTCGGCGTCCGCTTTTTCTTGTGGTAGTCCTGCCGGTTGAACTGCGGCTTGCCCTCGCGACGGCGCTTGTTCAGCAAGCGCTGCTCGTCGTCGCTGAGCTCCGGCGTCTTCTCGGTGAGGCCGCGGGGACGGAGCTCCGTCTCCACGTCCTCCTCGGACTCTTCTTCCTCGGGTTCGGCTTCCTCGACCTCGGCCTCGGTCTCCTCTTCGACCTCGAGACCGCCGACGTCGGCCTTGATGCGCGCCGCGAGCGCGTTGCCGACGCCGTCGACGTCCGCGAGTTCGCTCTGGCTCGCCGCCTGCACGTCCTCGACGGACTCGTAGCCGGCCTCTTCGAGGGCTTCCGCCTTCGACGGGCCGACGCCCGAGATGTCCTCCAGCGTCTCTGGCGTGTCGTTGTTCTTTTCTGCCATCTATCAGGCACCTCCCTTGCTGGGCTTCTCGACGATGTACACGCCGTCCTGGAAGACGCGCGTGTCCTTGTCGGTGACGCGCGTCAGCTGTTCGATGTCGGCCGCCGTCTGGCCGACGTCCTCGATGCTCGGGCCGTTGAGGGTCACTTCTTCGCCGTCCACGGACACTTCGGTGTCGCCGCGGATCGGCGTCCGCCGCGGTGCCTTCTCGCCGAGGAAGTTCTGGATGACGACCTCGTCGCCCTCGACTTCCACCTGCATGGGGAAGTGAGAGTAGTGGACTTCGAGCTGGTACTCCCAGCCCTCGGTGACGCCGTGGAACATGTTCTCCACGTGGCTCTCGAACGTACCGACCGTCGAGAGCGTCTTCGCGTCGTCGACGTCGCTGGTGACGACGACCGCGTCGTCTTCGACGTCTACGTCGACGTCGGGGTACCAGAGGCGTCGCGACACGGACCCTTCGGGGCCTTCGACGGTGAGGTCGAGGTGGTCGACCTCCGCCGTCACGTCGTCCGGAATTTCGATTTCGACTCGTGCCATTGTTAGTATACGTACGCGATCACTTGGCCACCGATGCCCTTCTCGCGGGCCTCGTAGTGGCTCATGATGCCGTGGCTCGTCGTGACGACGAGCGCGCCGTAGTCGCGAGCGGGGAGGTAGCGCTTCTCCCACTTCTCGTAACCGTCGGCTTCCACGGAGTACCGTGGGTTCACGGGGCCACACTCGTTGATGGCACCTTTCAGTTCGACCTCGAACCTGCCGGCCTTGCCGTCGTCGACGAACTCGAAGCCGTCGATGTACCCGCGGTCGTAGAAGACCTCGAGGACGGAGCCGACCAGGTTGGAGGCGGGCTCTACCGTGTGCGTGAGGTGCCCGACGCTCTCGGCGTTGTCGATGCCGGAGACCGCGTCGGACAGGGGATCGTTTGCCGTCATGGTTAGCTGTACTTCTTGAAGCCCATCGAACGGGCAATCTCGCGGAAGCACTGTCGACAGAGCCAGATGTCGTACTTGCCGACGAGGCCCTGTTTGCGGCCACAGCGCCGGCACTCGTGTGTCTGGCCAGTCTCCTCTACTTCCTCTGTCTCGCTCATTCGTTGACCTCCACGTCGAAGTTGGCTTCGAGGAACGCCACCGCGTCCTCGGGGTCGAGTCGGTGGTTCGACGGAATCTGGCGGCTCGCCTGGTCGCGCTTCGAGACCCGGTAGCCCGGGCGCACGAGGTTGACCGTCACGTCGAGTCCGTAGATTCCGATGTCCGGGTCGTACTCCTGGCTGGGGAAGTCCGTGTGCTCCTCGATACCGAAGCTCACGTTCCCCGTGTCGTCGAACTGGCGCTCCGCGAGGTCAGTGTTCGGGAGCGCGCGGTCGAGGAAGTCGTACGCGTCGTCGCCCCGAAGGGTGACCTTCGCGCCGATCGGGTCGCCCTCGCGGATGCCGAACTCGGGTTCGGTCCGCTTGGCGGTCGTCCGGACCGTCTCCTGGCCCGTGATCTCCTCGAGGATGTTCTCGGCGTTCTGGAGGTCGACACCACCCTGGCCGACGCCCATGTGGACGACGACCTTCTCGATGCGCGGCTCGCGCATCTCGTGGAAGTCGGACTCAGCCTCGCTCATTCGTCATCACCCGGGAGCTCGGCGTCGTCCCCGACGAAGTTCTCGTCGATGACCACGACGTACTCTTCGACCGTCTCGAAGCCGCCGTCCGCGCCCTCCACGGTGACCGTGTTGTCGGCGCTGCCCGGCTGCACCGAGATGTCCTCGATGCGGCCGATGTCGCCGGCGTGCTGGCCGGCGACGGCGGTGACGAGTGCGCCCTCCTCGTACTCGAAGTGCGCGACGACGTCGTTCGTCTCGTTGTCGACGACGATGGAGTCGCCGCCGCTGTAGACGTCCTCGTCGACGAGCAGGTTCGAGCCGTCGTGGAGGTTCAGCTGGACGTCGCCACCGGTGACGGTGGTCTTGTCCTCGATCTTGCTGAGCTTGCTGTCCGCCGAGTCCGCGTCGATGGAGGTGAGGCCGAGCCGGCCGCCCTCGTCCGGGAAGACCCGGTAGTACTCGTCGCGCTCGGGGAACGCCAGGATGTCGAACATCCCGATGGGGCGTTTCACGTCGCCGACGGAGTCACCGTTGACGAGCACGCCGTCGTTGTTGAGGACGTACTGCGCCTCGCTGGTGTCGTCGACGTAGCCCAGGACGTCCCGGAGCACGACGACGAGCGGTACGCCCGACTCGCCGTGCGGACCGGCCCCGGCCTTCGCGGTGAACGTCTCCGTCTTCCGCTCGACCGGCCAGGACTTCGGTACCGAGAGTCGCTTCTGGTGGTTCGTCATTCGTTGTCACCTTCGAGCCGCTCGGCGCGCACGTCGTCTTCGAGGTCGAGGTCGGTGACGCGGAGGTTGCTCGCGTCGAGGGGCTTCGGCAGCTCCTCGCCGTCGGCCTTCTCCACGGTGACGTCCTCGACCTTGACGGTCTCGTCGCGCAGGTCGACGTCGACGACCTCGCCGGTCTCGCCGGCGTCGTCGCCGCGCATCACTTCGACGGTGTCGCCGACGTTGACGCGGACGCGTCGCTGGCCGTACTCCTCGCGGAGGTCCTCGGACAGCGTCGCGTGAACCTGCTTCTGCCGCTCGTGCAGCGGCGCGCGCTCCGTGCGGGTTCGCTGTTTGTGTGGTTGTTCGCTCATGTCTATACGATCATCGTCGCGGTACTCGCGATGGTACCGTACCGTTCCGCCACTTCGCGCGAAATCGGACCCTTGATCTCGGTCCCGCGGGGCTCACCGAGGTCGTCGATGATGACCGCGGCGTTGTCCTCGAATTTCACGCGCGTGCCGTCCGGCCGTCGGATGGGCTTGCGCTGGCGCACGATGACTGCCTCGAGGACCTGGCGACGCATCTCCGGCGTCCCCTTGGTCACCGAGACGGTGATCGTGTCGCCCAGCCCGGCCTTCGGGTGGCGGTTCTTCGTTCCTTGGTAGCCCTGTACGCTCGTGATCTTGAGCTCGCGTGCGCCAGTGTTGTCGGCGCAGTTGATGAGCGAGCCCTTCTCCAGGCCCTGCGTGACGTCTGCCTTGATGGCTTCCATCAGGCGTCACCTCCGTCGGTGACTTCGACGACCACGTGGGACTTGGTCTTCGAGAGCGGTCGGGTTTCTGCGATACTGACCGTGTCGCCAACCTCTACGTCGAGGCAGTCCGGCTGGTGGGCCGGCACTCGCGACCGCCGCTTCATGTAGCGGTCGTACTTGGGCACGAATACGTCGTATTCGCGCTCGACGACGATGGTCTTGTCCATGTCGGTGGAAGCCACTTCACCCTCGAGGACCTGGCCGCGCACGGAAAGATTCCCGTGGAACGGACAGTCCTCGTCGGAGCACGTGCCTTCCGGTTCTGTTACGTTCAGTCCTATCGCCATTTCGAATCAACTCCGGTTTCGGAGCGTGTAGCGGGTCGTGAGAGCAACGCGACCCCATCCACCGTAACGTAGGCCGCGCCCTCGCCAGTGGTTTGGCTCTCGCCACCTGCAGGTTGAGACGCGGTCCCGGCTCCCTTCGGGGAAGCCGCAGCTTCATCTGTGAGTCGGAACTCGAATGTGGTCCCCCGCTTGGGGACCTGCTTGACGCCCGCGGTGCCGCTGTCCCTGTCCGGGTCGGCGTCGATGACGAGCGTCCGCATCGTCTCGCGGACGACCTCGCCCTCGATGCCGACCCGAGACGGGTCCGTCGACTCGACGACCCGCGCGTGCAGGCCGACGAGTTCGTGTCGCGGCAGTGTCTCGGGCGTCAGTGGCATGTTATTCGCTCTCCTCGTCCGCTTCGTCCAGGTCGCCTTCCTCGCGCTGAATCGTCTTGATTCGCGCGACGGTGCGACGGAGCTCGCCGATGCGGCCCGGGTTGTCCGGGGCGCCGCCGGCGGCCTTGACGGCCTTGGCGTTCAGCAGCTCCGTCTCGATGTCTTCGAGCTCTGCTTCGCGTTCCGCGGGCGTCATGTCCCGAATCTCTTCGGTGTGGAGAATCGCCATTATTCCTCACCCTCCTCGGACTCGGAATCGTCGTCGGCTTCCATCTCCTCGAGGAGCTCCTCGGCGGTCTCCTCGGCTTCCTCGTCGACGTCCTCGAACTCTTCGACGTCCTCGGCGAGCTCGTCGAGTTCCTCCTCGACGTCGCCGTCGGTGTCCGGGGGCGACGTCGCGGCCGCGCCTTCCTCGGCCTCGACGTCTTCCTCGACGATCTCCTCGACGGCGGCCTCCGTGGCCGCCTCGGTCTCCGCGGCGTCCTCGGGCGCTTCGCCCTCGTCGGCTTCGGCCTCCTCGCCTTCGCCCTCGAGGAGCTCTTCGAGCTCCTCGCCGGCTTCCTCCTCGTCGACGACGAGGTCCTCGATGTTCGCGTCCTCTTGGATCTCGAAGTCGTCGGGGAGCTTCGCGTTCGGCGGGATGATCTTGACGCTGACACCGATGGTGCCGAGCTTCATCACCGCGACGCCCTTGCCGTGGTCGACGATCTCCTCGGCGGGCTCGCCGTTGTGCTTGATGTAGCCGCGGTTGAACTTCTCCACGCGGCCGCGGTTGCCGGTGACCTTCCCGCTCAGGACGATCTCGGCGCCGAGCGCGCCGGCCTCCATGATGCGGTCGATGGTCGTGTGTCCGGCCTTCCGGAAGTACCAGCCGCGCTCGAGCGCGTTCGCGAGGCGGTCCGCGACGATCTGTGCGTTCAGGTCGGGTTCGTCGACCTCCTGCACGTCGATCTGCGGGTCCTCGAGGTCGAAGCGCTCCTCGAGCTGCGTCGTGATCTTCCGGATGTTCTTCCCGCCCTTCCCGATGACCATCCCGGGCTTCTCGGCCTTCAGGACGATCTGCATGCCCATCGGGGTCGGCGCGAGCTCCATGCCGCCGTAGCCGGCGCGGGCCAGCTCCTCGGCGAAGAACTCGTCGATCTGGGAGCGCTGGAGGCCCTGCTCGATGAACTCCATCTCGTCGGCCATCAGGCGCTCACCTCCTCCTCGGGCTCGGCGACCACGAGCTCGACGTCACAGATGGTCGTGTTCCACGGGTCCGCCTTCCCCATCGCGCGGGGCTTGCGGCCGCGGCTCTCGTCGACCTTGTGCGGGGCGACGTGTTCGATGACCATCTCCTCGGCGTCGAAGCCCTGCTGGTCGGCGTTGTTCGCCACGTTGTCGAGGAGCTTCTGGAAGTTCTTCGAGGCCTTCTCCGGGTAGCGCCCGGCGTCCCAGCCCTCGATGTCGTTCCGGTGGCCGACGCCGCTGTTGTGCTGCTTGAACGGCACCGACTGCTCCTCGTTGATGACGGCGTCGAGGTACGCTCGCGCCTCGGCGACCGTCTTGCCCTTGATCTCGCGGGCGATGGCTTTGCTGTGCTTCAGGCTGATGGACCGCTCCCGGAGCATCGCTTTCGCGGTGGTCTCGGGATCTGTGTCCACGCTGTAGCTGATTCCCATGGTTTACTTGAGCGGCACGAACTTCGAGGAGCGGGTCGCGCCGATGCCCGCCTGCCCGTGTTCGACGGACGTTCGCGTGAGCTGGAACTCGCCGAGGTAGTGCCCGATCATCTCGGGCTGAATCTCGACGCGCTCGAACTCCTGACCGGTGTACACCGCGAACGTCAGGTCGACGAACTCCGGCAGCACCGGCATGTCTCGCAGGTGCGTCCGGATGGGGTCGTTGGCCGTCTCCTCGGGCTCCGATTCGCGGGCCTCCTCGAGCACCTTCTGGTGCTCGTCGGAGAGCCCGCGGGTGATGGTTCGCCGCTGGCGTGCGGGGAGCAGTTCCGCGACTTCCTCCAGGCTCATCTCCTGGAGTTCGTCGAGGTCGTGGCCGCGGTAGGTGAACTCACCCTCGCGGCCGGTTCGGTATTCCGTGCTCATGATTACTTGTTGCTCTTGCGGCCGGTTCGCTTCGACGCGATGTCACCGACCTTCCGGCCCGGCGGCGCGTTACGCGACACGCTCTTCGGGCGACCGGGGTGCTGGCGGCCACCGCCACCGAACGGGTGGTCGACGGCGTTCATCGCGACGCCGCGGACTTTCGGCCACTTGCCGCCGCGGGTCTTCATCTTGTGGTGCTTGTTCCCGGCCTTCACGAACGGCTTGTCCGTGCGGCCGCCGCCGGCGACGACGCCGATGGTCGCCCGGCAGTCCGGGGACAGGCGCTTGACTTCGCCGCTCGGCAGCTGGACGACCGCGGCGTCGCGCTCGTGCGTGACGAGGTCAGCGTTGACCCCGCTCGCGCGAGCGAACTTGCCGCCGTCGCCCGGCTGGCTCTCGACGTTACAGATGGGCACGCCCTCGGGAATCTCCCCGAGCGGCAGCGTGTTGCCCTCCTCGATGGACGCCGAGATGCCGACTTCGAGGGTGTCGCCGACGGCGACGCCCTCGCTGGCGAGCACGAGGCGCTGGTCGCCGTCCTCGAACTCGACGTTCGCGACCGGCGCGCTGCGCGCGGGGTCGTGCTCGATGTCGACGACCTCGCCCGCCAGCACGTCGGCGTCCTCGGTCTTCCGGTGCGACAGCTCCGCCTTGTATCGGTGCGACGGCGCGCGGAACGTCGAACTGCCGCGCCCGCGTCGCTGACCCTGGATTCTGCGTCCCATGTTCAGAACACCCCGATGCGGGAGGCGACGTCCTGCGCGTCGTCGTCCTCCGAGAGTGTGACTGTCGCCTTCTTCTCTGCCTCGGGCGTAATCTGCGTGTTGACGTTCGTGACGGTGACGTCGTACTGCTCCTCGATGGCGTCCCGGATCTCGGGCTTGGCAGCGTCGACGTCGACGACGAACTGGAGCTTGTTCTGGAAGTCCATCTCGTCCATCGCCTTCTCCGTCACGATGGGGTAGTCGATGAGGCCGCTCATCGCTGGGCCACCTCCTCGACGGCGCTCTCCGTCCAGAGCGTGAGTCGCCCGGGCTCGGCGCCCGGCGCGAGGTCCTCGGCGTTGACTTCGCGGCCCGTCGCGACGTCGACGCCCGCGAGGTTCCGCGCCGCCTTCGACGGCCCGGACTCGCTGGAGGTCACGACCAGCAGCGACGAGGGCTCCTGGTACTTCCGGCCGCGGAGTGTCCCCTGGCCGGCGCGGACGTTGCGTCCGTCGTCGGCGCGCTCGACGTCCGCGTGGACGCCGACCGCTTCGAGGAACGCCACGACCTCCTGGGTCTTCACGAGGTCCTCGAAGTCGTCGCTGACGACGAGCGGGAGGTCGACGTCGTCGTCGAACGCGTGACCGCGCTCGGCGACGACCTCGCTGTCCGTCGTCGCCGCGATAGCGCTCCGGACGGCGGCCTTCCGCTCCTTGTCGTTGACGTCGAGGCCCGGGTCTTTCTCGGCTTTCGGCGGGTGCGCCTTGCGACCGCCGACGGTCTGCGGGACGCGCGCGCCACGGCCCTCCGTCTTCGGGACGTGAGCCATGCCGCGTCCGCTACCGTGGGACTCGGCGGAAGTGCGCAGGCCCGCGTACTCGTCGGAGCCGTGCTTCTGGGTTCGGTTGGCCTGAGCGGCGAGGACGGCGCGCTTGACCAGGTCCGGTCGGACGGGTTCCGAGAACACGTCCGGGAGGTCGAGCGTCCCGTCGTCGTCGCCGTTCAGGTCGCGTACAGTTGCCTGCATGGTTATCCTTGGTTAGATTCGGTGCTCACGTAGCGCACCTCGGGGTCGAGGCGCGGCGACTCGCTCGGCCGGACGGCCGGGCGGAACCGCACGAGGCGCTGCTCGGGACCGGGCACCGAGCCCTTCACGAGCGTGTAGTTGCCGTCGACTTCGCCGTAGTTCGGGAAGCCGCCGGCGGCGTTGACGTCCTCGTCGTCACCGTTACCGATGTCGATGACGCGCTTGTTGAGTTCGGTGCGCTGGTGGTAGCCGGTCTGCCCGAGCTGCGGGACCGTCGAGCGGACCCGGGACGGGTTCCACGGGCCGAGGTTCCCGATGCGGCGCCGCCAGCCCTGGCGGGCGTGCTTGCCTTTCCGCTTCTGCACGCCCCAGCGCTTGACGGGGCCCTGGGTACCTTTGCCCTTGGTGACGCCCGCGACGTCGGTGAATTCACCGGCGCGGAAGACATCGCCGAACGCGTGTTCGCCGCCGTCCTCGAGGAGGTCCGCGGCGAAGTCGACGCGCTCCTCGAGGGAGCCGCCGCCGACGCGCGTCTCCATGACGTCGGGCTGTTTCTTCGGTACGCTCGAGAGTTCGCCGGGGACCGTGTGCGTGATGACACGGACGTCCGCGACGTCCTCTGCTTCGAGCGCTTCGGTCAGTGCGTCTGTCTCTCCGCCCGTTTCCGGGACGGAGAGCGCGCGGTCGAGAGACTCGTGGGTGTCGTCGGCCCAGACTTCCGTGAGCGGCTTCTTGCCGTACGGCGTGTCCTCGTAGAGGCGGACGGCCGCCGCCCGCATGGGCGGCGTCTCGACGACGGTGACGGGCACGGTCGTCTCCATGCCCTCCGTCGGCGCGTTCGCCTTGTCGTCGACGAGGACGACGTGGGTCATGCCGGCCTTGTAGCCAGCGAAGCCCTGAAGACCGACTTGACCGTCGTCTTCGGGCCACGAGTTGAAGCGCGGTACTTCGCTCTCCGCGCGCTTGCGGGGACTGAACCCCATCGAGCCTTTGCGTGGTCGGTTTGGCTGTGGCATCGTATCACTCCGTGAGCGTCAGGCAGCCGAGGGAGGCGAACATCGCTTCTTCGGTTCGCACGACCTCACTGCCCTGCTGAGGGATGGTGTTGAGCCAGGCGTCGAATCGCGCGGGTGCGTCGGTGGATTGGTCGGCGACCGCCTCGCTGACCTCGTCCCCGGTGAGCCCGAGCATGGGCGGGAGCCCGCGTTCGGGCGCACCGAAGGCGACGGTCAGTCCGTCCCGGGCGGCGCGTTCGACGTACCCCCCGAGGGAGGCCGCGGAAAGCGGCGTCCCGTGGCGAGAGGTGGCGATGCGAACGCCCGCGTCGGGCCGGTCGAGAGCGTCACCGAGGGCCGTGCGTTCGACCGAGAACCCCGGGAGGGGTTCGTCGACCAGCTTCGCACGGACCGGTCGTCGCGAAGAGACCCTGATGGTCACGCGCTCCCCCTCCGTGAGCCTCATACCGGGAGGCGTCTGGAGCGAGATTGGGTGTTGCAT